>Ga0228710_1001454_pt1 | contig 35567 bp, 24 predicted proteins | sample MedpolnodulmetaG_FD_177995 | JGI IMG/M metagenome (GOLD analysis project Ga0228710, IMG submission 177995) | Root nodule microbial communities from Medicago polymorpha collected in Santa Monica, California, United States - pink nodules | ecosystem: Host-associated > Plants > Roots > Nodule...
GAACACTTGATATACAATCAGTGGTGTTCACAATACAAATCAGATACAGACTCTTAAGACTTTAGAATTTCTAAGATATGAACTTTGATAAGAAATTCTAAGTGACTTTAGATGCAGAACAATAACAAAGTTTGACACTTTGAATTGTTGTATGAGTCTTGTTTTTGTGTGTGTCTACATATCCAACTAGCAGGTCTTCAATCCTTTATATAGAGGTGTGAAAGATTCGGTGAAAATTGAAAGCACATTAAAAGAGTCGTTTGAAGCTTGATCAAAATCACCGATGATATTTTGCCTGATATGGTTATTGTCCTATGAAGGATCAATTTCAAATGCATTCCTAGTTGGAAGGAACATTGATACAAGCATAGTTTTTATTCTTGTCTTGATGCAGAGACACGAACAGAGTAGTGGAAGAAGTGGTTGTACAGTTCGTACAATTGTCTTTTGTCAACGCTCTAGAGAGAACAAGCATTCAATGCTTTCAAATTCTTTCACAAATCGACCGTTGCTTCACTCTTTCAGCCTTATGCAATGATAGACGAGATTAAATCCATTAATCAGCCTTTGAAGCTTTAAATCTCTAATTTTCTGATGAACTTCAGCTTCTAGTAATCTTGCTTCTGATGAGATGCTTCTGATGAACTTGCTTCTGATGACGTCATCACTTCAGGAGCACTTTTCTTCAGATGCTTTAAGCTTTAATCTTGTTGATTCCTTTGCTCTCTTTTGTTCTTTCAGAACCTTATAATATATCAAAAAACTTTGTTTATGGTTCTGTATACTTGAACAAATATTAGCATATCCAATTAACAATTTTTAATACGTTGTTATCATCAAAACTCTAAGGGTAATGTATATTAAACACATTTTGTTCTAGTGGTGTTATGGGAAGTATCAATTTAGTCCAAAATTGTGATAGTATCGATTTAAATGAGACGGGGGTGGGTTAACTAAGCCTCAATTAAATCTTATATATATGGCAGATTGTTTCTTGTAATTATCTTGTGTTTCTATCACTACTTGAAGCTTGTCATATGCTTTTGTGTAGTGAATTCGGAAAATTCTGCCTCAAAAAAAGGTATTATCGATTTTGAAACACAAGAACAATGATTACTACTTGAAGCTTCTCTTATGCTTTTGGGTAGTGGATTCGTAAAATTTTGCCTGTAAAAATTTCTTTTGAAACACAAGAACATTGGTTACTTGCAAAAAGTGGGAAAAGCGGTTTATTTACTCTCTCTTTGAAACGAGACCTAGAGTTTGACTCAACTAGATATCATACTCCCCCATGCATAACAATTCAACCATTTTTAAGGATTGATGCCGGTTATTAAGGAAATGGAACCTTGGTAATTTGAAGTTACGAGTTTTTTGTTGTGGTGGTCGAGGTTTGAACCCCGGACCTTACATATATTATGCATTATCCATACCAATTGAGCTAAACTCGCGAGGACTGAAGTTACGAATTTATAAAAGACACTACTTCTTCCAATGAATGCCCTTACAAAATTCAATTATCTTTTTTTGGACAAACTTATCAGATTCCGATGTCCACTTCTGAACTTAATTTGTCTGAAAATCCATTTTTAGACGGTTTCTTATTATAGCATGATTGCCTTTCTAACAAACCTTCAAAAATCAGTTTTTAAAATTGGATCCCTCTAAAACACCAAAATCTATAGTAAACCCATTTTTGTATAATCTCAACACCAAAATCAACACATTCCAACAACATTTTGGTCATAATTATAGTGTAAAGTACTCCTTTGCAATTCAAGCTTTTATGCTGGATATTTTTCACCTGAGCACACGTTTGAATACTTGTATGCAAACATAATTTTTTTTAAAATGAAATCATCCCAAACTGCATATCGAACAATACCAATTAAAAAAAAAACATAAAAACCAGCAATGGAGAATAATAATGAAGCTACTAGACAGTCTACTAAATAAAATAAAATTGAGCACTAGGAAAATCATAACTTTTTTAGATCCTTCTAGTCATACGAACTAGAGTATCCATGTCTCTAGACTTTTCTTTGTAATCATTGTTTCTAGATCTTTCTATTTTGTAATGTGCAGCCTTACTAAAGTAGTAAAATAGGGTTCACCGCCAAGTGTTTAGATATACAAGCAGGGGTGGAGCCACCCTCTAGCTAGCTTGGGCACTAGCCCAGGCTCAGCTCCAACTTTCTTTGTAGCAAGCCCAACCATTACTACAAACCATTACTAGAACTTTTAGCTTTTCTTGCGGATTTTTGTGTAAATTCCACAGGAAACACATTTCCTGAAAATTTTGTCAAAGATTTAGGTTCCCAGGTGAGGTAATACCTTAGAATTCTAGGATCTGCGGGAAAGATATATCTGCAAGAAATATGAAATTATCTGCAGGAAATGTGAAATTATCCGCAGGAAATGTGAAATTATTCGCAGGTAGGAAGTAACGTTTTGCGATAAATTTTTTGCCTAGGCTCTAAAATTTCTGGCTCCGCCACTGCATACAAGAATTCAAGCATTGAAACATTCAAATAATAACTTTCTTTAAGAATATTAGAGAGTTTCTCTAATTTCTCCACCTTTCTTTTTGTCCCTGAGGCATCCTATTTTTTAAAGAGGTAGTAAAACTGCTCAAGCCAAAGAAAAAGAATTGGAATGAATGGTGGAGACATGATGAAGGGAGTGGTGTACTACGGGTGGGACGGGGGGAAGGACCTGGGATTTTACATAAAGAGAGAATGAAATAATGGTTGAAACGGAGATTTCATCATGTCAGCCATCGTTGCATTTGATGTTAAATATTCTTAGTTTTTAACAAGTTTTGTTAAAAATATAACACATTTCGTTATTGTTGGAGCTTCATAACATTGTTATAAAATCAATTCAAGTATTATCTATTATCCATTATTTACAAAATGTTAAAATTATCAAATATCACACGTTTGCCATGTGAGCTGCTTATACATAGTCAACAAGTAACACATAGGACAAATGGTGCCAAATGAGCAAGAAAGTGGGTGAAAAAAATTCAGGGACATTTTACAAAAGTTATTTTTTTTTTGCAGGAACCTATACTTGCCATATTTACAGGGACGAATAGCAAATTTTAACCATATCTTAATTTGGATGATCACAAGTGTATGGATGCATCCAAATATAAGTTTGCATTTCTACTTTACTTGTTGTCAATTGCTTATCACGGATACATAAATTTGACACAACGTGCGTAGAGAGCAAAAGCAAGCTCCACATCAGCTAATCGAAGACTATCAATGAAAGGGAATGTTGTCCTTTAATTAACACAGCTTTAAGCCTCAAAAAAATTAAGGTGAAAAGAGCACAAGAAAATCTTTACAAGTTAGACCCTGTAGGAAACATATATATAGACATTTCCCAACAACTCGAGGCGCCGTCTCCAACTAAAGCAAAGTGAAAATCCCTCAATGGGTGAATCGGGCAATAGAAAACATTCAAGTATACCTATGCCTATACTTTCTATACAAAACCCAACCCAAAATCTTATGTACTGAATGACAGGAATATAAAATCAACCTCCTGAACACCTAAAATTGCTCCGGAGTAAATGTGTTTAAATCACTATTCAAGGCTATACTCAGCACATCCTCGGCTGAACAGAAAATGGACTTGGACGGACTACAATTCGTTACGCTTCTTTTTACCACCACAAGAAAGCTTCTACAGCAGCTGGACATAGTACTACCAAATTGACTGGTAAAGATGATACAATCTTTTCTCTAGTTGTAGATTTTTATTGGTTTATCAAACGCATGACGATTCTGCAAAATTGAGAAATAATCATAACAGGCTTCTAAAACCAATAAATGAAATTAATTCCAGTGAAATTACAATCATATGTCCATTATTGCCATTATTATATTGTAAACTAACATACCCCAAGTGCATAGACTAAAACACAATTACCAATTATTGTGCCTAATAATGGCTGCTCTATTTTCCACGTTCATGTTAAATGTGTCTTGCATGGTAAGGGGATAAACACTTGGGAGGTATGATCTAATAACAAAAAGCTCGAAAGAATATCATGTCTGGATGTATATCATGTCTGGATGTGTTTAAATGAGATTTTCTCTTCCATAATTTTTATCTAAAAATATGCCTTACTTTTATATAAAAATACACTGGCCAACTCATTGTCCACGACAACACATCCACTTCATGACAAGGCTCATATTATACTTCAAACAAAGGAGGAACTAGTTTCCTGATAATATTTTACCTGATTGGCTGTATATGATCTTTTTGGTGAATTGTCAGTGTGCTCCAGTCCAAGATATTGCTCCCATGCGCCGTATATGTCCCTTCTCTAAACAACCAAACAATATTATGTTATTACTAAATCTAGTAGAAAACTGAAAACGCCGACCCCTAACTCCATGAACATCCACTCAAGCTCAGAAACAGGTCACAACTAAAAGGTGGAATTAGAGAGCAAAGGGAATTGAAATTACCTGAAACCGACTGGAAATAATATCTGAATCTTGAAGGTACTCAGGACGTCCAAGTGAGACAAACGCAAACTTCCACTGCAGGGAACAGACAGAGAAGAAATAATTTAAACAATCATATTATTGAAAACCTAAAAGCTTATTCGCAACTGCCAGAAATACAAGATTGAAACAACTTTTCAGAGTTACTAGATATTAAAGTGATCATGCAGACCTGATGTGTTGAGACATCATTTTAATAAATTATATATTTGCAAATATAAATTATTTATATACATATCTGACAAAACCACAGCATACAGAAAATGCTTCAAACACTAACAATACCCAAGTATCACACTGAAAACAAAATACCCAAGTTCCAAAATTCACTTGAGCTCAAATATTTTATGAAGTGTTTCAAAATCAGTTCACACTAATATATCAAAGAAGGACCTTGTGGGCTGTGGATATCAATCATTCGTTAAACTCTCCCCCAAGCAACCATGTGTGTTCCTAAAATCCTTAACACGCTCCAATTTTTATTCTCAGTTTTTTAATTCAAATTCAAATGGAAGTCTATCATAGCTTCCTTTTCTTAAGTTTTGCCCCAAATATCACCATATTAAGTACATACAATAACTAATATATACATCTACAAACTGAATTCAAAAAAATAGTTATGTGTCATACGATACAAGTGGATTAAATGTCGATTTAAAACAAAACTAAACCCAATATATATAAATTGTTGTGCATATCTTTTTCTACATGAATCAAAACATGTATTTCAAATTCGATTTATTTGAAGCAGTGATGAATCCAGAAATTTTATGTTGTGGGGGCAGTTCATATATATAAAACTATTGTATTTTAATATTATAAAAATATTAAATATACAAATAATACTTTTTTAAATATGATTCAACCAATCGTCTAGTTTAGTGGTAAGGCACTTGATGAAGTAACTGATCTGCTGTTTCAAAAAAAAAAATGATCTTGGTTTGATAAACATTTGCAAAGTGTATTAGTATATTAAATTTTCTAATTGTGTCTGTTTGTAATTGAAATTCCATTGTCGTTCAAATGACCGTGTTTGTAATAGTGCATTACGTTGGTCTCTATTATACACTATGACAAGCTATACTATAATAGCATATATTTGTAAGTTTGATAGGAACCCAGAGGATCCTACCAATGAACGAACAGTAAGGCAAAAGAAGAAACAAATAGTGACTAAAGAAAATAGGGTGCTTTATTGATATGAACGGAAATAGTAAAATAGTAGAAGAGAGATTCTCTAACTACTCCCAGAGCAAAGCTCCAACACAACTCAGAGAGGAATCCTACTCTGGCCCTCAACAGAAAACTCAATCTTTCATACTCTAAACTCCTAAGAATTCCCCTTTATATACAAATAAAGAGAACATTCTAGTATTTAACTCTAATGGGCCTCTTATTATTAAATCCTAATCCTAACGGGCCACTTACTAATAATCTACTTAAACCTAACTAACTACCTACTAATTACTTAAAACACCCTCCCATACTAGGTCCTAACAAAGTTCAAATCTTAGTGGGAGGCAGTTGCCGCCACATTGGTATAGGTAGGTCTGTTCCTGATTTCCAGCATGAATCGTACCTGTCTGTGTAGCTAACCACTTTTCGGTTCATTTTATTTAAGGCCTTGATCGTGAATTATTTTGATGTTCGTATATAATATTTTAGTTTATGTCTTTAGATCTCACTAGTTTTTTCTAAATAAAAATGACATTTTTAATATATCTCTGCTACTAACAAGTCCATTATACACGATTAACAAACATCTTGAAAGTTGCATCAGAATTAAACAGTTAAATAGGAGCAGATAATTCAATCACATTCGCAATATTTACCTTCAAAAACTCCTCATTTGGAACTTGCAACTTCTTTTGTACCCGCAATTTGACATCAGCTAAAGTCTCACCCTCACGGATAACCAAGAAGAAAGGGTCTCCAAAGTTCTGAACATGCTGATATTCCCAAAGCACCACCAGTACATAACATTTGAAAGTTTTAGAGGTAGTAACAAATGTAATTTGGTTGAAAAGGAATTTAATTTCAGAAGTATTTTGAGCACTAAATAAAAAGTATAGACTGCAAAGCCATTTAGTCTAACCATCTGATTTTGAGCAGTATCTTTCAAAAAATGATAAACATGTATCATCCGATCATGAGGGCCAAGGCTTTTCTCTTCTTCCGGGATCTGCGGCAACAAAAAATCTATATAAAACTTGTAGCAAAAAACTAATTTCAAGAAGAATAATGTGTAGGGAAAAGTATGACATTGCAGAAAAATTGATATTGACGATAAACTCAAGAATAATGTGCGGGGAAAAGTACGACATTGCAGGAAACTTTAAGCCAAAACTAATTTTTATAATAGTTTAGTTTAGTATAATCCAATTTTTTCTAAATAAGAGAGATACATGTACACTCATAATAATGTTTTAGTTTGTCATATGTTAAATTTTATATATGTTGATGTTTTTAAATTTACGTCCTGCTTATTGTGCTGTAACGGAAGTGCTCACTAAGCACAAAGATTTTCCCTACCTTGGATTGGAACGTCATCCCTTCACCCTAAATATAGTCATCTATAATAAAAATGTTATTATGTTATAAAAACCAAATTATCGAATCCAAAGCAGTACAGTATTTAACAGATCAGATTTGTTCATATTTAATATAGAAATCAATTCAAACTGCAACTTGTTTTTATTTTTAGATGGGAACTTTTGGCTTAAAATTACTCCAGACTATCAGGTTTTTATATTGGGCCTAACTCATCGTCACAAAACTGACATGTAAGATGAGAGGTGCCACTCTCTATAATCTCATATCAGGTCTTATCTTTATCCTATGTGGGACTCAGTTTTTTCCCAATACACCACCTCATGCCCAGCACTATTGGGCTTGGTCCTTGGATATAAATGGTGGTTGGCCCAAATTCATAGGCTCTAATATCATATTTGGTTTTTAGATTGGACATGACTCATCCGTACAAAACTGGCTTGTAAGGTGAGGGTGTCATTCTTTATAAACTAATTCCCTCTGAAACTGCAAAGGCAAGCACCAAAGTCAAACTCAAATGTATAAACCCACAAGTTGAAAGTGGGCTCAACAGAACCACCTCGAAACCAAATTTGCCAAGTGCAACAAGTTAACTATGGCGTCATGAGAACAAAAGTTTGATAGAAAAAAGGATTCCAAATGCAATTATTATAGTGAAGCCAAAAGCATTAGAGAACATGGGGCGGGTTGAGTTGCATAGCAATTATCTCACACCCTATATTAAACTTATAGGGTGTGAGATAAAAAGGTTTAATATGACGGATGATTTGTGTAGACCATCATCTGTCATTTCCAATATCTCAAGTCTAAATTCTAAATAATAACAGTTTGTCCCAAAAACAAAACGATATATCATTATAAAACATCATATATTTACCTCCTCTGCTCGTAATGTCCAATAATGATCATTAATATTCTCAATCTTCTCATTGACATGAAAAATCTGCAATAGATAGATCATACGATATGATGAGAATTGCTAAAAACATCAGTCATTTCACAACCGTCCCTGGCACTCTTCAACACTTAATTGCATTTCACAACCGTCCCTGGCGGTTATTAATTAAAGCAGCACCTAATGGTCCATGACGGGATTTTAACTATGTCCCTTGAGGCTACTAGGTTAAACTCTTCAGGTCCCAATTTGGAAGGAGGGCTATAGTAACTGCATTAAGAGCAGGCTAAATGACTGATATTTTCCCAATCTGACACTTGCCACTTTACAACTCTAGGATTGCATGAGTGCTTGTCCCTATTAGGGGTGTGGCTTCCAGGAACACCACATGAATAGACATTTTGCCTCGTAAAGATACTGAACCATCAACTAGCATTCTCTAGGAAATCATGTTTGCTGATAATGGCCCAATGTTGGTATTTCAAAGTAAAAAATTCAAAATCTACGTATTATCTTCACCTTATAGATCTTGTGATTAAATACTTCAACCAATCTAAGTTCCGCATCAGGATGTGATAAATCTACCTGTTTCAGAGGGAAAATATATTAGTTAGAAACTCCACTAATGCAGCAGTCACAAGTGTTTAGCACAATAACACAAAAAAGAAATCTTAAACATTTTCGTATTAAGCGTAGTGGAGATGAGGATGTTGTGTTGGATATGTGGTAAGACTAGATGGGATAGGATTGGAAATCATGTCAATTAGACGTTTATTTTGATCTCATATATTACAGTCAGCTATGGTCTGATTTAGACAGAAATCTTCTATCAAAATATCAAAAATATAATACTAGGAAAAAAAAAACACTCATCTAAGTATTGGACTAGGCAGACAAAACCAAAAAAACATGTCTAATCATGTGAACAAATCTGTCTGCCTATAACTCACGTGGTTTGGTGTATTACCTTTGATTTTAGATCATTAATTACATCTGCTACAGTACTGTGCTTCTGTAATCTAATTATCATCACCTGAACAGGGATAACTTGGTTAGAAATATAAATATAAAATAAGTAAAGTAAATTACTCTAAAAAGGAAAAGCAACCACCGACAGTACTAACTTCATCCTTGGCATCATGATGGAAAGCAATCTTGAGCGTTTTTAGGTTTTGCAATTCCGGAAGAGGAATATCCAGTACTTCATAGTATAGAATATCAGAAGCCTAGACAAATCAAATAAAATAGTTTAGCATAATGAAAGCCAACGAAAAACTCAAACCTGGTTTATGTCCATTCAACACTGCATGGATTCTAATATGTAACTGCGTTTTTTAAAAATGCAGCGCAATTAATAACCTGATTGTAGTGAACCAGCATGTCAGACAATTGATCCACTCCTCGGTACTTGATAGGCTGTGGTTTAGGTTGCTGGGAGTAGCAGTTATGAGATGTAAGTCTGATTTTAGAAGGATCATTTAAACCAAGATGTTGGGAGACTCTTTCTACAACATCATCATAAGTGTGAAGCTTTGACCTAGTTCATGACAGAGCAGATATGAACTACCAGAGATATGCTACAGTTAACAAAAAATGACTTTAATAAAACAAAAGAATTGTATGTTCGAGAGAAACTCACAGCTCAAGACTGAACTCATCTTCCTTGGGTTTCTCCAAAAACCTAAAGCGAACAACCTGCACATGAAAGCAAATTAATTAATTGAAAAGGACTTCAAATATTAGGCTATACAGAACTAGTACCCAAAACATAAGATTATTTTCAGTATATATGATGTTTAATCATTGCAAAGGAATGTAGAATCAAATCAAATACACAGAGCCAGTTAATACAATCTGTAAAGATATGTTATTTGTGTGAATTCTGTGTAAATTGTGTGTCTATAATGAGATCATGTCTATAATGAGATCACGCCCTTCTATTTATAATGGTTTTACAATGAATACATTGAATGCTTATTTATTAGCACTAGGCAAGGAAGTGGTATACTCCAGGAGTAATAACAATCAATCAAGGAAGTTATAAAATTAAAGGAATATCTAAAGATTCTTAATTTTAACACAATCCATTATGAATCACAAGTGAAAGGCAAGATGGCCACAGAAGGACTTCTAGAATCCAAAAGGGTTACGAAGATAGAAATTATTATTTGGACCAAGTAAAACCTCAAGGACTGGTAAAAAAATGTTCAAAAGAATCAAAAGACACATCCAACCGTCTGAATGAGCAGAACATTAGAGAAGTTAGATAAATGTATTTAAAAGGAGCTGCAACTCGATGTGCATGGTGGACTTTGAAATAATTGAGATTCAGTTTCGTAAAACACTATTCCTGTAATTCTGTCAAAAAACACTTAAAATTAAACATGATTACATCCTAACTCACATATCACTATTCATGCAGACCTCTCTTTCAGCCCTAATCAAAGTTTTTTGTAACAACAACCAAATTGAATTCACCACACACACCACCAAGGTGCTATTCCAGGACAACTCGTGTTATTTAAGTTTACCATTCAACTCTCCACAATTTATAATCCAATCTTAGTGACATTATAATTTTCCCTGCTAAAGATTGCATTACCCAAAACTTCCAAAGACTTGGTTTTATATGGACATATGTTAATGATTAAAAGAATTTACAAATCTAGGATGTGTTTCTATTTACCGGATATGTTTAATGTTCTGTTTATTATTTATGCTACTTTGAACATGTCATGTCCACACCTGGTTCTGCATATTCAAATTCCAGGAATTGTTGTTCATAAATACAATTCTTGTTCATCTGATACTGGTAGTCAACTTATGATATACATCACAATAAGGAAACCTAAATAAATGATCATAGGAAATCCCCGTTGAAAATAGATTGTATTGCAAACAAATTTCCACCGAATCATAATATTGAAAAGAGTGTTATAGTCAAGTTATGGGTATAAAGTTCATCCTTGAGTAACAAATAAATACTGGGAAAAGGTGCCTAGTTTGGTTGATATGATTGCTAAAGATCTATGACAGTGATGGAATAAATTAACGAGACTCCTGGAGTTATGAATACTGGGAAAAAGATGTCAAGTTTTGCTGATGTGATTGCTAAAAGATCTAGGGCAGTTTTGGAATAGATGAATGAGTACTCCTGGAGTGGTAATCTTCATGGTTAAGTTTATAGTAGGCTGTGAGACGAAAGCATCAAAAGACGATCTTTATAATAGGCCATTATTGGTCCTAACTCCTAACTATTCCAACAACTACTATTGTAATTACTTTTACTGTATAAACAATTCAAGACCGAAGTAATCAAGTGTGAAAGTATTACTCCATTACTTTATAAAGTATTATTATTATTACAGAATCCACACCCCAATACATGAGAGAAAGTTTAGAGAAAAGAGGATAGAATAGTTGCAAGGCTTTTCCCTTCCAAGATTCCAAAGCTTGGTCTTCCCCTACAAATTTATAATCAATAACCGCCTACTCTCCCTTTTCCAATCACTTGCATATTTATTCTAATTACATAAACATAACTGCCATAATTAAGAAACCGGCCCAACCCTCTTGGGTCTTCTATTATATTGCTTACTAATAATTGGTCTAACAGACTGATGACAGTTTAGCACAGCTATAACAAAAAGCTAATTGCATAACTAATTGTCAGATGGACTTAATTAACTGAAGAAACACTAACCCATGCTAATTTTGCAGAAGCAATACTCTACAAGACGGATAAACGAGGGGAATTATACATACTCCTTGAAATGAGAGTAAGAAGGATGGGAAGTTTTATTGGGTTTTTAGGATTTAAGTCAACAACTTACAAAGTCTGGGATCAACTTGAGATAGATCGGAGAGTCTAAATTGCTTGAGGAAATCCTCGGTGTTATACAGACCCTAATAGGAGACTTTAAAATAGGAAATATCTTTTAACACTGTCCAAACCAAGAACACTGCAAAACCCCCAGTACAGCATGCCCATTTAATCCACAATCATTCTTCGGATACATTGCCAAAGGTAAGAAGATAAAGAATTATCCATCTTCATCTCTTTGAAAAACAAGCCAGCAAGCTGCCTAGACTCTTGTTGCAAATTTGGATCTGCAGGAGGAGGAGCACTGCTAATCACACCAATCTAGAACATTCCTTTCACATGGATGGTGTTTAGCGTGTCAGGAACCTTAATTATGGTATAATAAAAAATAATTCCCAAAACTGGGCAGAATTGAATGGACAGAGGAACAAAATTGTATTGAAAGATTGAGAAAGGGTATAGAGAGTGGGAGAGAATATTTCCTCCAAAGGTTTCCCCTCACAATAGAGTCACTACTCCATTGACAAATTTTACAATGATCAATGATAGCTCTCTAACTCCATAATTCCCTTATTCCCTAATAATACAAATACTTCCCTAACTAAACAAATAGCTAAGTTTCTAACTAATTCTCCCTATTCTAACTCCTAAAAGATAGAGATCAGAGAAGTGTCCACACAACAATTACATTAATTATTTTGCATTGTACATGCTTCTTCATAGAGCATGAAGACATAGAAATATAGGAAACAGTGACTTAAAAGTTAAATATCAGAGAAAAAGAAATTATAGGCCAATTAAAATAAATAGTACATACTTGACGGTTTTGCACATATTCAAAGAATGAAGGAACATCTGGATAGCAATATTGCTGCTGTCCATCGCCAGCTGGAGGGGACTTCTGAAAGCAAATAATATCACCATCCTCTAGCTGCACAAAACACAACCATGCAAACAGAAGTTACAATCTTAACTGCAAATATATATATATATATAGATAGATAGATAAATCTAAAGCTAAATACTGACTGATATATATAAATCTAAAGCCAAATAATGAAACACTTGAAGCAAAAATGAGAAATATAAAAAACTTGTAACATTCTCGAAAGCACTGGAAACCAGTATATAATTTATACCTGATTGTCACGAAAAGTGGACTTCTGGTCAACATGTTCGCACATGATTTTGGGATCAAATTTTATTTCCTGAATATGCACAACGGAATGTAAGCAGTGTCACGCTATATTGATATTTCAATCATGGAAGATAATTATAAAAGAAATGCAGATTGACTAACCTCAAACAGATCAATTTCTTCATCCGGATCAAATCCAGCCATTTCATTTAGTTTCTTCAATATATCTACTGGCTTTCTGCTACCCACCACGAAAAGCCTCCCAACATACCTGACGAAACAAAAGAAAATATATTTTATTAATTAAATGGAGTTCCAATCCTAATCAGTGCTGTCAAATTGTCACCATGGCACTATCATCGTGTTACAACATGGGGATACTGCGCCAGCCACCATACGCTGCAACACCTCAAGTTCATATTTATATGAAGGATGTTTGGTTGGCCGCAGTAATCTGCCAATGAAAATACTTATCCTACTTGCAATTGGTAAAGCACGTACCTAAGCTTCTGACTTGAAGGTTCATAAAGTTTAAAGAATAGCAGCAACTCCTCTTTCAGCTTCTCAGGAGGAGGAATAGGACGCAAATCCTAATTCATTGTGCAATGCATAAATAACAAATCCATGTCAGTAGTGACCCAGTTGGAAAGGAGGGAAAAATACTAATAGCAACAACTACACTATTGGAAAGATGCAATGACTAAAAAAAAACATTACCTGCCCCATTTCTATTTCCAAAAATAACTTTAACTCTCCATTATTTGCCTTATTGGAAACTTCCCTTAACTGTCCAACCTAAAATGATAAGAACGGTATGTCACAAATAGTTATCAAGAAGGTAACCATTAAATATACACTTTTTTTTTGACAAAATTAAATATACACTTCAAAAAAAAAAACTTACTCTCACTCCCTGTGAAACTACAGAGAATAAAAAATACAGTGGCCTAAATAGGCCGGCCTGTATATTAGTGTGCTTATTAGTGTGCTAGTATATTTACATAAATAGGCCGGCCTGTTAGGACTAAAAGGTTTTATTTAACGGCATGTGGCCTAATCTTTTAAGCTAAATAGGCTTCTAACAAGAGCATTACCCTTCTCTATTAAAGAAAAAACTCTGGCATGGGCCTGAGTAGGCTAGGTTGTAGCCCCCTGTCAGTCGGTCTAGCCTATCCATACCCCTACTTGGGAGCACTTGCGGAGCAGCTTATGATATTTGCTCAAAATAAGTTGTTAGTATTTAGCTAATCTATACAAGCACTCCAGGATCAGCTTATTAAAACAGTTTATTACTTTATAAAAGTAGTCCGACCATATTTTCCCTTTGACGATAGAAGTAACTTATACACATCAGCCCTTGTGTGATAAGCGTTTTTCCTATAAAGATTCCATGGTTAATTGATCATACATTGTGGTATCAGAAACTGTATTGGTATATGTTAGGTGTCTATTAGCTGGGGGTTTATATGTAACAAACCTGCAATTAGTGAAGTATATAGAGGAGGAATTAGAATGACCTAATGGTACAATGGCTAAATACATTGTTAAATAGAGTAATCAACAAAAAATCTTTAATGAAATTATTGAAAGTAGGACTTATTAGGAGAGTAAGGAAAAGTTTGAAGGTTATAAATAGTGAGGGAAATGAGAATGAAATTATCTCTGTATTTATGATAGAATTGGAACCTTAGACTACAGACCTCCAGACCATCGAAGATCTGGATCAGCAATACAATAGTCAGGGGAAGTTTCCTTATTTTTGTCAATAAATTACCAGGTTCTCATTAGTATAGAAGTTCAAAAAATATATCACAATAAAACTAAAAGCATACTAAGCGTCTCACACTGATACAAACATCAAGACCCAGTTACTATTTTAAAGTGTCTGGGCTTCATTGGATGTCTGATACTAAATGTAAACAAACTATCAGGTACCTTCTACCAATAAAATAAACTACCAGGTCCCTACAATTTTACAATACGGTAAACATGAACATGACACTGTATTTTAGTAAATAAAAAGAATTTATCTACATTTCGTTAATAAATATACTTGTGGGTGCGGACCAATTTTGGTTAGCAAGTACCAAAAAAATACATTATTAAGGATAGCAAACAAATCAGTCTTCAAAATCACGCACTACCATGGTTAAGAGTGAGGTTATCATAACGAAGATCAAACTCATAAGAGACTTTACAGCCAACCTGCTATTTATGAAATAATGAAACACATAACATTGGAAGTTCTTTGAACTACTTACTGCCTGTGCTTCCTCCTGAGCTGTCACCGGTCTACTTGGCCGAAATGTATGGTTTTGGCGCTTTGCCCACATCCAAAAACGTTGGTACTCAACTGGTATGCCAAACTCTTTCGCAACTTCTTCCTGATCAAAGCTTCGTTATCAGAAAGATATGAAATAAATTCAAATAATAATTAGTTTTATAGGACATCTAAAGCCAAATAGATCAACAATACCAAAGGATGACGAAGTAAACAAGGAATGTGACACTGTGCTGTCTAGTGTTTATTCATGAAAGAAGGGTACAGCATTGAAACAATAGAAGCCCCATGTTTGGACAAACTTCAATCAGAAATCTAATTAATTAAAAATAATGTTCCTAAATCCTATTATGATTTGCAAAGTTGAAAACAACACAGAAAATCAAAGAGATGGAGCAGAGTCCAAAACAAAGAATAATTTAACATGATTCAGCAAATGCAGGCTACATCCAATAGGCAACTGACAGCAAAAATTTCAGTGTGTGAATACAGATGCAGCAACAGAGATCTACATAGGAATTACAAAGTTTTCTCACTCATTCTTTTCCAGAAGGATCTCTCAATTTCATAGAACTTATATCTCTTGATCACACAGAAGACCCAGAACGATTTATTTTTTCCACTCTTTCAGTCTAGTTAAACAGATGACAAAATGATACAATCATCAGACATATGGCAACAATTGCAAGGAGACATTCACTCCATTGGCAAAGATGAACTACTCGTGGAAAAATGGTCTATAGAGTTTGAGGTCAAAGCCAACTTAGGGATTGATTAGACACTAATTACATAATAAAATCATAGGTCATACCTTGAAAATGGTAAATGGCATCTGTTTTTGAATGCGAAAACTTCGCACTTTATCATGATCCACAAGATCAAAGAATATATCCTTTCCGATTTGCTCGTGCAGATCATCATCACGGGCAATCTGGGGCCAACAGATGAATAAAATAAAATTGAATGTCACCTTACGAACTCTTCTTATCAATATCATACAAAGCACCCAAAAGAAAAAAAAAATAATGATAACTGGAAAGGGAGAGCTAGAGTTGTGACCTTTACAATGGTGTACAAATGAGCCTCAGCCTTTTCCTTCTTCTTCTTCTCTTTTTCCTCTTGTTCTTTCTTTAACCTTATCTAAAACGTATTGTTGAAAAGGAAGCATGTTAAGTTGAAAATACAAGATAAAAATCATATGAAATCAGTGAATCAGACAGCTTACTTGAAGGTGCCTGGCAATGTCCTTCTCATCCACATTACAAATTATCTTATCCTTGTCACTTTCACGAACATAGACAAGCATGTAAGCATTTGAGTACTTTGTAAATTTAAAAGGAGAGTTGTTGAACCCAGGATTTGTAAGAGGTAACTGTCAATAACAAAAAGATAAAGCAAATAAAAACAAGCATTAATATGTCAAAAAACAAACAAAAAATCAACAACACAACAAATACCAAAAACAAAACAAAAATACAGAGAAGCCGAACAAATGCAAACAGAATATTACCTCTTCTTCACCACCATACTGCTCTTCTAAAGCCCTGTTTGTATCTTCTTTTGTTACCCGTTCATCATCGAATTTAAACCTGAAAACACAAGATACATTTTCTTTGCAAAATTAAAGTCATGAACAAAAAACATGGATATTGTTAAGAGTCCCACATCGGATAGGAGATGGTCTGACAATGTGTTTATAAGTGGGGGCAATCCTCACCTCACAAGCTGGTTTTGTGGGGTTGTGTTAGGCCCAACCACGATTTCTAAGATGGTATCTCTGTTGTCAATAGCGGCCCAATCGCGGCACGGAGCGGCCAAAAACAACAAAGCGCGACGCAGCACTCCAACACGGAGCGTTTGGAGAAAGGGGATGAAGCGGGCACAATTGCGGGCAAAAGCGGGCGCGATGCGGGTCAAAGCGGGCGCTTTTGACAACCCTGTGTAAAATACTAGATTTCCCTTCATTTAAAACCATTTTAAGGGTCATTTTTGTAATTTTCAAAACCCTAACTATTACTCTTCTTCACCAGAAGCAAATACAAAGCCACAAACTCAACTTCATCGTACCAACAAAAAAAATCCATCTCCTCTTCTCATCATCTCAGAACCCATCTTTGTTCTCCTCTATTCATCTCTTGATTTCAGAATTTGTTAATTTGTCAATTTGTTAGTTGTTAATTGTTAATTTGTTAATTGGGAGGATGAACTTGTTAATTGTTAATGTTTTGCACTTTTGTTACTTTAAGCTTTAGAGGCTTAAAGTGTCGGTTTCCTTGAATTTTATTAGTATTTTTTGCAAATATGTTTTATGTTTTGCTTAAGACTTGTGAATTTTATTTCAAATTAGGAATACTTCATGAATTTTGAGTAATGTTTAAGGAATTTTAGTATTTTTTTTAACAGTATGGTATTTTAATATTAAATATATTAGTGTCCGCGTCACCTAAATAGCGCCCGCACCCCGCGCCACGTCAATTTTTGGGGTGACCGCGCCGCGCCGCATTTCTGCTTTGACAACAGAAGACGGTATCAGAGCCTACTCCAAGATCCGTTGGGCCACCTGCTATAAGGTTTCTGCTACCGGACCACCCACCAATCTATGTCCACGAACCAAGCCCAATAGTGCTGGTCGTGAGGGGGTGTGTTAAGAGTCCCACATCGGATAGGAGATGGTCCGACAATGTGTTTATAAGTGGGGGCAATCCTCACCTCACAAGCCGGTTTTGTGGGGTTGTGTTAGGCCCAACCACGATTTCTAAGAGATATAATATACTAGATTCAACAACGCTACAGCAGCTTATATCAGTATCTCAAATTGTCGGTAAAACCAATCATTTAAAAATGGCTACCATATTCAAAATGTGACTGAATTTACAATTGTCTTACACACCCAGTTTTGGCAAGAGATTTAACAAAACTGAAACAAAAGATTATCAAAGCAAAAAGAAAAACTAATTAACAATTCCCTTTGATCCTACAATATCAACAAAAAATAAAAAAAGCATATCCCAAAACTGAGCACATTAACAGCAATATTGCTCTTCTACAATATCAACAAAAAAACATATCTCAAAACTGAACACGGCAATATTGCTCTTGGTAATCAGTTATCTCACTATATAGGTTTCATGAAAAAGTGCACAACAATTATAAACTATGATGAACACTATAAAAGCTATCAATATTAAAAACATTCCTTAGACTGGATCATACCACTGATTTGAAAGAGTCGGGCGTATATAAGCATAGTAGTGTCCACCATGAACTCCACCGCTGTGAACCAAAACACTGCAAACAAACAATGAGCAGTTATTGGTCACTGCAAGATATTGTAAGTTTCTTAAATAATCATTCATTATACACACATAATATAATAAGTGGATTCAGTTTTGGTCATCAACAGATAGTCCAATTATAAAGTTATCCGATACAAATTGGCTACCTAGAAGCGAAATCAATATATTATCAGTCGGATGCTTAACAACCTACCACACCCAAGTATTCTTTATTGTATCACTACGAAGATATTTCATGACTAGTCACACACAACTAATATATGCAATCCTAATATATTTTCCGGACTACCTTTCTGTAACTCCTTCATGAGCACATTGTGTTTAGCTATTCTTTATAGCCTTAGGCTAATATATAATATGGTAATAATATGAGCTAGAATATATAATATGGTAATAGTATGAGCTTGATTGTTTTTGAATATATAATACGGTAACAATATGAGCTTTATTGTCTTCAAAGTATCCTGGCTTAGCAAAAATTCAGCAAGTAGACATAATGAATAACTGAAGAAAAGTTCAAGTTCTAAAATCAGCATACAGCTTCTTGCCAAAACAATCTGTAACTAGGTTGAAATTGCAGCATCCAGAAACTTCAACTAAGATCAAGTAACACAGCCATACTTCCTATTGGGTTGTAGTACCGTAGAATCCATGATAGTCAGTCCAATTAAGAACCAACTATCCTAAAACTTAAAGTTCTTGGTTGAAGATATGAAGGGTTTAATTGCATCTCTTAACACACACCCTCACCCCGAACCATTTAGGCTTAAAGCACAATGTTCTCTAATCAATTTTGACTGTGTGCTGAAATACAAGGTTAGTTTAGAAGGGGGCGATAACTACTGAAATCCTAATAAATATGTCATGGAGGCTCCAATGCCAGGTCAAGAACCAACTATCCCAAAAGATTATGCCATTAAGCAAGGGTACATGAGTAGTTTTTATCACATCTTGAAAGTCTAAACAAATCCATTAATTGAATTTGCTGTCAACGTAATCCATAAAGACCATGCTAAAAGTTAAGTCAGGCAGATGTCAACAATAATGACTGAAAGAAAGTTATTATTGGACTATGGGTTGTAGGGACACACCAAATTTTTTGCCCTGGGCGTGATAAGGTGTAATGAAAGTCCCACAGTAGATAATGATATGGATATGGCCTAAATATTGATTATTAGTCAAGATGCAGCCTTTTGAAACATAAAAACGAACTCTACAACATACTAATCATTTGATTTCGGCCATGCTTATTTCAATAGGTTCAAAATAAGAGGAGACAAAGAGAGTAGGATAGGAAGGTTTTGAATTTCACTCATTATTATTTGGTAAAACGTGCATAATCGATTTCAGAATGCTTTCCTCTTTAAGGATAAAACTTCCATCTTCCATCCATGTTTCTATTGTGCTAATTGAGTATGAACTAGCTTTCCATTCCAAATTTTCTACCTACCCATTTTCCCCCAATTCAAACAAGCATTAAAAAGAAAAATGTTTGCATAGTCAGATACGTGAAAGAGTCACCAAATCAAACAGAAAAAAAAAAAATATCCATATATTTAAAATCAACAAAGTAAATTTTCCAATACCTGTGAAGTGTATAAAGGTTGCGAATACTTCTGTCTGCGTCAGGAGATAGATACTTCCCATTATCCCTATCAAGATCTAATTGTAAGGGGAACTCATAGCGGTCATTGATCTGTTTGCAATCAAGTTAATGGCCATTATAGTTACAGGCATCGAAGAGTAAGAGATTATTAATGCAGTACTACACCAACAAAACAGAAATCATTCATTTTATTCACATCCAATGGCAAAATAATCATCAAAGTAAAACACAAAGACACACAACAAATATTTAAACACTAGAGTAGGAAAAGAAGTTTGGTGAGAAACAAATATTACAGGGTCAAATTCACAGAACCCCAAAATGGATATTTACTATTGGAACGTTAAAGCATGGATAAAGGCTGCATTACTACCAGCAAGAAAATAAAATAAAAAGTAATAATGGATACAAGAATATCAAAGGTGAAGGGTTTTTATTGATTTTTTAATCTAATACTAACCTTTACCATAGTGTCTCGCGCAAAATCATACTCAAACCGTTTTAACTGAAGCTGAAGAACAGGTGGAAAATCAATGAACAATACACCCTTTCTTGCTTCCTGAAAATGAAATCACAATCATGATGTAAAAAAATAACCCAACTAAAATATGAAGAAAAAATAGTAGGTAATGAAGTTCATTCTGACAACCAAAAGCTAAAATACATGGTTGAAGATTTTACCTGTAAACCATACTGCTCTGCATGATACTTGTTATCACCCTCAAGCTGTTCTACTTCCACATACTTATCAAAAGAAGCATACACATCTGTACAGCCTTTGACATCAAGCTGAAGATCTACAATCAAATAATTGAAATTCAGAAGGTCTGCGATTAGAAGAATGATGTGTAAACAATGGCATCCTAAAGCCAAAAAATACCTACCATAAAATGATTCTTTTCTTGTTGATTTATAATCCACATTCATGCATTCAATATAGTTCATATGGTGGCCTTCAAACAACTTCTGTATAGTGCCTTCCACAACAGTTCCCTGAAAAGTGGAAGCCTCAATAAATAATCTTCGAGACATTATACGCAAGTATGAATTATCTACAGTAAAATCTAATTTACCTACAAAATAACTATGAGAAACAACCATTAAGAAACCTTTACCTTCATTTTGTCTTCTAGCTTTTCACAGAGAACCCTGTTAAGTTCTTGGACATCATGCTGCATGAATGAATCATAAGTATCCCATCCAAAAGATTTGGTTAACTCTTTTGTTGATACACTGCTGTCATTATACTGCAACTTGTAAAACAAACTCTGTAATGCCAGAGGGATGCTCCCAGATGGCATATCATTTTCAGTCGTGGGCATATGGTACACAGCCTGAACAAACAATATTAAACATAAGGCACATCCTTCTTTCGAAAAAAAAATAAAAAAGTCACACCCTACTGACTAACCTTTCTGAAATAAGGAATGTGATACAGTGTCTGAAGAAGAGAATTCATGTAACAAGTAGCTCCTTGGTTTTTCAAACCGACACAACCAGTTTCTTTTTTTGAGTCATGTGCCCAGTAATCAAGATCTTTGCGCACATTCACATCAGCCTCAAGTATGCATCTGTCTTCCACAACATAGCCTCTACTAGGATCATACAATTCAGCAAGAGGCATGAAATTAGTGAAACCCCAATCACTCTCACGTGCATTAAACTGGTGCTGTGTTTCTGCAATATCAAAAGACTCAAGATTATTATTCTCTATATATGAAAAGAGAAGTGCTCCAAATAAGTTATCCTCATAAAGAAAAGAAAAAAAGGAAAAGTACAAAAAGTAGAGAGCAATAGAGACTAAAAATCCAACATAAGTATTCAACTCCCATTATCAACCAGAGGAATTCAGTAAAGAAAAAATGGCTAGAGATCTGAAGACAAAAAGAAATACAAGGAAAAAGTAAAACAAGAAGATTTGAATTCATTAGTTTCTCAAATATTTATGATCTTGAAAAGTGATCATTTATGGATTGTTGAGAGAAAAGGAATGAGACTTGTTTCTTTAAATTGATGTGTCATGTGTGTAAACCACACAACAGAACTATGTTATATAGACATGAAGCAAAGTTAACAAAGATTTATAGTAATTGTTATGAACCCAAGTTTAAAGCCAGAAATAAATTGTATTATTAAATTAGAAATAGATGCATTAAGAAAATAACATTTCTAATGTCGGATCAAAAACTCCCCAAAGAAGAGACATGTCTCTCTCTTCCTAAACCTCTTAGGTTCCAACAAAAGATTATTCTGAATGCCTTTCCCTCCATCCCCTCTCCCTAAATGCCCGGATCCTCCTGTAACAAACTGGCCATATCAGCAAATGTAACCCATTTCCTATCCAGCCCACTTGTTGGGCGTATGCCCAAACTGGATATCTAACACTACCCGCCACTAGAAAAATAGCCTTGTCCTCAAGGTTGTGATAAAAAAAAATAATAATACTTTTGAAAACAGAGTTATCTGTCCAGCCTATGACCAGAGTTAGAGATCTTTGTGACTCTACTTAAAGTAACCCGGGCATGACCATGGAATAACCCCAATCGTAACCAATATCCCTTAAAAATCGCATGTAGATGTCATCCTTACAAGTAAAGTAATTGGTCGGCTATACATGTCATCTTCTACGTTGAATTATCGAATTCATCATTCCATCCTATTTCATTAAAGCACCAACTAAAACTCCTATGTATTTTTATTGTACTTTAGTTCATGATCTTTCTTAGAAAAAAAAATTTAGTGCTCATGCAATTTAAAAAAATACTTGACTTACAACGCTTGAAAAAGTGTTATAATTTTGTCATTTATATTCTCTGACTTGCAAATAATTAGTGTGTTTGGGAAAGACTTGTGTTTGCATCAAAAAAAGGGGGGAAAGAACTGCGAGGTCTAAAAAACTGCAGCAAATCATTTTTGTTAATCCAGCATTCCTGCTAAGAATAGTTGTTCAAACAAAGCACTTAAACTTGTATGGAAGATATTGTCAAGAAGGAACCTTTGTCAGCTTAAATTTGAGTGCGAAATTGAAATAGAAAATCACAGGGGAACAAAACAGACTGGACAAAAAAACAAGCAGAACGACATCCTGCCAATTACAATGATACAATCTAAACACTTGACTCAAAATAACCTACAACAACATCCTAACTTCACCACTCTCGATAATCTGGCAACATAGATCAAACGATGCTAATGCTATAATTAATTTTAATGAGTGAGTTGAACGTAAAGTGATTATGTTTGGATACATTTACAAAAAAAAGTTATTTTATCAATTTATGTTTGGATCCCAATTGCTTGTGAATGTGTATGGTAACTCGGAAGTTAAAAATACTAGGGACTTTTGGGAGGAGAATTTTTGGAGGGGAGGGCTAAGTCTGTATTTTAAAATATATATTTGATATTTACAAAAATTAATACTTCAATCACACTTAATTGGCTTTAAAAAATACTTTATAGAGTCTGTAATATATGAGAGAAAAATTGACTTTAAAAAACATTTTATATTGTCCGTAATATATAAGAGAAAAGTAAGTCCTCCTCCCCTCCAAAACCTTCCATCCAAACATATACCCGAGTGTTATTAAATATCCAATATATCAGCGCTATACCGCTATATTGTATAGGAATTTAAGATACAATCCTCTGTTAACAATGCGGAAATGCTGCGCGGCGCGGGGCGCGTAGCGGGCGCTATTTCGGCAGTGCAGCCACAAATAAATTTAATACTAAAATACCATGCTATTAAACAAACAATCTCCTTTCACTCACTTCTCCTCCTCAGTTTTTCACAGTACAATCAAGATTTCTTCCTTTTCTTCTCATTCTTCTTCTCTTGACCGTGAAAAAGGATGAAGGGTACAATTTGACCAGTGTATATTCAGATCATGCGGCACCGATTGTACGATGTTGACAAGAAAAAAGGTTTTAAGTGAATATCGACCGCTTTGACCCGATTTTGGCCACCCCGCTCCACCGAATATCGGCCGCTTCACCCACTTTCTCCAAACGCTCCACCCTATACTGCTGCGTCGCGTTTTGTCATTTTAGGCCGCGATAGCGCCGGTAGCGGCCGCTATTAACAACCGAGATACAATCTCAACATGGTATCATAGCTTATCAATTTGGGCCACCGACCAATTATACACACGCACCAAGCCCAATAGTGTTGGGGGCAAGGAGGGTGTATTGAGAAAAACCCAAGTCCCAATTGGATAGATAGGACTCTCGATGAGAGTTTGTGAAAAGAGGCACTCCTCACCTTACAAAGGTCTATTTTGTAAGGATGAGTTATGCCCAACTTCAACGGACGATACAAAATCTGATATGATTTAGCAACTTCGATATTTCCAAAATAGCGGCGAGATTGCACATATCGGTTATACCCATAATGGCATGAATAGAGGAATTATCAATTTTTTAGCGGTGTTCCAATCTTAATGTACTTTTTATGATAAAGCCAAAAAAATTTATAGTTCTTACAATTTCTCATCAGACTTTTGTCTCTGGTAGTTCTTTTTTTGTTTGTTCTATTCCTCTATTTTTTTTCTTTTTTCTATTGTTCTTTCATAGATATCTTTTACTCTGTTTTTTTATCTCCTTTCCTTATTGTATGATTTCTTTCTTCTATTTTGTTCTCTACTTCTTTTTTTGTTTTCTTTCATCTATTTTGTTGATGAATTTATGCAATAATCGATGCAACTACGCATCATGCTTTATTATTTGTTTGAACTATTGAGATTTTCAGTTTTATGTCAAGTCATTTTTAATTTCTGTTTATGTAGCTTTTATTTCTGCATTTTTAATTTATGTTTTAAGTAGTTTTTATTTTTGTGCAGCATGCTTTATTTTGTATACAATTATTTATTTAAACCGTTTTGCGGCTTCCACTATTTGCCATATAAGATTTTTGATGATCTGATATAAGTAACACTGGCATACCCTTAGCTTTAAGGTAGAATTGATTTTGAAGCAAGAACCAATGTTGAAGTTGGAAGCTAAACATAACAAATGTGTGGTCAAATCAAGTTTGACTAACCCAAAGTGAATCTAGGTGGTCCAAACATGGAACCAATAATAGGTTAAGTCTTCCTTAATAGTTTTGAATATAAATTTTCTTGGTCTTCCCCAACGTCTAGCAAATAGACTATCCTCCATCTGATTAGTCCCTTAACTACAGAATCAATTGGTCTCCTTAACTTACTCTAATGTTATCATTTCTAATCTAATTTCACCTAGTATTTCAATCCAACATAACCTAAGGCCATAATAAATCAATTTCAAAAGAAAAATGCCAGTCAAAGCAATATATCTAGACACCAAACTGCCAAGACCCTATTGCCCTTCATTGTTTGGTCTGCATCACAATTACCCTTTCTTGATTTTTCACTGTCAACATAACAGAAGTTACAGAACTCCTATTAAGGTTCTCATACATTTAACACCCCACAAAAGGGAGAAAATTTCAGTTCTGCTGCCACTTAAATACAACATAATCAAGAGAAATATGTCTCAGCGAATATCAGTTGCAGAAGAATAACCTTTTCTGACGGAATATTTACTGTGAACCTGATTGACCACAGTTAAGCTGAACTGTGCAAATCTAGTCCAACCATAAGGCATCGACCCTGCATCTGCAACATCTATATACATTGACAGATGTTCAGCATTGTTCCCCTTCGGAAAGATCAGTATCCGCCTGCACGTTCAAATCAATACAAGTCAAAACAAAAAATAGTTTAGCACCCACGATACGCATAAATATTGAATATTATACATTGATTAACAGCGTCAGAAGTGGACAAACATACCATTTATAGCCACCAACAGTGAAAACATCGGAATAATGTTTCTTCGGAAGCCTCGAAAAATTGTCAATAGTCCACGTGAATCTCCCAATTGGCGGATCTTCAACTGCCACAGCATCCACTGTACTTGTGTTTTCTGCTTGAACTACTACCAAATAAGAAAAGGACAAAAATCAAAACACAACAATGAAAATAAATCTAGCCGTAGCTCAGTTACACAAAACCCGTTATAAAAATACAAGAGTCACATCACATTGTCGTCAATTTCAATAAATATGATTTTAGTCTCTGCAATTATAGTGTTTCTTTTATTACCGGTAAGTTTTTTTGTTTTGATTCCGTCCTGCAAACTCAAAAATTATTATTTTTAGCCTCTAATGTCATATGTGGCTCAATAAATCATGCCACCTAAGCAACCATTTTTTAATTTGGAGGAGTGAATCTAAACTAAAAAAACTTAGGAGAGCCTAAAATGGAAAAAACCAAAAATTCCAGGGACTAATAAAAATCAAAACTATCAAAACCACTACAAACCCTAAAAAATTAAATTGACATTATGTCATTCCACACATTCACTCACTGAACTCCAAAAGCATAACATTATTTCAAAAAAAAATTAAACTCGAAAATCAATTGAAACTAAAATTTCACACACTCATTGAGTAACTTCTCCAATAACAAAACCATAACAAGAATTCAAAAAGAATCACATTTAAACAAAATAAAAATCAAAACAATAAAAACCACTACAAACCCTAAAATATTAAATTGACACCATTTCGTTCCGCACATTCACCCCCTAACATTTCCAATAACAAAAGCATTATATAAATTCAAAAAACAAAAAATTAAACTCTCGAAATTCAATCGATATGGTACAAATTTCACACACTAATCCAGTAAACTTCTTCTCCAACAATAACAACCATCACATTACCTTCCATAGGTTGAGGACCTTCAACAACAACAGCATCAGAGTTAGGAACAAGCATCTCAGTATCCTCTTCAAGATTCTGTTGCTACACACAAAAATTCACAAAAATTCAGATCCAGATATCATAAACCCTAGTAATCATCATCAAACAAAAAAAAAATCAAAAAAAATTCGTAAATGAAAATTGCAAAAACAACGAAATGCGGAAATCGAAATCATTCGGTGAATGAAATTGAAATTGAAATTGAAACAGAAATTGAAACGCGATTGATTACATCTAACGGAGGAGTGGTGGTGATAGTCATGGATGAAGCGAGTGCGATTGAGAAATTCGATGAAGAGAACGATGAAGCGAGCGAAGGAACTAGGGTTTGAAAAATGATGAAAGGGATTTGAAATCGCGATATATAGAGAGAGTGATGAGAAGAGAGTGAAGAGAATGTGAATAATAAGCGAAGGAGAAGGGGAAGATGGGTTTTGGTTTGGGTTAGTGTTTCAGCATCAGTTGCGTTTAGTACGGAAAAGGATACTGTGGGAATTTGGTCTAAAGATTGGGAAAAAATATTTTACTTTCATTTTTACCAAATATATGGATTTGCTTCCAGTTATGGATGGTCATGTATTAAACTATTACACACATAAATTAAAGAAAAACTATAAATAAAAGAAATAAAATAAAAAGGTTGTCAAAAACCTGTTCAAAAAAAAGGTTGTCAACAAATTTAGTCAAAATTCAAATTAGTCTTTTTAATTATTGATTGATTCAAAGTATCATAAATATAAAATACTTCTTTCAAAAAAAATAGAAAATAATTAATAATATATATATATATAACTTTAAAATAATTATTTTTCTATAAAATAATAGAAAATTATGATTATTTTTTTGAAGAGAAAATTATGATTTTATATATTTATATATATATAGTATTAATTAAAATTATATTGAACATTCAACCTCACCATTTTAAAATAATGTTTAATGCAAATGAGAAATATTTATAGGATGGAATGGAGTGATTAATATTCTCAAATGGGCTAAAAAAAGTATGCACATTCATTTAATCACATCTCATTGTTATTTTTTCAGGTATCTAGAATATATACACACGTGTACACTTTTTATAAAGATAACGCATATCAATTGTACACTTATATTTGAGGATCGATGCTCAGCTCATGTACTAACGTGTTTGTGGATTAACGTTTGGCCTAGGTACCGGCGAGTTTCTTGGATCGACATTTAGTCCATATTATCAAATATCAAAACATTCACCCTTACATGCCTCATGCTTGGGACCCTGTGTACCAGTATAGCTTTCAAGGTGTCACTTAATCCCCAACATATATTGATAATAAGGCTCATATCCGAGCATGTAAGTCCATAACATGAGCGTTGTGTGCACACCCTTCAGTATCAACACGTGCCCAAAACATTCAGCCCTTATATAGGAGAAGATTTCTGAGGATGACCTAATCTTTATCCACATCACCAAACCCTGAAGCAACTAAACCTACGTAGAGGGACGGGAATATGTCCGGCACCACAAGGGCATGTGGTATAGTCCACGATACACCAGGGCAATCCAACCTTTTTTCTTAAATAGCGAAGGCTTTGCCTTTTTTTAGAAGTTTATTTAGCTTAAAACGTCAGGTCACATGTCATAAACAGACTTTGCCTTTTAGGTTTATTAGGTTAACCTACTTAAGTAAATATGAATAATATTGTTTAAGCTTTTCACTAATTTAAGCTTATTAGTATACACTTGTTTTTCGCTAATTTGAAATTAATTATTATTATATTAATTTTTGTAAATATGTTAACAAAAATATTAAGCTCAGTAGTATAAATTAATTTATGCTTATTAGTATACACTAATTTTGTTAACAAAAACCAGGTCAACCTCTAAACCCTAAACACTAATATTATTATATTATATTTTGTACTTTGAAATAAATTATAAATTTGTTAACCTTTTCACTAATTTGGGTTTAAATACTTTCTTTTGGCGGATTGTTGGATGGGGACGGTGTCGTTCATGGAGAGATTTAGGAGGTTGTATGAGTTATCGATCCATAAGGACTTGTCAGTGGGAGAGATGTACGCTTTAGGTTGGGGTGAAAATGGGGATGCTTGGAGGTGGAGGCGCCGTTTGTTAGCTTGGGAGGAGGAGTTGGTAGTGGAGATTAGGAATTTGCTTACTAACGTTACTTTGCAGGATACTGAATCAGATGTCTAGCTTTGGCGACCCAACATTGATGATGGATACATCGTTCTTGGTGTGTATCAAATGCTCATGTGTCAGGAGATGCATAACCATAACGTCGTTTCGGATGCTCCGTGGCATAAGAGTGCTCCTTTGAAAGTCTCTATTTGTGTGTGGCTTCTTTTCCGCAATAGATGGCCAACAAAGGAAAACTTGGTGCGACGAGGTGTTATTTCTCATGATTCTCAGTTATGTGTTACAAGTTGTGGTCAAAATGAAACAATAGACTACTTAATTATTCATTGTCCTATTTTTGGTGATCTCTGGCCACAAATAAAGACTTGGATTGGTGTGTTTTCTGTGGATCCTCAACAGGTTTTGGACCATTATTATCAGTTTGTTTGTTCTTCAGGTGGATATGCTCCAAGAAGGTCCTTTCTCCATTTGATTTGGCTTTGTGGTATTTGGGTTCTTTGAAACGAAAGAAACCAAAGATAGTTTGCCAACACAACAAAAACAACAGAGCAACTTCTTGAGAATGTTAAGATTACATCTCTCAAATGGTTGAAAGCAAAAAATGTGTCCTTTCCATTTGGTCATCATTTCTGGTGGCAGCGCCCCCTTGCCTGATTAGGGATTGGCTGATTTATTGTCCTTCATGTATTTTGTGGTTTTGATTTGAACTATTTTGTAACCTTCTTTTGTCTCCTTTGGCACTCATTGTGCTAGGGACCAAAACTTTTTGTTAATATATCTCATTTTGGCTTGCTCAAAAAAAAAGTATACACTCATTTTTCGCATATTTAAATGTATTATTAAAAGTATACACTCAATTTGCTTTGAAACTTGAATTCTTGGAAAAACAATAAAATGATACGAATTCTGCAAAACTTTGAAGTTTAAGTGAATTGGCCAATGAGACACTGATGTATACACTACTGCACTCATATGTGAATTATGTATATACTTAGTTGAGGCATTCGAACTTGTTTGAATTGGTTTGTGGCATAACTTGGAAAATGAAAGAAATGAGACAAACTTGTCGCGATGTTGTGATTTCTTGGGATTGGCCTAGGATACTCATATGCCTAAGCTATTATGAACATATGTGAGTAGTGCATATGCTTTGTTGAGGCAATTGAACATGTTTGCTTAGTTTGGTTGAATTTCTAGAAATATTTTAAAAGTTGTGAACAATAGACGGACTTTATCTGCTTTGGATGCTTAGTTTAGGGCTCTGGTTTAGGATGTCGGTCTTTATTTCATTTTGACATCGACTCTGTTGGTGAGACTTATATGATGATGTAGTTATGATGCTTATAACATGGCTATTTGGAGTTGTATGCTATTTATCCGCTACGACATGTTTTGTGAAATTTTAGTATGCATGTTTTGAGAACTATTGAAGACGTGACGTCTATTTCTTGAATATTTGTATTATTCGCGTGTGTTTATCGCTTTTAATAGAAGTAAGGCGTCACAAGTTGGTATCAGAGCCATGTCGGTCTTGTCCGGACCAAAACCGTGTGAATTTCCTGTTTGTATGTGAATGGTATTGAGTTACCTTTGATACTTGTTCTGTTGTTGTTGTTCTTACCTGTTGGTTTTGATTTTGGTGTTGAAGTGAGATGGTTGGTGGTAGAGATGATACGACAATTGCAGAGGCTTTAACTGCAATGGCACAAGTGTTGACTCAAGCCAATGAGCAGACGACAGCTGGTCATCGGGATCATGAAGAAGCTGAGGAGCGGAGTCTCGACCATTTCTTGAGAAACAATCCGCCGACGTTCAAGCGTAGGTTTGATCCAGGTGGAGCTCAAACTTGGATGGAGGGCATGGAGATGATCTTTCGTGTTATGGCAACTAGTGATGATCAGAAGGTCAGGTTGGCTACTAACATGCTTGCTGAGGAGGCTGAGTACTAGTGGGAGAATGCTAAGAAGAAGATTGTGGTTGGTGGAGAGGTTGTGACTTGGGTGAGGTTCAAGAGTGAATTTATGAGTAAGTACTTTCCAGAGGATTTAAGGAACAAGAAGGAAGTAGAGTTCTTGAATTTGAAGCAGGAGAAGTTGTCTGTGGCAGAGTATGCAGCTAAGTTCGAGGAACTTTCGAGGTTTTGTCAGTACATCAATGTCGTGGATGCTATGGTTTCGAAATGTGTGAAGCTAAAAGTAGTCTGAGGCCAGAGATTTACCAGTACATGTGTTTCCAGGAGATCAGGGATTTCGATACTTTGGTGCAAAAGTGTTGCATGTTCAATGATGCCGGGAAGGCCAAGGTGAACCATTATAAGGCGGTGAATGACAAGAAAGGCAAAAGGCATGGATTTGGGAAGTCATACAACAAGGATAAAGGGAAGAACAAAGTGGTTGGCGGAAGCTCTAAGCCGAGTGTAGCTGATGTCATATGCTTTGAGTGTGGGACTTTGGGTCATTACTCTAGTGACTACAAGAAGGGAGATAATTGCTTTGAGTGTGGGCAGGCAGGTCACAAGACATTTGAATGCAAGAAGGATATTACTTGTTACAACTGCGGAGTGGCAGGTCATATCAGTACTAAGTGTACCAAACCGAAGAAGGCGGCATGTAAGGTGTTCGCTTTGAATGCGGAGGAAGTGGAACAGCGGGATAATTTCATCTGAGGTGTGTGTTTTATCAATAGTACTCATTTGATTGCTATTATTGATACTGGTGCTACTCATTCCTTTATCTCGGCTAGTTGTGTTGAGCGTTTAAATTTGGTTGTAACTCCATTGTCGCAAGGAACGGTCATCGATACCCCAGCCAGTGTCTCGGTGGCTACATCCTTGGTGTGTGCTAAGTGTCCCGTTAACTTTGGTAATGTTAACTTTGAGTTGGATCTAGTTTGCTTGTCGTTGAAGCATATGGACGTGATTTTTGGTATGGACTGGATGCTATCTTTTGGTGTGAACATTAATTGTTTAACCAAGAGTATAATATTCTCTAAGTTAGTGGATGAGGTAGGTGGGAAGTTCTTGACCACAGAGCAAGTGAAGAAGTTTTTCGACGGTGAAGCTAGTGTGTTCATGATGTTTGCTTCATTAAAGGAAAGTAATGAGAAGGGAGTTGGCGATTTGCCGGTAATGCAAGAGTTTCCACATGTTTTTCCAGACGACATTACCGACTTACCGCCGACGAGAGAAGTGGAGTTTGCAAATTATTTGGTACCAGGAATGAGTCCTATTTCGATTGCGTTGTACCAGATGTCTGCATCAGAGTTGGGTGAGTTGAAGAAGCAGTTGGAAGAATTGCTCGAGAAACAGTTTATCAGGTCGAGTATTTCGTCGTGGGGTGTTTCAGTGTTGTTAGTCAAGAAGAAGCATGGCAGCTTGAGGTTGTGTGTGGATCATCGGGAGTTGAACAAGGTGATGATTAAGAATTGGTATCCACTCTTGAGGATTGATGATCTGATGGATCAGTTGGTTGGTGCGGAAGTGTTCAGCAAGATTGATTTAAGATCGGGATATCACCAGATAAGAGTGAAGGCGGAAGATATATCCAAAACTGCGTTCCAAACAAAATATGGGCACTATGAATATTTTGTGATGCCATTTGGTGTGACTAATGCGCCGAGTGTCTTATGGAATATATGAATAGAATATTACATCCTTTTCTGGACCGTTTTGTGGTGGTGTTTATAGACGATATCTTGGTGTATTCGAAGTCGGAGGAGGAGCATGCTGAGCATTTGAGGATTGTGTTGCGTGTCTTGAAGAAGAATAAGTTGTTTGCTAAGCTATCAAAGTGTGACTTTTGGTTGTGGGAAGTAAGTTGTATTGCGGTGGATCCGTCGAAGGTTGATGCGGTGTTGCAGTGGGAGTCGCCGAAATCTGTTTTTGAGATCAGAAGTTTTCTTGGGTTGGCATGTTTTTATCGGAGGTTTATTAAAGTATTCTCTAAGTTCGCATTGACATAGACGCAATTGACTCGAAAGGGACAAGCGTATGTTTGGGATGTTAAATGTGAGAAGAGTTTCAGAGAGTTGAAGAAGAGGTTAACTTCAACGCAGTGTTGATTTTACTGAATCCGAAGGAATCCTTTGTTGTGTATTGTGATGCGTCTAAGATGGGTCTTGGTGGTGTGTTGATGCAGAATCGTCAAGTTGTGGTTTATGCGTCGAGGCAGTTAAAAGTGCATGAGAAGAATTATCCGACTCATGATTTGGAATTAGCAGCGGTTGTATTTGTGTTGAAGATTTGGAGGCATTATTTTTATGGTTCTAAGTTTGAAGTGTTCAGCGACCACAAGAGTTTGAAGTACTTGTTTGATTAGAAAGAGTTGAATATGAGGCAAAGGAGATGGTTAGAATTCCTTAAAGATTATGATTTTCAGTTAAGTTATCACCTTGGAAAGGGAATGTAATGGTGGATGCTTTGAATAGGAAGTCTTTGCATATGTCTTCTTTGATGGTTAAGGAGTTGGACTTGATTGAACAGTTTCGAGATTTAAGTTTGGTTAGCGAGTTGACGTCAGATGGTGTGAAGTTGGGAATGTTTAAGCTGACGAGTAATATTTTGGAAGAGATTAAGAATGGTCAGAAGGAAGATTTAGAACTTGTGGATCGAGTGGTGTTGGATAATCAGGGTAAAGGTGTGGACTTCAGATTGGATGAGAATCTTGATGTTTCGTGACCGAGTTTGTGTATCGGATGTGCTTGAACTTAAGAAGCGGATTTTGGAAGAAGGTCAAAGGAGTAGTCATCCAGGAGCGACGAAGATGTATCAGGATTTGAAGAGGTTGTTTTGGTAGCCTGGAATAAAGAAGGATATCACAGAGTTTGTTTATGCCTGTTTGGTTTGTCATAAGTCGAAGATTGTACATCAGAAGCTGTCGGGTTTGATGTAATCGTTGTTTGTGCCGGAGTGGAAATGAGATAATATCTCTATGGATTTTGTCGGAGCGTTTCCGAAGACTTGAATGGTTTTGATTCGATTTGGGTGATTGTTGATCGGTTGACAAAGTCAACACATTTTGTTCCTATCAAGACCGGTATGACTGTGGCGAGGTTAGCTGAGGTCTACATTGAGCAGATTGTCAGATTGCATGGTATTTCTTCTAATATTGTGTCGGACTGAGATCCGAGGTTTACTTCTAAGTTTTAGGAGAGTTTGCAAGCTATTTGGGGAACTAAGTTAAGGATGAGTTCTGCATATCATCCCCAGACTGATGGGCATCGGAGAATAGGATGAAGATTTCGTATTCGGAGTTGTTTCCTTTAGATAATTTACGAGGGCGAAAATTCTATTATGAGGGAGAGTTCTAACCACCCGATTTTCGCTAGAATTATTTTAATTATTTATTATGTGTGTTTATACATCCTAATATGTGATTAATTGTCTCTGCGTGTATTTTATCTGGGATTATTAGATTTTGGCTTAAGGAGGGTATTGTGGTCATTTCAGACTCAAGGGTAATTTGGTCAATTGGTGAGCAAGGGTAAAATATTCTTCTGGTTATGAGAATTAATTTTAGTGTTTTGGGAGACAATAATTATTTTTACCAAGTTACTAGTGAGTTGGGGTAATTAAATATGAGACGAGAACTATTCGTTATTTTTATTTGTAAGTGAGTAGATACTCGGTAAATTAGTTAGTGGGAACTTTAAACCCATAAAGCAATTGAGGGTTGAGCCCATTTACGCAGAGCCTATATAAACTCTAGTCTTAAGAGAAATTAGGTCTTTACTCATCACAAACTTTTGAGAGAGGTAGAGAGAGAAAGAGCAAGAACAAGGGTTAGAGAGAATAAGCTTGGGAGAAGAAGAGAATGGTAGAGATTCAAGAGGGTGGAGCAAAGGTGAAGCCTAAGCTAAAGATTTTGCTCAATTAAGGTAAGAGGGATAATGTACATTCATAATTTAAGCAAAAACTCCTTTTCTACTTAATTTCATTAGTGCTTATTTTGTGAATTGAGATTTTTGTGTATTTAAATGATGAATTTCGTGTTCCTACTTTGACACTAATTTTGGGTTTGTGAAATTGATGCTAAACATGTTGTTGTTGTTGATTTTTGTTGTAGCAACAAAAGTAAGTATTTGTGTTATCGTCTCCACAGGGACTGGTGCCATATTCTAAGTCGTTCAATAATCAATATCGTTCTGAGCTAGGGTTGTCGGGTATTTTGTTTCATAAACTATCAACTAAGAATTTATAAACGGGACGAGAGTTAAGAGAGAAGTAAATATGCTGGGATTAAACTTCATCAACCTACTCGTACGTATTCTCGGATTTGGGTTGCGGATTCTAACTATCAATTGATATTATCACATATTGCTCAATAACATCATCCGTGTCCAAATGATATCGTGATTTCTATTGGATCGTTTAATTGTCGATGTCTCGCACTATTAAACGATCCAATAGTCGATTGTATCGTTGTATCGTCGATGTCTCGCACTATACAATGATACCAAAGCTTTAAGTTCCAATATTCAAAGTGATTACCAACCTAAGTTCCATGTCTAGAACAAAAGTATTGATAG
>Ga0228710_1001456_pt1 | contig 35566 bp, 18 predicted proteins | sample MedpolnodulmetaG_FD_177995 | JGI IMG/M metagenome (GOLD analysis project Ga0228710, IMG submission 177995) | Root nodule microbial communities from Medicago polymorpha collected in Santa Monica, California, United States - pink nodules | ecosystem: Host-associated > Plants > Roots > Nodule...
TAATGTGAGGCTTGAGTGGGTTGAAAACAAAAATTTCACTTAAAAAATATTTTTGAAAAGAATATTGTTGTGAGACCATTCAAACCATAATGTAAGACTAAAAAAAAAAAATACTCAAAATACAAACCATAACGACAGCAACATTACTTTGTGAAAAAACGTTGTTCATGGAATATTAGTGCATAATAAAAATATAATTCTTCTTCGTCTTGCTATTTGTTTAATTTCCCGTACCTTATTAGATGCTGACCAATTGTGCACCATGTGCATATCTTTAACTTATGTTCATGGAATCATTCTCATTGGTTAACAGTCACGTGGAGCTGCCCTAATATTCTTTTTCTTTTTTGACACAAACCAAAATTCTTTGCAGTAGGTTAGTGACTTAGGTCCAGCATTGTGTGATCACTCACTAGTTCCTTATTCCTAGGGTTTCAAAGCAAGATGAAACATTTTAGAATGTATCTTTTTTCATTCTATTGATTTCTTGTCTGCTATACAAATTTAAAACTATAAAATTTAAAAAGTATAAAATATCTTTCAAAACACGTTAAAAAACAAAGAACATTTTAGTATAATAATGGATTAAGATATTTGAGACCCGCTCAATGTTCCAATACTATTTTGTATTTCCTACCTCCAAAAAAAGAGCATTTATTTGGGTTCCATAATGTTAAAAAGTTATAAAGTTGATAGCATTTGAGGCAATATTTTAATATAATCTAGTCACTAAAGATAGGCATAAATGGTGGGTCCAAAACCTAATTTGAACAAGAAAAAGGACGGCTAAGAATTCGCATGCTGCTTCCATTTAGAGATTACAAAGAACTTATTTTTTGCAATAGCCAATCTATCCCAAGGCAAATTATTGATTGTACGATATCAAAGATTAGTGGATTGGATTAGTGATGAATCAAAATATCTTCTTAATGGAAAAAAAAAAGAGTTATTGTTATGAAATTAGTCAAAATTAGAGTAAATATAGAGTAGAAAGTGTGTAATAGTGTTATCTTCAAATGTGTATTTCTACTTCAATGAGAGTTCTATTTATATGACACAAGAAAATAAGCGTATAATCAAAATAGTACCTACTCATTAATGGATATTCAATATTAAAAATATTCATAACACTCTCTTTTGAATGTTCATCGAAAGTGTGTTTCATTAAAACCTTACTAAAAAACTTAACGGACAAAAATCTAATGAAGAAAAAAGAGCTAGCACAAAGATTTACCAAGAAAAGCTCAGCAGTGCATCCAAACTTATGCATGTGAGTATAAGAAAATTCGAATTTCAATCAAACTACCTAAGAATTAATATCAAAGATTTATCATTGGCAAATAAGGTTAGTTTTTTTTTCTCTTTGCTCGATGAAAGACGGATTTTACTATGTTATGTCTCGATGAAATGTGTGAACTACATACTATAATCGTGTTAATTTACATTGGTTTAAATAGGTACGATGATAAAACCAAGACCGACCATTAATAAAAACCAAGACTATAGTATGTGAGTGATGCCTTCCCCTAGTTAAATTTGTCCCTGTTTAGGGAAGTGGAAAATGTTAGAAAAAAAAATGGGTTCAAAATTAAACTGTCAGTATATCAACGTCCTGCAGCTACCGACTATACTTACGTGATAAATAATATATAACTCTTAATGTGAACTAACACAAACTATATTTTTCTATAGACCTATTAGAGATAAAAGACAAGAAGGATGGCATGGAAAGACCAATAATTTCTTCAACGAAATTAAATAGGGGACCAATGTAGGAAAAAAGTGTCCTTTAAGAAATCGAATCCTTATCCTAACTGCAAAAAATATTGTTGGACCATATGTATGTTGTGCAAATAGCTACATAAAGTCGATATTTTACAACACGTAACGATAAATAGTCATGTCAATATAAGTTCAAGGTGTTTGATTTTGATAGGTTCATTTTGCAAATTTGTTTTTACACATGATGGCCCTCTCATGATAGTGCACATGAAATTTGGGTCATCTCTTGAACTCTTTAGGCTGCATATTAGCTATCAATGTTAAATCTTCTAGAGATTCCTGGAGTGTTGTGGATTTGTTCTTTTCTTTTATTAGCCAAATGAAATTTTCAACCCCTAAAATAACTAACTTCTTTAAAGGGTGTCATATATTTACTACTTTACTTTATTTAATCACAAGCTAAAACATAAACATTGTTTGTAGAGGTGGCAAAAGTGTCTCATCCACGGGTATCAACGGGTAAAATCCATCACGGGCACATGGCAGATAGATAAACGGGTATAATAAACGGGTATCTGATTACCCATTATTTTATAGATATGGACATGGATTTAATCATACACGTAAATTAAGTAAATGATTAAAATATCCTTGTATGTATATATAAGAGTTTGAGGTCTCATAAAATCCTAGTTTAATTTATTGTACGGATGTACGACAACTTTTCTCTTATGTTTAGTATTCTTCAGAAACAAATGAATGTGTAGTTCTATCACACATCATATGGATCATATAGATTATTATAGGATTTTAAGGATTATATATGTCAATGAGTCTGGAAAAAAAATAAAAATCACTTGAAGGTTTTAAATGAGGTATATTTTAGATTAATTAGGTTTTAAACACTTTAAATTTAGATTTAAAATGTAACTTTTAATTAAGTCGATTCAATTTGTTTCCTTCATTTTACACACGAGAGTTAGGGGGTTGAGAACCTTAAAGTAACAATCATTCATTTATTTTATTCGTAAATTTATGATTTGTTTGTCTTTGATAGGTTGTATCTAGAGTTGTCAAAACGGGCTATCCGATCCGTCTAGGGCCGACCCTAACGGGTTTTATCGATCTGGGCCAAAAAGTCCGGTTGGAAAGCGAGCTTGAAATATACTACCCGAACGCGGCCATACACGGGTCGCGGGCTAAACGGGCTGGCCCTTATTAAAAATTTCATATTTAAAAAAAACTATAAAATACTCCTATAAAATTTCTTATAAATAATATTTTAAGATGTTTAAATAATGCCTAGCCAAATGAAATTTTCAACCACTAAAATAGCCAACTTCTTTCAAAGGGTGTCCTATACTTACTACTTTACTTTATTTAATCCCAAGCTAAAACATAAACATTGTTCGCCTTTCCAAGAAATATGATTCAACTACGGTTCCGTTTCCGGTAGGTGACCTAAATAGGTCCTCTACCCTAGGAGACATGGTTTTTTTTTGAGAAAAATAAATATGAACCATTGAATAAGGTTAACCAACTGTTAGATCAAAATTCTTACTATACACTTCTAAGTTCTAACACTCAATTACTTTCTTTTATTCTAAACCAATAGTGTATTTATCCGGCATTATTTGGGTTAGGCATATGATTAAGGACGAACAAGATTTTGTATGCAAGGTATCCGCATATAAAATTTACCACGAACCGATACATGATGAGTATCTTAATGGATACACAAGAATTTAAAAAAATCATATTTTAAATACTCGTAAATTAATAGATGTACATATACATATTAAACTAACATGATTTAATAAAAAAAATTGACTTTGTACCCAAAAAAAAATGTCAAACTGGATTTAGTATAATCATTAACACATAGAATAAAATAAACATTTTTTAAGTTTCCGAACTCGCATAAATTCATACTCGTTATTAAATTAGTAAACTTATACGATTGTCATATTACTTAAATAAAAAATATTTTTGTCATTAACAAAAGATGATGGTAATTTTGTAACAAAACTCATTTTTCTATCTGGCATAGACATCTCAACAATCCATATCTACTTTGATTTTATTGTCCAAATATTTTATATGTTTGTTTTTATTTCATGACGAAAAGATTTTTAATTCATATGAAATATAAAAAATGTTTATTTTATTATATGTGTTAATAATTTTACTAAATCAAGTTTGTCAATTTTTTTTTACTAAATCATGTTAATTTCATCTAAGAAATAAATGATGTGTGGTATCATATGGATTATTATAGGATTCTAAGAATTATATATCTCAATGAGTTTGACAAAAAGAGAGCAGCCACTTGGGGGTTTTAAATGAGGTATATTTTAAGTTAATTATGTTTTGAACACTTTTAATTTAGATTTAGAATGTAATTTTAATTAAGTCAATTCAATTTGTTTCCTTCATTTTACATAGAGTTAGGGGGTTAGGAACCTCCTGTAAAGTAACATCCATTCATTTATCTTATTAGTAAATTTATGACTTGTTTGTCTTTGATAGGTCGTATCCCTTCTCGGTATCATAATGCAACAAAGAAAAGAAATGTTTATGGGAAGCATACTTCATTCATACATAGATTTGGAGCAAAAAACACTTACTCATCTTCTTTGTAGGGATTAAAATTTAAATCCTAGAGTTAGTTTATTTCAAGTTTTAAAATGTACTACATTGAATGTTAATATACTTTTTTGTTCAGGTCTATTAAGCATTGCAATGAATGGATTCTTAGCTATACGGGGCAGTTGACAGAAATTTTATTATGTTATGTTGTAGAGGACATACACTATAGAAGAAAGAAAGCTATCTCGCAACACAGAAATTAGATGTTATACTTTGTTGATCTTTTGAAAGGGCGTTGAAAACCTTCTAGGAATATTCCACAAGTTGGAATTTGGTGGGACATTTAGAGCTTGTGATTTTTTAAGGGAATCAACGTTAAAGATTTCAAAAAAATTGACACAGGTACTACAGGAAAAAAAATTATTAAGAAAGAAGACGATCTTTCAGAAATTCAAGTTTATGAACACTACAATCAGGTTTACAAAATCATTAACCAACTGATAGAAGAAAGCAACTATCAGAGTACCATGAAGGGCAAAGACGTTTATAAGAAAGAAATCTTAAAGAATATTTTTCAATGCTATAATCAAATCAACTGAATGAAATTCCAAGTGGGTTTTTGAAATCTGATGAGAAAAGGAGTACAAAATCAAGATGGAACATCAATCGTACGTTGTAGTGATGTGTGCATACCATATGTTCCGAAAGCCATTTGATTTTTTAAGAAAGGTTGGACACATAATAATAACCATCAGCCCAAAAGGCTACACCTTGAAAGAAATTGCTAACATTCATATCAATTGGGATCAGATTGTTAGGAGATTGTTAGCAAAAACTAAAGATCGTACTTAAAGATCTATTTTAACGGATTTTTTCGTTTAAGTTTAAATCATTAGTTCAAAACCTACAAGGTCTCCTAATATGGACTCTCTTAATATTGAAATGTAAGATGGAGATTCTAGAGTGCTTCTAGTTTCTCCGTAACATAAATGTAAGATAAAGGTTCCTTCCTTTTATATATCTCTGCTCCATGAAATATAATGACATATGGTTGCAATTCAAGTTTCAACCGCTCTGGGAGGTTACTTTACTGAAGTGGTGGATCTTGTTAAACTACAATCATACTATTGAAGTTTGTTTCAATATTAATTGGTATTGTTTCTCGTAACGTTAGGAACTTAATTTAGATCATATAAGTAACTTGACTTCATTCATATATTGTTTTATTTCTTGAATACAAGATCATCAACATCTTTTGAGCTGGATGATTGGATATATCACATCTCCTAAAGAAATTTTAAGTCACGCCTTGGATATCGAGAACGACGAAGATAACGTACATGTATGTCATATGATTGATTAGAGTAGATAAATTCAGGCTTATTGATTGATTAGAATATATCAATTTAGGATTCTTGATAAACGATACTGACACATTTTGTGATAGTTTTCACGCATAAAAGAACATTAACATGATTTTAGTCGTTAACCTCTGAAAACACATGAATATTAGTGGGTTGTAATCATGGGTTCAATTCCTTTCTTCATAACACAAAATCTTTCAATTTAGAGGAACTAGAAAAAATGTATTGGAGTATGATTTTAATATGATCATGTAACGTATTATATATAAACATTCATATATATCGTTAAATTTTCAAATTCAATCTACGTTGTTTATAATAAACATTCATATATCATTATTTATCATAAACACTCTTTAAAAAAGATGTGAAAGATTTATTTTTCTATTTTCTCCTTTTTCCCCAAAGATTTTCCTTCCCCTCTCCCAAACTTTCAAAAAAAATTCAAGGAAAAACCAAAATCAAGCATTAAACATATAAAAAAACCACCATATCACAACACACTCATCAACACCTAAATACAACACTTTAGAACGACAAACAAAATGTACATTTATGTCATAATGATCGATTAGACTAGATAAATTCAGACTTCTTGATTGATTAAAATATATCAATTTAGGAGTTTTAACAAACGAGACTGACACATTTTATGATAGTTTTCCACGCATAAAAGAACATTAACATAATTTTAGTCTTTAACCTTTTAAAATGCATGGATATTATTAGGTTGCAGTCATGTTTAATTCCTTTTTTCATAATACGAAATCTTTCAATTTAGAGGAACCAAAAAAGTTGTATTGGAGTATGGTTTTGATATGATCACATGACATTTTATATATAGATATGGGTGGCCATGGTTCAGTTTATAAGAGAATATAATATGAATGATATTGGAATACAATCATATTGCTAGTCAAAATGTTACATATATAATACTCCCTCCGGTCTCAAATGTAAGAAACAAAAAAATAAAATTGGTGGTCTCAAATACAAGAAAAAGTATAGTAAAATGAACCTATTAAATGCCACAATTCCAAGTTTACCCTCATTAAACTCACCTCATTAATGTATTTACTACTTCAAGACAAGGGTAAAATTAGAAAAATATCACTTTTTATAATGACTTAAATGTGGTCAATCCACTTTCTTTCTTTATATGTTTGCATTTTTTTTTGTTTCTTACATTTGAGACCAGATGGAGTACAATTCTATGAACCTATAATTAATGAAAAGATATGCTTTGCTATTGTACAACTAAGAGAAGGTTGACCATGAGTGAGTAGCAATTAATTACCTCTATACATTGATTGCCAAATTTCTCCTATTAATTCTCAAGTTGACTAACAGTCTATGACAATATACATTGATTGAAATATTCTCCAATTAATTCTTAGGATAATTATTTCTTAATATGTCCCTTCAAGATATAGTTGTCATTCGTAACTTTGATCTTGAAAGTGAGCTCATTAAATTTTGCCAGCGGAAGGGGTTTGGTCAAAATGTCTGCAAGCTGATTTTTGGTAGAGACATAATATGAATATAATATGAATGATATTAGAATACAATCATATTGTTAGTCAAAAGGTTACATATATAATACAATTATGTGAACCTATAAATAATGAAAAGATATGTTTTGCTACTGTACAACTAAAAGGGGTTAACTATGAGTGAGTAACAATCAATTACCTATATGTATTGATTGCTAAAATTCTCCTATTAATTCTCAAGTTGACTAACAGTCGTATACATTGATTGAAATATTCTTCAGTTCATCGTGATTGTTTGAAGCTATTAAAATGATTATAGATAAATTTCGAGCTCCTTCATGTTTCAAGAGCTTGTTGTGATAAGAGTTCTTAGAAAGTTCATTGTTATAAACATGTTTATCTTTAGATCTTTAAACAGCTAACTGTTTTGTTACCTCTATATTTCAATCTATTTCAATCATTTTTTAATGTTGTTAAAGTTCAATACATACATGAACAGTTTAGGGTGTCTTTGTTTCAAGTTTATCAAATTTATTCTTAGGAATAATATTCCTTGAAATATAAAAATGGAAATTTTATTCCAAGGTATTTAGGAAAAATATGTTTGGTTAACTTTATAATATTCCTAGGAACCATAAAAATAGCGATTATAATAGGTAATTATTTATGAATTTATTCCCATCTCCATGGGAACTGTATTCCCATCTTTTTCCTTGGGAAAATTTTTCTATTCCCAGGAACAATTTATACTTGGGAATAAAATTTAGTAAACTTGTAACAACCATATGCATATATATTCCTATCATTTTATTTCCGGGAATCAACAAATATAACTTAAAACAAACACACCCTTAAAGCTTGAAAAATGCAATTGAGAGTACGGGTATTTGCGGATTGGATAAGTAGAAAATAAAAGTATCATAAAGCAAATAAAATAGTAGCCTTATACAAAGCATACATAATAGTAGTCATTCAAGAAAAGTTTATGTTTTATACAACCATATCAAACACAAAATTAAGATCAATAATAATTAACCAAAAAGTTCAACTCTCTTAAGAAACAAAATTTGAAAATAAAGTTTTATAAAATGCACTCTACAAGTGAGTGTAAAACTAAGCTACATCTTACTAAATTATTTTCTCAAAACTAATTGTTTGGTCCATATAGAAATGCAACTTAAATGAGATACCAAAAATTATACTATTAGCCCCACAAACAAAAAATTGAAATATAAAAAAAAAATGACATAAACATATTAACAACACTGCATAATGACAAGTTTAATTAAAACATAGTAGAAACACTATATCATATCATATAAAAACATAGAATTCATACACTCAAGTTCCTCCCTAATTAAAAAGTAACAGCAGCACGACAAAGTATCAAATGAGCACACACCAAAGACATGTAATTTTTTACGATAATCAAATGAAGCCTATTTTTGTTATACTTTGTATTACTCATATTATACAATCTGCATTTTTTCATATTGTAACTATCTTTTGTTCAATCCATCTAATTGATTTTCTCATATTGAAATACTCTACGACGAATCAGAAAATTAATCACCTCACCAGAAAATACAGTAGTCGAACACAATAATGCTGCAGAAAAAATCTAAAGCATCATTTGAAAAATATCGAGAGACCTTACAAAATCAATCATCTTACATAGTTTCTGACATTATCTGCCAAATTTAATTACAATAATTTTTTTTTAATTTTGTGCTAACGTAGTTTTACTTATATTAAGACCATCTTATATTGTAGATAATACAAAGAAAATAACAGAAAAATCATTTATGAAAGCAACAGAAATATAAGAACATCATAAATGAAGATCACGACGACAAATATTAATTTCATTTGTTACCTTTATGATTTTCGAGGATGGTTGTCAATTTTCATCATCTAAGTGGACTAATTTTTGAGATGTTGTCTCTGCCAAAAAAAAAGATATATATTAACCAAAACTGAAAATATGAATCAAAATACACAAGTACATAACAATAACAATATAGATACCGATAAATTTACCTTTCTTCGATCTATGGATCTAGCTAAGGTTCTCTTATGGAAACAAGTTAAGGGTGTCTCCTTTCAAATAGTCTTGTGTGCTAACAAGCGCTTCCACCATTTTGGGTGTACACGTGTACGATAATCACTAACAACCCTTTCACTTGTGTTAAATGTCGACTCTGAAGCTACTGTAGATGCAGGAATAACTAATACATCTCGAGCTATATTTACCAAAATACACAATTGCCTCACAAACTCATCATGTTATTAAGGTATTGAATCATAAATTCATTTGACTTGACATTGTCCACCGTTACCGTTAAGATTTTACCATTCAACTCTCAATTCTTGAACATGTGTCAACATATTTACCCAACATGTCTTCGATGTGACCCGTGATTTGACAAAAGTTGATAATTTTCTTGTGCAATTTCAACTCATTATCAACAAAATGAACAGTCAGACTCATGTAACTTAAATTTTCGGTTAGTTAATTTTTATCAAAATAATGGTTCGGTTCAAGAATTTTTGAAATGGTTCAATTAATTTTGATATGGTTATATATATAATTTTCAAATTTAATTCACGTTGTTTATCATAAATATTCATATATCATTATATACAAACACACTTTTTAAAAAGATGTAATATTTATATTTCTATTTTCTCCTTTCTCCGCAAAGACCTCATTCCCCCTCCCCCAAAACTTGCAAACAAAATTCAAGAAAAAACCAAAATCAAACATTAAACATACAAAAAACCATCACATCACAAAACAATCATCAACATCAAAATGCAACACTTTAAACAAATTAAACAACAAATGAAAGAGTGTCTTGTTTTTTTACATAACTATGACAAAAGAATGATTCTTAAATCTTGGGGCAGAACAATCAAACAAACTTAACTCGAAACACAGACTAACCAAAACTACGATAATTGTATTGAAATTGAGCATAATAGCATAATAGTACACCACCACATATCTTAGAATCAGCTGGTCCTCAATATCTGTAGGCACCTGCAGCCTATCAGAACTGTATGGCATCCACTTTATATTCTCCATGATATTAATTTGCAACTGTTCAACCGTTTTTCTCTTAATCGATGTATTGAATTGTTTGGCGATCACGTCTATCCACCCGAGAGATAAAGGGAAATCATTTGGCAAGTTTGGAATCTTTTCCTGCGTTAGGCAAGGGAAACGCTCCAACGCGAATACGGTCAAAGCTAAGCTAAAACAACACATATTTGATTTTCCTCCATCTTTAACTATATAAGCCAAATCATTCTTTATGTGGGCCAACACTGTTGTTCCCCAAGCATAGTTTTTTACCGTCTCACCCAAAAGAGAAAAGAGGTAGATAGTATGGGTGACAGATCCTTGACTGGGAAGGGAACAAAACATTTGCGAAACAGTAAAATACAAAAGCTTTTGCCCTAATCCCTGCATCCGCAGTAGATCCAATACCAGGGCTTTCAAAGTGAGCTAACAATTTTTTTGGATCAACTCCACCTTTCAACCTTGTTAGCTCACTTTGAAAGCCCTGGTATTGGATCTACTGCGGATGCAGGGAGGATTAGGGCAAAAACTTTTGTATTTTACTGTTTCGCAAATGTTTTGTTTCCTTCCCCATCAAGGATCTGTCACTGATACTATCTACCTCTTTTGGGTGAGACGATAAAAAACTATGCTTGGGGGACAACAGTGTTGGCCCACATAAAGAATGATTTGGCTTATATAGTTAAAGATGGAGGAAAATCAAATATGTGTTGTTTTAGCTTAGCTTTGATTGTACTCGCGTTGGAGCGTTTCCCTTGCCTAACGCAGGAAAAGATTCCAAACTTGCCAACTGATTTCCCTTTATCTCTCGGGTGGATAGACGTGATCAAACAAACTTAACTCAAAAACAGACTAACCAAAACTACGATAATTGTATTGAAATTGAGCATAATAGTAACATAAAAAAAACATTTAAAAAAAGTAATGATAACCGGTGTCCCCACGAAACTGGTTAAGGAAACCAAAAGAGAAAATTTTAAGTCAAAAGATGAAGCATTTAATGCATTGATAAGAGCAAACATAAATAAATAAAGAACAATGCTATATGGTGCGACAAATTATATGTGCGAATTTTTGCAAACGCCCAAAGTCACGTGCAAGAGAAACAGAGTCTTAGACGGTTTGACAGAAAAACACTTAATACTTCAAACGGTGATGGTTTTCAGATTTTATAAGCTGTAATCCAAACTAAGAAAAATTAATCCATATGTAGGTAGCTATATCATCTGCACTATTCAATTAAGGGGTTAAATCCTATAGTTTATATAGAAAGGGACAAGCTTACGGTGGTAGTTGACTTTGGTTGCTACAACAAGTTTCACATATACAGTATTTGCAGATGAACATGTGTTGCCACAAGAGAGGTGATGAGGTAATGTTATTGAATAAGTCTGGATAAAATGGTAATTTGAAGGAAATTTGACGGCTATGCAAGTTACAAGTCATTCGCGGGAGTAGCACGAAATTTTGTCTCATGCTTTTTATCATTTTCCATAAATAAATTGTGGTCACTTAATTCTGATAGGACCATAAACCAAGTTATCTTTTGATAAGAGCAAACATCAAGAGAGTTTTTGATATGGCTAAAATATTTTGTTGGCAAAGCTGAAGTTATGAAATCAATGGTACTTGCCATTGACATTCATATTTCATTTACCATAATTAACTTGAATGTTGTTGCTATTCTGAGTTGTCCTTTTTGCAGTTATAGTAACATTGTTATTTATCTTACTGAAATGACATTTGATAAAGTTTATTTTTGTCATGTATGAGAACAGTCTTGTCCGATATATGCATATTCAGGGACGGATTTGGCCAGGGCATGGTGTGGCAAGTGCCACACCACTTTATTTATTTATTTATTTATCATGTACTTTATAGTTTTACTCATATATTAATACAAACACCTTTTATGTTTATACATGTGTTTATATTTTTACTCATATATTGATACATGAATTAATTTTTTTTAATACATACACGTATCTGTATTTTGACATGTATGTTAGTGGGGGCTATTTTTTTTAATTCTTACATGTGTATATACTTTAACTTATATGTTAATATGGAGTTTTTTTTTATTTTTTTTTATAATTTATACACATGTCTATATTTTTACTCTTATTTAATACAGAAATAATGTTTTGTACAATTTGTGCATCTGTCTATATTTTTACTCACATATCAATACAAAGATTTTTTTTTATAATTTCTACGCAACTGCGACTTGCATCCAAAAAAAGAGCCCAACACGCTCAACGGTCCCTTTGCACGGGTATTCTGCTAGAGCATTTGATCGATCTCTTGTAATGTCTTTGTTAAATTTAGTATTATTTAATTATTTGACAGAATTTTTTTGCCCTACTAATATTGTGAGTCTAGATCCACCCCTATGCATATTATTGTTCTTATTATATATATTTCCATGCAGCTCTAACTTTGCTATAATATGTTTGTATATCAAAATGACCTATGTCTAAAATTATTCTTTCGATAATTTTATTATTATTATTATTATTATTATTATTATTATTATTATTATTATTATTATTTATTTGAATCATCTATGGAGTCATTAGTATTTTATGTTTCCATATCATGTTTTTGAAATTTAAGGTTGTAGAAATGTATTTGAATGAATGAAAAATATGGCTATTAATATCAAGTGATTCTATTTGCAGTTTGATTTAATTTTTTTTGTCGTTTATTCCAATTAATAACTATTCTATTTTTTTTTGGTACAATAACTATTCTATTTTTTACCTCTATTAAAAATAATTGCTTTTAATTTCATTTTTTTTTACTTTTTTTTTTGTGTGTGACGGGTGTCAAACCCAAGTCACCTCCTAATTTTTTATTTTACTTAATTCTTTGTCGTTTGGTATGTAATATTTTCAAATTTTTATCCACATGCTTTTAATTTTATTATTAGCTTTTTTAGTAGTTTATTATTAATCAAAATGAAACTTACAACCAAATGTGTTTCAACGTGCGGCTCCCTGCGTGCCTTGTGTTGTAGCACAAGTATTATACAAGTTCCTTAAGAAAGAAAACTCTAAACTATTTGCTTTTCTTTAAATTTTTGATTGCTACCTAGCTAATGTAGATTTGCACCAACTCCTAAAACTTTATTAAATTATGGTTCCACAACCAGTTTTCTTACATGGTTGGTAATTTTTTTTCTCTTTTATTTGTTTTAAATAAAACATATGTTAATTCCTATAATATATTAAGAAAATTTTAATTAAATACATCATAGAAACATTTTTTGTGTGCTTTACTAGTATTTTATGCTAGGACCAATGTGTTGAACATGTACATTGATGCTTCTTGAGCTTTCTATTTTTCAAAGGCACGAGTGTTATTAGGTTGTCCTAATCCCCTACTCTCTACAAACATGTAAAATCTCTATTTAACCCTCAATAAATTTTAAATAATTTAATTTATTCAATACTCGAGTTCTGGACAACTAAGTTATTTTGTCAAAACATAAAATATGTTTGAGATAGCTAAATATTTGAGTTTCATTTAGAAAGAAAAAAAAACTTGAGCTATCTTGGACATATTTTGTCAAAACATAAAATATGTTTGAAATAGCTCCATATCTGATTATTTCATGTTTTGATTTAAACTTAACATGCTAATAATTTTCTGGTTGCATCTTATTTAGGATTCTTGGCTAAATAATAGGATATTGTCGTGGTTTTGTGAGAGGGTAGTGTTAGTGCAATGCATTATTTTCTTTGTGCCACATTCTCCAAGACTAAATGTCTTTTGCAGCCAAAATGAGGAATACAAATAGTAAAGGGATTTTTTTGCAAAATAGGTAGAGAGTTAACATATTCGCGGCTCCTTAAAAAAACATATTTGAGGCATTGTAAGACGAGGAAAAAGATAATTTTTTTTATGTGATATAAGTTTTTGTTTAATCGTAATAATTGGAGACCAATTTGAGTTTAATTTTTTTAATTAATTGTTAATATCACTTACATGAGGCTACCACCAGTTTTTTTGGATATACCGAAAAATATTACCTCCAATTTTATATATATAAGAGACATTTGCGCATTTGTTAAACAAAAAGGAGACATTTGAGTAAGATGGTGCATTTGACCTTAAATTTAAACTAAATACATCAAATTTTATTGACTCAATTGTCTCTTGTATATAAGATCAAAGAGACCAACATTTGATAAAGATTATGAGTTCATATTTGTTTGGGCATTGGTTGATGTTGCTTTTGTTTGGTTTGTAATTTTGTAAACTTTTTGTAGTCTCTCTGGTACACCTTATGCTCGAGGGACTCCTATTTAATTGTTAATATATCTCATTTTATCTTGTTAAAAAAAAATTATGAGCTCATATGATAATTATTTTAAATCCCCCTTAAATAAATATTCTTAAGCAACAATTATGTTCTTTTAATAATTATTCCAAAGCAAATATTATTTGTATGAATAAAGAAATGAGTGATTTTCTCTAATTCCACCCAGCATTGTGCATCTATTCATACTTTTTGTGCACATTCGGAATTCAGAATCACATGCTCAAGAGATTCATGTCTCTTCCACTCAAACTAACAAATACTTGATGTCCTTAGCTTTGATATATAAATGCACTCAACATTACCATTTTCAATGATGTACATCAAAGGAAACCAAAAACATGATTCTTCTCAAATTCTGGATGAATTGGAATAACTATTTGACTTAAAAATTCCTATAATTAGTGGTTTGTGATCATTTTGGTCTTTATTACACTAGTGATTAATCATTGCATTTAAATTCTTCCCTAGCTTTCAAAGTATTATCTTTAGCTATTTATGGAGAAATTGAAAAGAAGATAAAGTTGGAATATTATCAATTTTATCGTCTCAGCTTGTGATAACTAAAATGATGGACAATTCCATATAATTTGATGCCTTCAACTATCAACTAAGTTCTCATGAAATCAGCTTACTCTTCTAGGATATTTCACAAACATGAAGAAAAGAAAACATGATATTAAAGTGTTCATCTTAAAATTTTATACCATATATAGATCATTTATGTAATTTTACATAAATTAAAATGATTTGATATGTCATTGATATTTGAGACACCAAAATTAAAGTCTATTAATATAAGTGTTTAAGACTTGAATAATTGATGTTGCACCTAAATGATGGAGTATATAAAATGATTTCATATTTACATAAAATCGTGCTATTGTTTTTTTTCAAATCTAAACCAGTATCTTTATCATTTGCAGTCTCACCTACAGTTAATGCCCCTTCCTACCTTAGTTTCTTCCAAATTTCTACAGGATGCATGGCATTTTAAGGAGCCAGTGGAAAACAAAAAAAGGAAAATGCATGCATGTTACTACGAATATCCAATGAACGAAAAACACGACTTGTTATCTTCCGTCCATTTTCGCAAATACACGGTCACGATCTTCACTAAATTTCATTTGGATATTCTTCGTAGAAAATAGCAGTTCTCTGGAAGAAAAAATACTATAAATTATTGTCACTAACACTAGTACTAAGATCATTGTATTTTTTTCCTTCTGATAATAAAAATGGGCTTTTCTAATGGGCCTTCTCTTACAACATCACTATTTGTTTCAGATCCATTAAGAGAAAAAGGGAAATTATGCAATAATTGTATTTTTATTATTAGAGAAAAAGGGACATTATGCAATAATTATATTTTTTATTTAATGATTTTTTTTTCCAACTATGTTATAGGTGCAAAATACTTATGTAAGTTTGAATTGAATGCGAGTTTAGTAAAATCACAATGATTAATCGTACAAAAAAAATCACAATGATTAACTATACGACAAAGGTTACACTTTGTTGCTTTAATACAATCATATTCATCATGATTTTAAATTACCTATTTTAAAATTAATCTTCGTCATATAATCTAATCGACCGTTTTTATTGATATCTTAAACCAATTTTTTACAACCATAAAACTCAAATCAAAGTCATTACTTCAAAGATCCGAGTTCAACTTCAAATGTAATATCAGTTATGGAACGAGTTAATAAACTAATATCATTTCATTTCTTTTTCTTCTTATTTTATGAATGACGCTTCATATTTTCCCTATCTATCTATCTATCTATCTCACGAGATTCTACTATTATTATCACCACCCTCATCTAATCTACCCTAAGTATACCAATAATATATCTACATTATAAAATTATACAAATCCCAAATACAAAAACCCCCTTAAATGCAAACAACATTAACAAAAAACACTCTCTTCTCTCAAATAACGCCGAACCCCCATTTCTTCAATCCCTAATATTCATTTCTCATACCCTCGTTTTGCAGAACCCTTTTCTCTCAATTTCTACACGAAAATCCGATTTTGATCGCAACCCATTTTTCCTTATCCTTCATATTCATTGCCCATAATCACTTTTTCGCATTTCTCTATTCCTTCACTTCGTTATTGATTAGCCCCTTTCACTCTCCAACCCTGTTGGGATTAACCCTTTTTTGTTAGGGTTTTATTAATAATTTCAACTTTTTTTCATTTTTTAACTAAACAACTTTATTTTTAATTTCTTTTATTGTTTTGATTTATTGGGTTGTTCTTCTTTTTGGGAAAAATCTGATTTTTATTATTTTTGGGGATTTTTTGTTAGTTGCTTCAGGCTTTGTAATTGTTGTGTTTTAGGTGTTTTTGTTGTTTTTTGATATACCCTAGATTTGATTAAGTTGAAATCTGTAGTTTTGAAGTTCATTGGGAATAATTTTGTATCTTGGTTTGTTAATTGTATGCACTGTTATTGTTTTTCCCTTCAAGAGTTTGAGGGGAAAATCTATTGTTGCAAGGTTTTTGTGTGAATTTTTAGTTGGTTTTAATTTCTACATTGGTTATTGGGATTTATATTATCAAAAAGTTGTGTATTAGGTTGGGTTGGTAGGTTTAATTAGGAGGGTTGAAAAGTTAAGGCTTTTTTGCATGGGAGAACATGAAGAGTGGGCACAGCCACAAAGTGGGCTATTGCCAAATGGTTTATTACCAAATGAAGCTGATTCTGTGATACAGGTGCTTGACTCGGAGCGGTGGTCGAAGGCTGAACAAAGAACTGCAGAGCTGATTGCCTGCATTCAGCCTAATTCACCCTCTGAGCAGCGCCGAAATGCAGTAGCGGAATATGTCCAAAGGCTGATCACTAAGTGCTTCCCTTGTCAGGTGGGTTTTATGTGGTGATTGTGGATTATTTTTTGCTTGAGAATTTTGATTGGTTAGTTTAGTCGTGCATTACTTTAGCTAGTAATTATTGAAGATTGTTAACTTGTGATGATATATCACAGTATCATTGTTGAAGGATGTTAGCACACGATAACACTATTCTGCTGTTGTAAATCTTGAAATGGAGCTGTACTAAGTCAGAAACCCTAATTTGTTGTTAGAAGCTGCATATATGATGTGTTTTTTTGTTGTTGGTGAATGGTCTATTGTGGTTTTGGGAGTGAAATTATGTTTTCCCGATTAGTGAATAATTTTGTATCATGCCATTTTGATTCAATGATTTATGATGTTATTTTTCGTTTATAATTCCACATTATTGTATGAATGATTGTTTTTCAGTTGCAGGTGTTCACCTTTGGGTCGGTTCCACTAAAAACTTATTTGCCTGATGGAGATATTGACTTAACAGCATTCTGTAAGAATCAAACTTTGAAGGATAATTGGGCTCATCAGGTTCGTGACATGCTGGAGAACGAAGAGAAGAATGAGAATGCAGATTTTCATGTCAAGGAGGTTCAATACATCCAGGCGGAAGTATGTTTTCTAACAAGGCACTATCTTTCTAATTGTTGAACTCTGTCTCTGTTCTTATAGTGTTGACTAATCACTGAAATCATTATGAGTAGTCGCTTTCTCATAGTGCTGTCACTGCTGTTCTTAAGTTTGGAATCCTCTTGAGTTTATGCGAGGCATTGACACATTCAGTGAGAATGAAAGTTTCATATAGTGAAGGGGAGGATAGTGGAGAGGAGGTATTTTGATGTATGGAATGGGAGGGTAAAAATAACCCTCTCCTTGTTTGGTTTACAAGGGGTGGAGAGGAGTGAAAACAAAACTAGTTCACTAGTTACTACTATTATTATACCCTTGTGATGGTAAACATTATATAACGAGTAACAAGACTTTTAACCATTTTTCTCTTCCCTCCAAATCGTCCAACGTTGGAGAGGAACCAAAACTGAGATGAGGATTCCCCCCTCTCCTCCTCCCCAGACACACACGCGCACAAAAAAACAATAGTATGCCAAGGAAGTATACTTGGTGGTTTATCTTTAGTTATTGACTCAAGGGTACATGACGAATTTACGGTTTTGCTTCCTTTCATTACGTTGGCTTGTGCGTGCACAAACCCATGCTTCATTGGACATGTGATTTACTTAGTCCTTAAATTAATGAGTAAACTGCTTTAACATCAACCATAAATAAGTGGAATAATTTTTGTTATGTGGCTATCGATATAGAGTAATATCGACGGTAATCATTCCTTCTGCTTGCTTTCTCCTCATTATTGACCTATCTGATAGGTGGGTGGGTTTTATTAATGCACATGTTAAATGTGTGTGTACCCTTGAAGATTCAACTGATATTTCTAGCAGTACATCCACATTTATCAAATGCACTAATGATACATACTATCTCATCACTAGAACACTGCTTTTTTTTGAGGATGAAAGGAATGCATTTAGGTGGTTGTTCAAGACTGTTGTTTGTCACAGAAGGTTAAAGTCGTGGAACATTAGTATTTATTTATTTTTTTATATTAAAAAAAATGATAATTATGGATATGAAGTGATATTGTGGTATCCATAAATTCAATGTTCAAATTATGTTTCTCTTATGAATGTTGTTTCTTTTGTTATGAGTGTGTGGGGGAGTGGGTGAAACTATATTAACAAGTCATATTACTTTTTAAGTTGTTATGCCAGATTGGTAGAAGCTTGATGATATAGTATTTCTGATTATAGTGAAGCAGCAACGCAATTTTACGTTGCACCGCTGTGGCGAAAGATCTAATACCAGTAAAACAATTGCTAGCTTGAAAACACATTTTCTGCAATTAATTGTTGATTTCATATTTTATTTTTGAAGCTGGTTGTTAAATTTGATTATGCATTTAAAATGCATAAAATTCTCCGTGTTGGTAACTTGATGCACTAGCTATTTGTTTCTACAGTTATAATAATTCTTGCTATTTAACCTGTATATTTATTATTTTATATTTCTTTCATTCATATTTGCAGGTAAAGCTTGTAAAATGTCTTGTTGAGAATATCGTAGTAGACATTTCATTTAACCAGTTAGGAGGGTTGTGTACCCTTTGTTTTCTTGAGGAGGTAATTTGGTGTATCTCTGAAGCCCCCCTATGTATCATTTCTTTGAAGTTTGACCATGATACTATCTTTTACTTGGATTTACAAGAATTTGAATTTGCTGTGCCGTAGGTTGATGGTCTGATTAACCATAATCATTTATTCAAGCGTAGCATTATATTGATAAAAGCTTGGTGTTACTATGAAAGCCGTATACTTGGTGCCCACCATGGACTTATCTCAACATATGCATTAGAAACCTTGGTTCTTTACATATTTCATGTTTTCAACAATTCCTTTGCTGGACCACTTGAGGTAGCAGACATGACAACCACTTCCTTTAATTTAGTGTTTTTTACTATAGATTTGACACAACACTGTCTCTGCTTATGTAGGTTTTGTATCGATTCTTGGAGTTCTTTAGTAAGTTTGACTGGGATAATTTCTGTGTAAGTCTATGGGGTCCAGTACCAATTAGTTCACTCCCAGATGTGACAGGTAGTTAGTTACATTGTAATTGTTTTTTCCCTTTCTATATGGATTTAAGTCTGTCATGTGTATTGATTGTTTTTCTTCTTGGCTGCCTAACATTTTCCAATTTCTACAGCTGAACCTCCTCGAAAAGATGCAGGAGAATTGCTGCTTCACAAATCATTTCTTGATGCTTGCAGCACAGTTTATGCTGTTTTTCCGGGCGGTCCAGAAAACCAGGGGCAACCCTTTGTTTCCAAGCATTTCAATGTCATTGATCCTTTGCGTGTTAACAATAACCTTGGCCGCAGTGTCAGCAAAGGTGTGTTGATCTCAAAAAATAAAATAAAAATTTAACTGTTTTATACATCTCTGTTTCACTATTTGTCGGATTGATAATTTTGAAAGAGTTCATTTCACATGTCCCTGTTGCTATTTTTATGTTACAAAAAAAGCATTTGTTCAAACTTCACTTGAAAAGACACATGGTTGTGTATGTTTATCATCTTTTATACATATGCATATCTTTTTCCTTTCTTGTTTTTCCCCCTGTTGCAAGAAACCTATGCAATGGATTTATAGTGAATAGTAATACAACTCATCAACAGATATTGAACATTTTTCATCATTTACATGACAACCGGCATTGTATACATGACTATGGTAATGTACTTTCAACATATGTTTTTAGTCTCCGATATTGGACAATATGGAAGATTGGTGCTTGTGTGTTTGTAGTCTCCGATAGTTTTGGTGTTTGTTACGGATTTGAAAATTGAAAAAAAAATAAAAGTCATCGTTCAAAATACTTATACAATTAAACAATTTCTGTCAAAATTATACATTCAAACAAATGTTTGAGTATGGCAAACTTTATGCACCCTGCTACAGATAATCTTGTATTATTTTAGTGGACAATTAGTTTTCCTTTAATTATTTTTCATCGATATATCTTGTGATTAGGCTAATTTTGCATTTATGATACATGTGAACCAGGTAATTTCTTCAGGATACGCAGTGCCTTTGCATTTGGGGCTAAAAAGTTGGCTAGATTACTTGATTGTCCAAAGGATGAATTGTTTCTTGAAGTCAATCAGTTCTTTTTGAACACTTGGGACAGACATGGAAGTGGGCAACGGCCTGATGCTCCAAGCAATGACCTATGGCGTTTGAGGTTATCTAGTCACGACCAATCACAGAGTTCTGAGAATCTGCAGAACAATAATCATAAAATTGATAATACCTCGAATCACGAGTTTCATGCTGAAAGGGAACAATTTTCACATAGTGGTGTATCTCAGCATAGTAATGTGCCATCTGAAAACTCGTCTAAAAATAGTGATGTTTCTACATTTTCACGTACTCAGGGTCAAAAGAGTCATGTAAACCAAAATAATTCAAGGAACTTGGATCAAGCTCGAAAGGAAACTACTTCTACTCAAGGTGCTTATGTTGATAAAAGTCAGAGAAATGTGAAAACTAATATCCCAGTCAGTGATCTTCGTGGAAGGTTTTTTGCCAGGACACGTTCTAGCCCGGAGCTGACCGACTCGTATGGCGAAGTTTCTTCCCAAGGAAGGCGTACAAGAACAACAGAAAACATTAAAGGCCAAAATTCCTTTGTAAAGTTGGAGAATGGTCGCAGGAAGAATTTTGAGTCAGATGTAGCTGCAAGAGTCGATGACTCATCTGGTAGGCACTCATCTCATCATGCTGTTGGCAGTGCTGCTGATTCAATTAGTAATCATGAAGAACCAAGCTCTGGTGTCATGGGTGAAGAGTTAGCATCTGTTGCCAGAGCAGGTGGAATGCAGATGATGAATCAGGAAGAGCAAGATCTTTTGAATATGATGGCATCTCCCCCCGCTCAAGGTTTCGGTGGTCAGGCTCAATATCCAATGAATCTACCTCCTGGTCATCTACCATTTCCATTTCCGCCTTCTATTCTGGCATCAATGGGATACGGTCAAAGAAATATGGCTAATATTCCCTTTATTGAGGCTCCTTGGGGTACAAATATGCAATTTCCTCAAGGTTTAGTCCCTTCACCATTGCATCCATATTTTCCTGGATTTGGGTTGCACCCAAATCCACAAGATTTGGCCGAAACCGGCAACGAGAATTTCAATTCTGTTGAAATGAATGCGGCGGAAGCTGATAATGATTTCTGGCATGAGCACGAGAGAAGTTCGGCTAGTGGTGTTGAAGCTGATAATGGAAATTTTGAAATGCTTCCAGATGATAAACAACAGTCAACTTCAGGTAGTTATAACTTCGCTCCATCTTCTCGTCCAGGCAGCTCTAGTAGTTCCGCTAGAAATCACCAGAAGTTTACTAGAGAAAATCGAGGGCCAACAAGAGAAGAGCATATTGATAATTTTCACTATCAAGATGGCCGGAGAAATGAGGTTTATCTTGATGATAGAATAGCAAATTCTGAGTTACCGAGTGCTCCACCTTCAAGCTCCTTTAGGAGTAAGAGCCCTTCTGAAAGTTCATGGGATGGATCGTCAGCAAAATCCTCAAAATCGACAAGGGAAAGAAGGGGGAAGAAAAGTACTCCCTTAGTGGCTGCAACTGTTCACGGTAAGGGTAAAAATGTCTCAGAAACTACATCTAATCGAGCAGACGATGAAAACAGAGAGTGGACTCCTTTGTTGACTATGCAATCTGATATGTTAGAAAGAAGCACCGAGCCTGCAACTGGTTCGTCTTTGCAAGTTCAAAGGCATCAACTATCTGGTTTTGAAGCTGCTCAGACAAGTGGATCAGATTCCCAATCACCCATAGCTCCTGTTATTTTAGGTCCTGGTTCTCGCCATAGAGCTGTTGATAATTCTGGAGTTGTTCCATTTGCTTTTTATCCTACAGGTCCTCCTGTGCCCTTTGTTACAATGCTTCCCTTTCCCTTATATAATTTTCCAACCGAGCCTTCTGAGACATCAACAAGCAACTTCACTGGGGAAGAAGGGGCCGAAAACAGTGATTCTGGTCTAAATTTTGATTCATCCGAGGGATATAACCCCTCTGAGGTGTCAAGCCCTTCAAATTCAATGAGAAGGGCGGGTATAGAGTCCTCTGACCACAAGCCTGACATTCTTCATAGTGACTTTGCTAGCCATTGGTCAAATTTGCAATTCGGCCGATTATGTCAAGGTCCGAGTCAACCTCCTTCAATGATGCATCCTTCGCCTGTAATGGTGCCTCCTGTTTACTTGCAGGGTCGATATCCTTGGGATGGTCCTGGAAGACCTCCTTCAGCTAACATGAATCTTGCCACTCAGCTCATGAACTATGGACCACGCCTTGTTCCCGTTCCTCCTCTCCAATCGGTTTCAAATAGACCTACACATATTTACCAACATTTTGTAGAAGATATGCCCCGGTATCGAAGTGGTACAGGAACCTACCTGCCAAATCCGGTATGATAAATTTATGAGACTTTCGTACTTGTGCAGTTTTCTTTCTCCTTCCTACTCGTGTGTATCAGAAGTGTTCTCTTTTCTAGAATCTATGTTCATTTTTTAAATTTCTTTCAGAAGGTTTCTGTTCGAGACCGCCATTCGACGAATACCAGAAGGGGAAATTACAACTATGATAGAAGCGATCATCATGGTGATAGAGAAGGAAACTGGAATACGAATTCAAAGTTGCGATCAACCGGGCGTGGCCATAATCGTAACCAAGGGGAGAAGCCAATCTCAAAATCGGAGCGGTTGGCAACTAGTGAGAACCGTTCTGAGAGGCCATGGAGTTCACACAGACACGACTCATTCATTCCTCACCAGAACGGTCCAGTCCGTGGAAATTCCTCGCAGAACAGTCACGCAAATGTAGCATATGGAATGTATTCTATACCTGGCATGAACCCTAGCGGTGTATCATCAAACGGACCAACAATGCCATCTCTTGTTATGTTGTATCCTTATGATCATAATACTGGCTATAGTTCACCAGCGGAGCAGCTAGAGTTTGGGTCTATGGGACCAATGGGTTTCTCGAGCACCACTGAACTATCGCAGCCAAATGAGGGAAGTCGACCTGGTAATGGCACACTTGAAGAGCAAAGGTTTCATGGTGGCCCTGCTCAACGATCTTCACCAGATCAACCCTCTTCGCCCCATGTCTCAAGGTAGTTTTTTCTCCGTTTAATTATCTTGGTTATTTAAATTTAAGAGTCCTGTTGATGAGAGTTCTTACATTGAAATTATATATTGGAAAGCATAGCGTTCAATACATTGATAAATGAGATGCTATTTTTTCTGTGAATGATCATTAGTTTTGAAGTTTTAATGAATGTCCACTGGTTAGCATTTGCATAAATTTAATTATTATTATTATGGCTGTTCATTTGGACTGTTTTTTTCATGCCTTGATTTTGTGGTTTTCAACAGGGGGCCTGATTCTAACGTCAGATAAGTGGCAAGGAGGATTATCAACTAAAAGAGATGATGAGGATGTGTACCTCCTTTTGTTGTAACAAAATAGACACTGGCTTAGGTTCAGAATTTAGAAATTTTACCATGTTGCATATTTGTCAGGTTCAGTTTTACAGTACCCTAGGTACTTGTTTTAGAACACGCAGAATATCTTTGATGATCAACTTTTTGATATTGTTACACAGCTTATTAATGAAATTGTCATAAAATAATGTTAGATGTCATTTGCAATTGCATTTGTCTTGACATTTCCATGACAATCTTCCCTGAAATTCCACACTAAATGATCTCTGTCATAGTTTTGAAATTGGCCGGCTCACATTAAATCTTTATTAGATTTGAGATCGAACGATCAACATTAAATATTTTGTCGCAATTAATGCATGTAATCTGAATCCAAAGATTATAGTCATTGAAGTACTGTAAATTGGATTCTCGCAAAGAGTCCAAAGGACAAGCTGCTTGGTAGTGTGTTCTTGGGATGAGGTGTTTGACATGATTGGAGTACACTTCATATGACTCTTGAATTCTTCTACTCAAGGTGACAGGAATTCAGAGGTTAAATGCAATGAGCCTGTTTGGGAGGGGTTGGTGTGAAGTAATGAGTGCATATAGTCTTGCAGTCATTGCATATAGTTTTGACCGTTGTGTAGGTGCACACTAATAAGTTGATGCATTCAAAGTTGTGACTTCGGCAAGGAAAGTGAGGTTACTCTCCCTACTTATCATTTTCTCTTCCACCGGGTCAAATTTGATCAAATTCAATGCACAAAAATATCGATTGTCTTTCGTTTTGATTGAGTGTTCAATCTATATTTTTAACACTAAAATCGAACTAAATAAATATAGTCATGAATGAGTTGGTTTGGATTCGTTGGTTATACAAAATCAACTTAGACATTGATTTGTTGGTTATACAATAAAATAGAGCCATGCTATCTCGCGAGAGATTTCCCACCAATTTTTCAATAAAATAATTTCAATTTAAAAAAAAAAATAGTTCAATGAGAAGACAAGTGGTACTTCAACATAAAAACAAAAGGTACAAAACTTCAATAGTTAAATTGAATAAAACACTTCACTCAATGCTTATCATTCTCTCAAAGACCAATACAATCATTTAATGAGGCACTAACCGTGGCATGTCTATTGCTGGCTGAAAATTATTTAATGTTACAAATTTGATAATAAGATTAACCAACAATGATGAATTAATTCAAGTGATAAGAGACTTGGACATCCCTTAAACAAGTGGATGCTTAGGAAGAATATATGAAACAAAGCGTTAGAAACTAATAATAAAATGTTTAAGATTTCTATCAAGAAAGATATGATAAAATGTTAGGGACTTATTATAAAATACTGAAGACTAGTTTTATTTATTTATTTGAAGAACAAAACAAAAGAGAAGGAGTAAAGTAAAGAGACGGATTTTGAGGTTTATATTTCTAAATAAACCATGATGAATGAAAGATTAAACTATAATTTTATTATTGGTGCAAAGAGACTAATTGAGTGAGATCACGTGTGAATGTACAACTATGAGTGGTTGATTAAAGATATTGTCGTTCGGACAATTTTGATCGAGTAGTGTTATTTGAATATCTATTTGTTTGACAATCAAATGAACAACCATATTTTTATAAAGAAAAATATGCATTGACACGAAAACCAAAGTAATAGAGAGAAAATAAAAATATAATGTGAGAAAGAAAGTTGTCACAAAAATTGTTGTTGAAATATCAATTCTAATAAGACATTTCACAATGTCACCTTTTCTAAAGATACATCAAAATCCCTAATGTTGGAGCCAATCATATTTCATTATATTGCATAGAAAAAAAAAAGAACAATTTATCTGTATGAATAAGGACAAATTCTCGTATTACTCTTTTGAACACTCTCAATTATGGGTCTAAGTCACTTTTTTTTTTGTTAAAAAAAGGACTTTAAAAAAAAAGGACAAAGTTAACACGTCTCCTCCTAACTTAAGGAATGTAAAAATGGAATTTTTGTATTAAGAATGATAAATTTAAATTTTTTTTAAGAGTTGAATGCACAATTTTCAACACACATTTTTAATATTTGGATTACTAACTTGTGCCCTTAAGCCACATAATAACATTCATTTTAAAAAATCTTAAATATGTTAAGAGGCTAATCGGTTATGTTGGTTTTGAAACAACTATCCATTAATTGAAAAAAATCATTGAAAAGAAAAATGTATGCCATTTGCAGTTGAATGTCATACTATATCAAAGATTTTCTTCTTTCAAAGCTGGGACAGTTGCAACAGTGTGATTCATATTACAAATTCATCTCACACAGACGTTTTGCATTTCGTTGTTAAATGATAATTCATCTAGAACTACAAAAGACACAAAATTGGCAATACAATAAGTGAAATTTAGAAGTTTCAAGTCTTAAAATCAAATCATAAGGGACCATTTTTAACTAAACAATATTTTTCTCCCACAAAACTGAGTTGTCAAAATTGAATGGAATGGACAAATAACCTATGTGGAACATAAACCAGGGATATTTTCAAGACCAATCTTGCTAAGCAAAAGCCTAGAAACAGCTGGAGGACTATCAAGTCCCATGCATCGACTGAACTCGTTTGCAAGCTTCCCAAATTTCTCCTTACCTTTCCCAAATTTCTCGTGAGTACTGTAGTAACCAAGCAATGACTTATATGCAGGTTTTTTACACCGCATCTTCACATTGGATAGAGCCATTTCCACCTGTTAACAACAATTCAAAATGTTGGTGCAAGTTTGGAATCAATGAGTTTGACGAAACTACGATGACAATGACACAATATGATACTGCCAAACTCACTGCTAATCTAGTACTGCTCCACAATCGTTAGAAGAAATCAAGAATTGACTCCCTTATATAGTAAATACCTTTTTCTCAGTGTCGGGATCAACTGAAGGTACTGGAGCTTTCTCAATAGGTAAATCTTTTGTGGAAGCTAAAAAGAACTCTTCCCACGGAGCTAGTAGCAGTATGCCCTTCCCTTCTTTTCCTATTCGCCCCGTTCTACCTAGTCGATGTATATACTGTTGTTTATCAGCCGGAATGCCAAGCTGTTCATTGGACAAATGGAGGAAACATGAAAATTAAAAGCATTAAATAATTTAAATTCTATCAAATCATAACCAAAAGGCTTGCACTTTTAGCAAATGGATGTATTAAGTTCCTTTCAAACATGCAGTGAACAGAACATAAGTCTGTGTCATCCATTATGTGATGGGCGACATGCTGATAATATAATAAAAGTGAAACAAGGAGTTCCACATATTTTACCTGTACAACAAGAGAAACATCTGGATAATCAACTCCACGTGCAGATACATCTGAAGTAACCAGTATGAGCCTCTTTGACTTCCGGAATTCATCAGAAACTCTATTTCTACAACCCTGTCGCTTTCTTGAATAGATTTCTCTCACATTGAAATCCAACTTCCCAAGGAGATTAGCAACAAGGCTTGTGACCATAGCTGTTGTGCAGAAAACAAGAACCTGATAAACCAATAGCTACATTAGATATACTCCAAAAACCAGTGAAACATGATTGTAAAAATAAAATTGTTGACAAATCACAGTTTATAATAGCAAGCAAAATATTGATCCAAAATAAGCTATTTTTTTTTAAGTTCATTACCATGTTAGGTGTCTCATAGTGAAGAACAAAGAAAAACCTAAAATACAGTTGTTTGCAGATTAGAAAGCAAACCTTATAGTCAACATCATCAGCAATGTGCTCCTTCAGAATAACAGAGAGTAAAGTGAAATGTTTGTCTAGTGGGGCAATTAAATGCATCTGGCGGACCTGAAATAATCCAAAGCCTCATAAATAAAGATCATAAAAAGATTTTATATGCTGGCTAGTGCATATGTGCATACATTACCTCAAACATGTATATACACGTGTTAATTAAGATACGTATATGATTTGAATTTGAATTATTTTCTGCTGTGTGTAAATAACTCTGTAGATTAGGTTTGTCGATTCTTATCCCAATACTTAAGGGATTTAATTATAATAACTTGGTTACAGATAACAGGGCTGAGAGTAATTTCTCTCAAGAAATTCAAATCAATCAATTAATTTAAGTACATGAAGGTATCTAATTAGTTATTAGCATGAAATTATTAACGATTACCTGTGAATGTGTCTCCTCTGTACCCTTCTGAACTGTATTAATAAATTCATAATCCTTTTTCAAAGCAACATTACAGACTTGATGCACCTTCACAACAATGATCATCCAAGAATAAGTCCAATACACATTTTTATAAAGCATGAAGCACCAAAACTAAAAAGGAAAAGGACAAAAAGAAACAAAGACAAACCTCTTTCGGAATGGTTGCAGAAAACATAAGTGTTTGTCGTTGTTTAGGGACTGAAGCGATTATTTTCTCAATATCTTTGCGAAATCCCATGTCTAGTAACTGATCAGCTTCATCAATCACAAAGGTCTTCAACCCCATAAGGTTAGATGCAAAACCAGCAGTATTAGCAATATGATCTTTAAGCCTTCCAGGAGTAGCAATAAGGATCTGTACAAAAAGCAAACAAATAAAGTTAAATCTGGAAAACTTATTTGGTCTAAGATGATGATTTGCTAAAGGTTGGCATGAAACCAGATTAATGCAGCATGATTATGGTTTAAGCCATGAAAATAAAAGGTGATCTTCATAGAGTTGTATTTTAAAACAGCATTAAACCCTTGAATATAAATATTTGCTTCTCTTCCTTCTTGATGTATGCAAAATTAATTAAAAAACATGAGTTCAAATCTATGATGCATGGACACGATACAAATATCGGATACGACACATAACTCGTATGCAATACTGCGATATGCCATTTCTTAAAAATCTAGGATATGATATGTTAAAAATGCGTGTATTAAAAAATATAAAAAAACATTAATAATAAATATAAAGTGAAGAAGAGTACAAGAATTAAAAAATGCACACCATTTTGAATCAAATATTCTAAAAGTTTCATATAAATTTTTTAAAAGTTTTTTTTAGGGTATATATGGCAAAGCACAATGCTTAGGCCTACAAAAAATAAAAAACATTGTGGCAAAGAAAAAGAACTCACCTGGCAAGGATTATTTTGAATGCGTTTCTGTTCTGAACCAATTTTTGTTCCTCCAATCACAACTTGAGCACCAATGGTAGGATGATACTTGAGCAGTTTAGTGGCTTCTGCAGCAACTTGACGTGCAAGCTCTCGAGTTGGGCATACAACAAGAACAAGAATTGGTGTTTGATTTTGACCAGGATCACTTGGTGGAGACTTCACAACAACTTCAATTGATGGAAGCTGAATAATAAAAATACTTCAAAAATAAGTTCAAACTACTAATCTTCAATCTCACAACATGAGCAATAGAACAGTCAATTAGCTTCTACATCAAAGATTTGTGCTGTTACAAATTATAATGAAACTAAAATAGTCTTCTTTTCTGTTCTTTTGTAAGTCATGCCTGATTATTAATATTCTAAACAGCTTTGAGACAATTTTTGATCAACATGGAACACCCTTTAGTACTATCACTGCAAACGAGTAAAAGAAAAAGGGGTCCTAACGGCTTATAGAAGCTTCCATATGTGTAAAACAAAAAACAATAAAAAAAGAGAGAAACAGAAATTCCACTTTGCATAATAACATATCAAACAAAGAAAACCAATGAGTTAAGTAAAGAGATCCAATTAAGTAGATTGTTTGTTCCAAAGGTAGCTTTGGTATTTACTCTACCTTACTTTAATTGACGCTCGCAAAAGAAATATTATGAAGAAAAGTGCTATAATGATGATTGACAGATAAACCATTAACTACTAATGCACCCAAACAAAAACAAATAAAGAGACGTACCAAATAGGCTACTGTTTTTCCCGTGCCTGTTTTAGCTTTGGCCAGGACATCCTTACCTAGAAATTTTAATTGGAGTAAGTGCAATGCAACATCATAAATAAACTCAAGATATATGAGATGACATCTCTTAATCTCTAACAAAGTTGAAGAACACAACCTCAAAAAAATGATACTTCTACTATGATTTATTTTCTTAAGATTATTCCATGTCCTCAATGGCCAAGAAAAAGCACAAACCTTCTAGAATTACTGGAAGTGTTGCCTCCTGCACAATAGTCATTTTCTCATATCCCACATCCTTGACTCCTTTTAATGACAGTGGGGAGACTGAACACTCGTCGAATCTGTGGCATCATCTCTCAAATCAGACACACAGAATGCAAGAGCAATATATATAATGCAGTAAACTAGGATAAGATGGGTCGAAAGCATGTATAAGCATAAGGCTCACATTTCCCTCTATTAGTTGTATGGCTATGCTAAAAGTCGCATAAAACCCCAGACGAATTTCCAAATTTAAGCCAGTAAGAAAGCCTACATTATCCTAACCATACAAGACCTTAATCAATTATATATGCAAAGAATATAATGCTTCTTTACAAATTCTTCCCTCGAAAAAAGTTAAAGTCTAAGAGTCTACTTGAATTGGCTTATTTGAGTATTTTTTTTTTTACCAATGCTTATTTGAGATTCTACTTGCATAAGTTTTGCGACTGTTTGAGAGAACTTATGAAAACAGCTTATGACATTTATAATATGCTGTTTTCAGCTTATTTTCATAAGTTCTCCAATATAGTTAATGTAAACAGCTTGTAGGTTATACGAAAACAATTTAATCTTTTGCTATAGAATAGCTTATAGATAAGCGCTTATCATGATAAACGCTTATGCTATAAGCTGCAAATAAGCTGTTCGTCAAAACATGACCTAATTACCTAAGAATAAGCCACTTATATCATGTTTGTGTGAGAGAAAAAAAAAACAAGTATTCCACTCCACAAGCTCATATTCTCAATATTGCTCATATCAAAGACAAAGTTCCAAAATCATTTGAACAAAGGACACATTAGCCTAAAACATACAATATCAAAAAACCAAACACAATCACACATAAAGCAACAAACTTTAAGGAAAATAAAATAAACCCAGAAATAAATTAGACACCTTAATCATTCATGAAAACAAACAAGATACAATAACACATAAATCAACAAGCTTTAAGGAAAATAAACAAAACCCATTAGCAAAAAAAACCTAAATTTATTTATGAAAACAAACACATACCTTGAATCACTTAAAAAAGAAGCAGTTACACCAACCTTTCCAGAAGCAACATCACCACCACCAGCAACCGTCAAATTTTCTGCTGCTGCGTCTGCTATCACTTCATTATCATTACTCAATTGAACCTTTCCTTTTGATTTCTTATTAGGTTTTTCCATTCTCAAATCATCATCACCTTTTCTTTTCTTCTCGGCAGCCGCACTCTGGACAGCAGCAGGGTTCATGGTCTCGGCTGCGGAGGACTGCATTGTAGATACCGGCTGCGGCGGACTAGTAAACAGAGGACTCAATTTGTGTTCTTTTCAAATGATCTAAATACTTGTTTATTAGTTATCAACTATAAACTCACCCGTTATAAACTAGCTTATCTATTATTAATCGATTTTTACTAAACAAAGTCCGAGTCTTATAAAATTATCCTTCAGAAAGTTTTGGTTTAAGTAAACATATATTAGTGGATTTTTACACAATCATGTTTAGAATATTATAAAAATTTCTTGTAAAAAAATTAGAATTTTTGCAACATAAAATGCATTAAATACAAATATTTTAAACGCAAAAAATTTAAAATAAAAATAACGAAAATTTGGACTTAGAGAAACTTTCCAAAACATTTTAACTTCTCTATTGGCAAACTAAAAGTTTAGAAATGCTTTGAAGATGCTTATTATTATTGAAAAACAAAAATTGTATAATAATAATAGTCGTAAAATTCTCTACATTATAAATAATAATAGTCGTAAAATTATTAAAAATATTTGATTTTACAGTTAATAGGTTTTTAACCCTCTGCCATTTGGGCAAATTTTGGTTTACAACCCATAAACAAAAAACTTGGAGATTCCCACTTGAAACATCAAGATTCTTTGGTTTACACTCCATCTGACTAGTTTAATGACGATGTGGCACGCTGAGGTGTTATTTTTTAGTTTTGATTTATTACAAGTGGCATATATCCTCAAAAACCATCAAAGTTGGTTTTAAACCTTTCATTTAACATAAATCCTAAATCAGAGAGGAGAAGATGAGTAAATCGAAGAAGGGAGAGGAAGCAACTTCTGGTGTTGAAATCGAACAACAATCATCAATCTCAGCCATTTCTTTCGTGTTTACATTTACAGTAAAAGTAGCAATTTCTGGGCGAAATCGCGAATTCAAATTAGGGTTATCTAGGTTTTACGAATCTAGGAACAAAGGAAGAAAGAGAAGCTTGTCTGAGTTCTGAAGCAAACGAAAGGAAGAATATGAAGCTTGTGATAAGTTCTTTTGTTCTATTTGGATTACTAACTTGTGCCATTAGTGCACATGATATCATTCTCCTTAAAAAAAATCTTAAATATGTTTAACCGGCTAATCCTTTGTGTTGGTTTTGAAACAACTATCCTTTAATTGAAAAAAATCATACAAAGTAGGCTAAAGTCATATAAACTATACCATAGATTTCCTTTTTTCAAAGCTGGGACAGTTGCAACATAGTGTGATTCATATTACAAATTCATCTGACACTGACGTTTTGCATTTCGTTGTTAAATGATAATTCATCTAGAACTACAAAGACACAAAATTGGCAATACAATAAGTGAAATTTAGAAGTTTCAAGTCTTAAAATCAAATCATAAGGGACCATTTTTAACTCAATAATATTTTTCTCCCACAAAACTGAGTTGTCAAAATTGAATGGAATGGACAAATAACCTATTTGGAACGTAAACCAGCGACATTTTGAAGACCCATCTTGCGAAGGACAAGCCCAGAAACAGCTGGAGGAGTATCAAGTCCCATGCATCGACTGAACTCGTTTGCAAGCTCCACTAATTTCTTCTTATCTTTCCCAATTTTCTTGTTAGAATTGTAGTAACCAAGCCATGCCTGATATGCTTTTGCTTTACTCTCTATCTCCACATTGGATAGAGCCCTTTCCACCTGTTAACAATTCAAAATGTTAGTGTTAGTTTGGAATCAATGAGTTTGACGAAACCACGGCGGCAATGCCACGATATGATTCTGCCAAATCATTAGAAGAAATCAAGGATTGACTCCCTTGTATATCCAAGTAAATACCTTTTTCTTAGTGTCGGGATCAACCGAAGGTACTGGAGCTTTCTCAATAGGTAAATCTTTTGTGGAATCTAAAAAAAACTCTTCCCACGGAGCTAGTAGCAGTATGCCCTTCCCTTCTTTTCCTTTTCGCCCTGTTCTACCTAGTCGATGTATATACTGTTGTTTATCAGCCGGAAGGCCAACCTGTACATTGGACAAATGGAGGAAACATGAAAATTAAAAGCATTAAATAATTTAAATTCTATCAAATCATAACCAAAAGGCCTGCACTTTTAGCAAATGGATGTATTGAGTTCCTTTCGAACATGCAATGAACAGGACATAAGTCTGTGTAATCCACTATGTGATGGGCACGGGCATGCTGATAATATAATAGAAGTGAAACAAGGAATCCACATATTTTACCTGTACAACAAGAGAAACATCGGGATAATCAACTCCACGTGCAGATACATCTGAAGTAACCAGGATGAGCCTCTTTGACTTCCGGAATTCGTCAGAAACTCTAGTTCTATAACTCTGATTCTTTCTTGAATGGATTTCTCTCACATTCAAATTCAACTTCCCAAGGAGATTAGCAACAAGGCTTGTGACCATAGCAGTTGTGCAGAAAACAAGAACCTGACAAACCAATAGCTACATTAGACATACTCCAAAAACAAGTGAAACATGATTGAAAAAATAAAACTGTTGACAAATCACAGTTTATAATAGCAAGCAAATTACTGATCCAAAATATATATATTTTAAATTTCATTACCATGTTATGTGTCTCATAGTGAAGGACAAAGAAAAAACTAACAGACAGTTGTTTGCAGATTAGAAAGCAAACCTTATAGTCAACATCATCAGCAATGTGCTCCTTCAGAATAACAGAGAGTAAAGAGAAATGTTTGTCTAGTGGGGCTATTAAATGCATCTGGCGGACCTGAAATAATCCAAAGCCTCATAAATAAAGATCATAAAAAGATTTTATATGCTGGCTTAGTGTATATGTGCATACATTTCCTCAAACATGTATATGCACTGTTAATTAAGATACATATACAATTTGAATTTGAATTATTTTCTGCTATGGACACCATCCGGTCACTATTATAAGCAAAAAATTACATTTTAGATTCATTCAATTAATGATGTATATGGTATTTATTATAGACCACATACATCATTTAATGAATGAATATATTTTTGTTTATAATAATGACCGGAGGGCGTTATATCTTTATAGATTAGGTTTGTTGATTCTTATCTCAATACTTAAGGGATTTAATGTTAATTACTTGGTTATAAATAACAGGGCTGACAATAATTTCTCTCAAGCAATTCAAATCAATTCATTCAAGTACAATTAAGTTTCTAATTAGTTATTAGCATGAAATTATTAACGATTACCTGTGAATGTGTCTCCTCAGTACCCTCCTGAACTGTGTTAATAAATTCAAAATCCTTTTTCAAAGCAACATTACAGACTTGATGCACCTTCACAACAGTAATCATACAAGAATAAGTCCGATACACATTTTTATAAAGCATGAATCACCAAAACTAAAAAGGAAAAGGAAAAAAAGAAACAAAGACAAACCGCGTCCGGAATGGTTGCAGAAAACATAAGTGTTTGTCGTTGTTTAGGGACTGAAGCGATTATTTTCTCAATATCTTTGCGAAATCCCATGTCTAGTAACTGATCAGCTTCATCAAGCACCAAGGCCTTCACCCCCATAAGCTTAGATGCAAAACCAGCAGTATTAGCAATATGATCTTTAAGCCTTCCAGGAGTAGCAATAAGGATCTGTACAAAAAGCAA
>Ga0228710_1001459_pt1 | contig 35547 bp, 19 predicted proteins | sample MedpolnodulmetaG_FD_177995 | JGI IMG/M metagenome (GOLD analysis project Ga0228710, IMG submission 177995) | Root nodule microbial communities from Medicago polymorpha collected in Santa Monica, California, United States - pink nodules | ecosystem: Host-associated > Plants > Roots > Nodule...
GTTGCTCGCTAAGACTCACAAGTTCTCCGCTAGAGAGAAAGTGAGCACCTTCGAGTGCACCAATCGTACTGAAACTCCAACTCGAACCGCATATACCCTAATTCATAATTACACACCCAAAATTAAAATATAAACAAAGCAATAAATAAAACAACAACAATAGTAATGATAATAATTAGAAACCATATATACCTGATTCCTAACAGGGGTAACCGCTCCTTTTTCTCTCCAATCAAAATCAAGAGGAAGGTTTTCGGTGGGAAGAATAGGTGCAGCTTTTGCATGTCTCGGTAACCCTACTCCTTTCAATCCCAATATGCTATTACGAAACTCTCTCGGAGTTAGATCGGAGAATCTTGTTACACCGTGAGTAGCGGAAGGATCCATTATCCCATATCTCTTAGCACGGTGAAGGTTAGACTTGAAGACGTTGAACCTATAATCATGTTCATCTTTGGAGGAATAAACCTTACCAAACTTATGCTTGAATTCATTAAATTGATACTCAGCTCCTCCCTTATTGACCACCTGCTGGATTATTGGATCTTCTCTGTCGTTGGGCGTTGAGAATGCCGCCGAGACGACAGAGAAGAAGAGGAAAAGGACAGAGAACAGCATGAGAGTTTTGTTACGATGATTCATGACTTCTTCTTCTTCTTCTGACTTGATCGTAGTATGTTATGATTATCATATGTACTTAAGTTAGTCTTTATATAGTGGTTAATAATGAGTGATAACAAATAGATACATCACACGTGGAATTCGTTTTCTGTTATATTTGAATTTAGTTGACAGTTAGAGGAAACTGATAGCTAGGATTTTTCTAGGTTGTTGCTTCATGTCGGTGTCATGTGAATAAAAGCCCAAAAAGTTAACAACTAAACTCAATCTTTTGTTTCAACCACCTTCTATTTTCTCAATTAAAAACAAATTAAAAGAAACTCACTAGACACTAACTTAATTTTTTTCTATAGAACAGACAAACTTAATCTTTTTTAACAACAAACAAACTTAATCTTTTTTTAACAAGAAACAAACTTAATCTTAATCCCAATTAAAACAAATTTTTCTATAATTCAACTTAAAACACGCTAACTTAATCTTTTTCTAAAGAACAAACAAACTTAATCTTAATCCCAATCAAAACAATTTTTTTTTATAATTCAACTTCTAAACATCTAAAGAGTTAAAAACAATTACAACTATTATCTTTCTCTAATTATGAAAGTTAATTATCTGTAAACACACATTTTTGCCCCATCTTAATATTTTGAAACTTCAACATATGTTTACCTTTTTGTGTCTTTTGTAACAAAATATCCTATTTAGCCGAGAGAAAAAATAACTTTCAAAAGATTGATTTTATTTTGTAACAACAGATTCCTTTTATATTGATGTATCTAAAAAAATTAAATTATTTAAAAAAATTATTTTATTACAATAAACAAACACAACAAAGATTATAATTTTTTCTTTTAATTTTTTAAAAAATCACTAAATTATTGAATTTCAATAATATTTTCATTTTAATTCGTAACAAACAAGCTCTAAGGGGTTTGCTATAACTTTTTAAAAAAAAATCTTTAAAGAGCATTGTGCTTGAAAAGAGATTATAATAACTTTTCAAAAAATATAAGAGAGGGAGAAAATAAGTATAAAAAATGAAGATAAATTTGTAACAAAAAATCTGTTTTATATAGTTTTATTTTTTTTCAAGAAAAAAATCTCTTTTATATAATTGTATCCAGACAAATATTTTTTTTCAAAAAAGTGATTGTTATTGATATATATATATATATATATATATAGACACATAATTGATCATTCTCTTTCAAATAATCTCTAAATGATTGAGGGCCTGTTTGTTAAGAATTAAAGTAAAAGTGATTTTGACATAAAATAATTTAAAGATTATATTTTGGAGATTTTATGAAAAATCAGAATCTATTTTGCATTTGTTTACCGTGATAAAAACACTTTTTTTAAAACAAATAATTTAGTTTGTTTGGATACAACTATACAAAAGGAATTTTATGTATCAAAATTAGTTCAATCTTTTAAACCATATTTTCTCTCTCCTTTAAAAAAATCTATTTTTTGATAAGCTACTCTTAACAGCTTCTTTTATGAAGCTGTTTTTAAATTTTCTTTAAATTTTGATTTTTTTTTTTTAAAAGTTGTTACAAACGGAGGCAACACTCTTAAAAGTGATTATTTTTTAAAAATTTTAATAAAAAGTGATTTTTTTTTTCCTTAAAAAAGCTATAACTTATTAAAAGGGAACCATATATTCAATTTACATTTATTAAAAAAAAGTTTTATGATGTTTGTGTGCTTTTACCTCACACTGAGTCTATTTTATGCATTTTTTTTTTGAAGAAGTTAAACTAACCCCCTCAAATTTGCACCAGAGAAAATCGAACCTGAGACCTTGAGGAGGAGCACACTCTCAGGTGTCAAGCCAATACCACTAGGCCAACCCAAGTGGGTTCTATTTGATGCAATATAACTACCTTTCTATTATATTTTCTCTTTTACGATGCAATAGAACTAACTTCTTATGAGTTTTTCTTTTGCACGTATAATTCAATAAAAAAAATGACAATTGTTTATGTATTTAGTCTAAAAAGATATTTCCTTCAAAAAGAAAGTCTAAAAAAATATTTAAAAATATAAATTTTAATTAAAAAACATAAATAAATACATTTCACTTATCACTAAAATAACAAAATATGGTTGGGACAATTATCATTGATAAAAACAAAACACTCAAAAAATATTTTCACTAACAAAATAAAAAGGAAAAAAACGTTCAATTATATATGATTGATAATCACAAAATAACATAACTTCATTCTTACAAAAAAAAAACATAACTTCAAAAAAGTTACAAAATATTCATTACAAGGCATATACTACTTTTCAAAAAATTACACATTTTCAAGATTGCTTCTTTTCTAAAAATAATTTGTCATTGTTTTTCTTTATTTGTTTTGTCAAAAGGAAAATTATATTAAATAAAAAAAATAGATATAGATACTAGGGGTATTAGTCCTGAATCAGGTACAACCCAAAATGGTGATACAACATAATAAATCAGACCAAGTGGATCGACCCTAATCTATTCTAAAAAAAAATTCACTAATCACAGCCACAACCCAGCTATTCTATATACAAGCGCGAAACCAAATATGAAAAAAAAAGGAAAAGTGAACATCTACGAAGAACAATTAATGAATCGACCGTCAACACGATATCAAAATCCAAGTGCCAAAAGCTCCATGAACAAATCAGCAAGCCTAAAAGTTTTTTCGAGCTTGAAGAACCAGAGTATAGGCAAACAAGACACCTTGAATCCTCGGGCCACCATAACATATTATAAAATAATATTTTTTATGGTTATAGATTATCAATTACTATATCTTTTAGAAATATGACTATAAAAAAAACACCGGAAAAATGATAAATGAGCCACCAAATAACATAGTTTGTACAACTATTAAAATGATTATATAAATGAAATCTTTATTACTTAATAACAACTATTTCAATTATTTTATCATTGGCAAATTACTCTTAAAAAAATCATGTGCAAATTACACTAACCTCCCTTGAGGTTTTCTTAAATAACACAAACACCGTTCTATTTTTTAACTAAACGCTAATCTCCCTTATTTTCTTATCAAATTGACAAGCACTTCCCATATAATATAACACGGTTTAAACTTTGTTAATTCCATTTTTTTTAGAAATTAACTTCTTCATACAAGTATGAATTCACTTAATTTTCGACCATTTTTTCTTTCTATTTTTCTCTTACGTGATTTTTTCCAACTTATTGTTCCTCAGTCAAGGTGGTTTAATTTTTAAACGCGAATGTAATAAAACGGATATATTGAATATTATTTCTTTTTCATTGATCAACCACAATGTCCATCAACCAAAATTCTTCTCATTTCTATATTCTTTTTTAATCTCTTCTATAATTATCGATGTTTGATTTTATTTAGTAGTAAAAACCAAATGTTGTTACTGTTTCTCCATTACGAGAAAAAACCTCATTTAACTTAACTCTGAAAAGAGAAAACAGATACAAACAAACTAAAATGAATAAAATGAGGGGAGATTGATATGTTTGGAAAAGGGGTGTGTGTTATTTAAGAAAATTTTAAGAAAAGTCATTGTAATTTGCCCTTTTATCATTAATGCTGACTTTATCATTGATTTTTTTCTTATTTTCTCAATTCATATAGCATTGCAACACACTGTGATGCATAGCCCCCGCTTCAAATTAGCCCGTACTTAGCACGAGTTTGTTGCTAGTTAAGAACTAAACTCAATCTTCTGTAAGTAATTAGCATGGGTGGCTCATCGGATTAATGTTATGATCATGTAGAAAAAATGTCAACGAATTTTAAATAAATTTAAAAAAAAATAAGAATATTAATATAATTATTATTTTTGTCATGTTATTATATCAAATTGAATAATTAGGTGAAAACAAATATACTTATGAGATGAATGGACTTCCGGTCCCCTAAGTAATTTTATGTTTTTATTTTGGTCTCATAACTCGTAAAATCAACATTTTAGTCCCTTTTGTTTTGCTCCGTTAGTCAATTTGGTCCCCTCCATTAATTTTATATTGTCTATAATTTTTGATTTGATGTTAACCATTTGATTGCATGTCCATTGTATTTAACAGTGAACCGTCAACACCTAATTTATCTTCTCTCTTCTTCTTCGTCAAATCTTCATCAACCTTTTTCCAGATTTTTCTTTTCCTTCCTCACGTCAACACAGCAACACCACATTCTCTTTTCTCTTCTCTCGTCTCCCTTCCTTCATCATCATTCTATTTTCTCCCTTCTCCCTTCCTACAACAACACAGCAACATCCCCAAATCAATACCCTTTTTTCATAAATACCCTAATAGCCAGCAACACTTATCAATACCATCACAAATACCCATAATCAGATCTAATTCCTTATCCTCTCTCTCTCAATGCTGGTGTAGCCGGAGAGTCTTCGACGGGAACTGTTGCGGTATCTCACCGGCGATGGTGATAAAACAGTTTCCGAAAGCGATATCTATGGCGGTTGCGTTTCCGTGTTTGGAAGAGATTAAGCTTAAGAGAATAGTTATTGATGATGATTGTTTGGATTTAATTGTGTTTCTGGGTTAATGAGTTTTTTGAAACACTTGAGTTGAAATCATATGTGAGGGAAGAAGATGGCTCTGAAACTACGTGGTGGATTAACTATTTTAATATTTTTATTGGAGTGGGTTGTTTAGATACTTGCGTTTTTCTTGAAATGTTATTCTTACCATGAGAAGTGGTATGGCTAAGAATGAAGAAGATTTGAAGGATTGGTCATTGCCTTTACAAGTTTGGTTAATTCTTCAGTTTATATAATAGCACTGATTTAAGTGCTAATTATTTGTTTCATTCATTTGTAAGGTGCTGATTTTTTCTTCCCTAAATTCTATGTCCAGAATTTTATGTTCGATAAAAAAAGAGTTTTTTTTATGAATGTTTGAAGTTGTTGATGAAAATGAAGAAGAAAAAGAGGAAGAAGAAGAAGAAGAAGAGGTGTATGGAAGAAGATGGAGAAAAGTGCACCATTAAATAAAATAGACTTGCGTAATTAAATGGGTTTGAGGTTAAAGTTAATCAAACGGTTTAAATTAAAATAATTAATATGATTTATGGTGGACCGCTCTTAAGGTTGGTCCACCATAGACATTTGAAGTTAAAGTTAACGGTTAGGGACTAAATTGATTAACGGAGCAAAATAAGAGGGACGAAAACGTTGATTTTACGAGTTATAAGACCAAAATGAAAACAAGAAATTACTTAGGGGACCAAAAGTCCAATTAAGCCTATAAATTAATTACATGAAAATAATCATATTAGATGATAGCTATGAAACACATATTTATATTAAAATTATTATGAAAACTAGCGTATAAATTACGAACAGTAGTTTTTATGAAATTTGATTAAAATTATAGGTATATATAATAGATATTTTATATTTTTATATTGTAAAAACAAAACTTATATTTTTCAATGATACCAACAATATAACAAATATAACATTTTTCAAAAATATATAACATAAATTCTTATCTTTTTGAATAACATCAACAAAATAACATTCTTATGGTCAAATATATCCCTTTTTCTTTCAATATATTTTGGATGTTTCCCCTCTGGTAGACACATCAGTTTAATAAATAAAAAAACTTTTTATAAAGATTTTATTCAGTAGCTAGCTGAATATTATTTTGTATATTGGTTTGAATTCATGTTAAATACTTTTCGGTTAATGTATCTCAGATGGGATATATAAGAATGTTCCATATAAAAATATAATTTTATTATTATTGTTAACCATAGTATAAGAGATGTCACTTCAATGTTAAAAATTTGACTATAGTCTCAAAGGACATGATTCAAATCTAACATAGGATAGATAGTTGTACCTCCAAGCCACAATCATCGACACAAAACTGAGAGATTTGTTGAAGGATGCCTCACCTATGTAATCCTTGGTTAGAATTCAGTTACGAAGAAGATGCCAAATACATAATGAAACCTTTAAGGAGACTTCTTTATGACAAATAAGATATGAAATTGCTAACGGAGCACGGAAATTCTCTGCTGTTAAGAATTTGTGACACTAATTGTGTAACCTTTGTTGGACTCTAAATGCCATTGCCACTTATCAATATCATCACCCTGCAAAATAACATTAGAAAACAAAGCACAACACCTACCATATTTTCCTTCCACACAAACAACCTCCGCCATCATTTACAAGTCTCTTCCCCCACACCCCCACTCTAATGCATAAGTATCAACTACAAACAACAATCGATTATCAGACATTTCAAAAAGTCCTATATATGTGTCAGAAACAAGTAGACCCCATCTCCCGCCATCCTCCTCATGTTATCGTCAAACCAATTGCCCACCCCTAACCCAATCCCTCTTCGAACCACGAACAAATCATTTGCCACACTGACATGTCCCTCACGCCTTCCTTCAACCGCCCTCGCCGTATACCTAGCCACTAAAACTTTATACCAGAAACTCTCTCTTTCGACATACATCCTCCAACACCATTTGCCTAATAAAGCAAGGATAAACTCTCACGTTCTCCTAACCCCCAAACCACTAACCTCCATACCCAAAAAAATAGAGGCCCAACTAGACATGGCAACGGGGCGAATCGGGGACGGGTTTAAGCATCCCCGTCCTTGCCCCCGCTTCCACGCACCCACCCCCGCGCCCCCGCAAACACTTTATTTTTTATAAAATATTTAAAAATGCATATTTTTTTCATAGCAACAAAAAACAATAATTATATTAATAATTAAAGATCTAATAAACTTGTTTCAAAAGAGCAAAATAATTATAATCAATATGTTTCTAAAGAGTAATAATATATTAAAATAGGTTGATGCTTATGGAAACAACATTATAAAATTTAATAAAATAAATTTCAAAAAGCGGGTGCGGGGCGGGGGTGGGTGCAAGGCAGGTGTAAGCATTCCCCGCCCCCGACCCTGCACTCATACTAAAAATCTAGATTTCCCCCACACCCGCACCCGCACCCAGTTTAATCGGCTTTTCCCCGTTAAATTCGGAGCCGGGTCTGACGATGGCAGGTTTTGTTGTCATGTCTAGGCCCAACTAACCTAAAGAATTTTCCTAAAATCTTCAACCCTCCAAATAAAATTATAAAATGATAGAGGATATGATAGACTTCAAAAGAATCATACATAGACGGTACATGTTTCTTCATTTTGATCATTAATGTTGATGTCCAGCCGGTAGGTCATTATCTCCTTAACATGTAGTGATCATACATACACCGTACTACATTCTTTTTTTTTTTTATCGAGATAGATAGGGGTAACAATATGATCCATGAAATCTATATTCATCCAATCCATCCACTACAAAATCCATCCAATCCATCCCATCAAACAGAAAAAGTTGTTAATGGATTGGTTTGGACCAATCCATTAAAAACTATGGATGGATTTGATTCATCCACCTTATTTTAAAAATCCAATGGATCACCTCTTTAAAATAAAAAAGTTCAATGGATAACTTCAAAAAATATTAATCTTTTTTATTTAAATAATTATATTTTTGATTATCACCTTTTTTTTAACTAAACAAAACAGCTTATTCAAAACAGCTTATTTATGCAAAACAGCTTATTATGATCTCTTTTAAAAAAAACAGCTTATTCGAAACAACTTATTTATACAAAACAGCTTATTAGGATCTCTTTTTTAAAAAACAATTTATTCGAAACAACTTATTTATGCAAAAACAACTTATTCAAAAGAGCTTAGTTATGCAAAGCAGCTTATTCGAAACAACTTATTTATGCAAAACAGCTTATTAGAATCTCTTTTTTTAAAACCGCTTATTTGAAACAACTTAATTATGCAAAAGAGCTTATTATGATCATACTACATGTTTGTGATTATACGTTTTATTTCAAGTTGATTAATTATTTATATTGGTTTTTATCAACAACAACAACAAAAATTATACATTCCTTCAGAAAGAAAGAAAAACAACAAAAATTTTATATGTGATATCCTCTACTTAAGGAGGTGGGACATGCATGATCTACTATTATGACATTTGATGTTGACCCTTTCGATAATCTTCAAAGGTAACACCATGTGAACTATTATATGTCCTTGTCTAGCTTAGGTTCTATGGCTCCCAATGACTCAAATCTCATGGTCCTCCTCAGTGATCATTCAAGTTGCCCACTGCTTGGTCCATATCCTTTCATTCATCTATATATATTCATAGCTGCAAGCTTTTATAACCAACACAAAATCATTCACAACTCAAAGCATTTGAAATTCAGAAACATTCTTCTTAATACACAAGTCTTTCACTTTTAGCTCAATATCTTCTTTTAACAACACATATATACAAGAATGGGTTTCCGATTACCTGTTATCTCAAAAAGGGCTTCAAACCAAGCGTCTTCAAAATGCGTGAATGTGCCAAAGGGATATATTGCAGTATATGTTGGAGACAAAATGAAGAGGTTTGTGATCCCAATATCATACTTGAACCAACCATCATTTCAAGAATTGTTGAATCAAGCTGAAGAACAATTCGGATATGATCATCCAACTGGTGGTCTCACAATCCCTTGTAGAGAAGACGTTTTCTTAAATATTACTTCTCGTTTGAATCTGTGCTAACATCTTCAGAAGAAGGAACTGACATAGATTATTTGAGGCAAAATTGTACATAAAGCAATTACTTAGTAGTATACCTTTTGTAAATGAAAAAAAAAAAAAATAAAAAAGCAACTGAGTCAGGTGATTATAAGCAAAGAGATTATGACTTGCTAAGGAAATATAATACAAAGAGACTTATTTGACTTGCATATGCTTAGTTTTTTTTTTCCTATTCCATAATTCACGCAAAACAATTTTACTTTACTATGAAAGATGCGAATATGTTTGATTTCAAATCATCTGGGAGTCTACTTTTTTTGGATCAGTAATAGTTTTGTAGGATTGTTAAGTAACCCTTACACAATCACAATCTTAGTACTGATCAGTATATATTTATTAAGAGAACTCTGTTTTTTTGATTTTGTTGGAAGGAAATTGACCATTGAATTAAAGATATTAGTTAAGGTTAAAACTTAAAAGTTCACTTGCATAAGGAACTTGGAATTGAGTACAATTTAAATCTTATCTGTAATGTCTTTAATCTCTTGAGCAAAACCCCTCATTGCATTATTGTTTACTACTTATAACTATTCAGCACATACACTTGCCATGATCCCATCATTTATTCAAACAAGAATTTACTCAAACATCACCATCCCACAGCTCTTCCAAGGTTTTGTATGGTCCATTATCAGATACAAACATTTCTGCCTTTTGAAATCTGCTTTGATGAATCTGACTGATTTTGTCTAATTCTTCTTGATTCAATTCCCAATCAAATATTTCAATGTTTTGTTTCATCCTCTCTTTGTTAAAGCTTTTCACAATGGGAATTGCCCCTTGCTGGTATATCCATCTTAGTGCTATCTGCATAATATATATATATATATATATATATCCACATTAGAAATAGACTTTCTTTCAGTGTAACAGTCATCTCAATATAATAGTATTTGTATGACTTTGATAAGTTTCAACTGTTAAAAGATATCAAATCTAGAACCAATTATTTGTTCTCACCTAACAATCTAAGGTTTTGAAGAGTTGGTTCATGATGTGATATTATATTAGGACTTCTATGACCAAGTCCAAAATTTGACCATTTAAAAAGAGGCTGAATTTTAAATCAAAGGGATGTATATTTTAAAAAACTTACTAAAATTTTAATTGGCTAAACATATGCAATAAAATAATGAGCTGCACCTGGGCTACACTCTTCTTTCTAGCCTCTGCAATTTCGCGCAGAATTGGATTCTCCATCACGGTAGGTGAACCCCAACTTAGTTTGTATCCTCCTAGGGGTGACCATGCACTCACATGGATTCCTTTCTGCTTGCAGAATTCTCTGAGTTTCCCTTGTTGCCATGATGGGTTCATTTCCACCTAAATCCAAACAAGAATATGTAACAAAAACATATAACTTTGTGTCTATAATTAGTAAGATGTATCATATCTAGATGACAATTGTGTGCTTAGTCGGTCTGAAAGTATTGAAAATGTATTCGAGAAGTATCACTGGAAATATTTATAGAAAGAATAAGAATAAATTAGTATCAGTATCGGATACGTGCATGTGTGTCTGATGCTTTTCGATTTTTAAGTAACTTAGGCAACCAATTAAGTGTATTTGATCTATATGTCAAAATGAATCAAATCAACTAGTGCTAAATTCTTATACCTGATTAACTGCAGGAGCGATTTCGGCATTTTCTAAGAGTATGGAGAGCTTTTTGATACCAAAGTTACTGACACCAATAGACTTTGCTAGGCCCAATCTATAACATTCTTCCATAGCTTCCCATGTTCCTTTTATGTCAAAGGGAATCAAATCCTCCTTTTTAAAGTTTAAGCTTTCAGCATCTTGTTTCAGCCTTACTGGCCAGTGAATCAAATAGAGATCCACATACTCCAATCCCAGATTTCTAAAAAAATTCAATCCAAAAAAACCAAAACATTAATATTAGACAAGTAATAAAATACATAAACTTGAAAGAAGTAGAAAAAAGTTAAGAAAATTATGCTTGCTTGAGAGTGGTTTTGAGAGCTGGGAGAACAAGGTCATGATGAGCATCAGTACACCATAACTTGGAAGTAATGAACAGTTCATCGCGATTTTTAACGAGGCCTAGCTCTAAAGCCTTTGACACAGCTTGGCCTAGAGGTTCTTCAGTACCATAGAGAGCAGCAGTATCAAAATGTCTGTAACCAATGTCAATAGCATCAAGCATAATTTGTTGAGGAGGAGTTGTTCCAGTTCCAAAGCCTATCACTGGCATCTTTTTCCCTGAATTAAGTGCAACCTCTTGAACTTTCTTTGCTTCCATCTTTTTTTGTGTGTGTTGGTTCAAGGCACAAGCTTCACACACAATTGTCTCTTATGAATGTTAACTTTGAGATTTGAGATTATAAACGATAGTTTAAGGCACAAATAAGATATTATAATTATTATATTATTCCCTAATGACTAAAGCAATGACCAAATCAAGATCGTGCATGAATATTTAATAGGGGTTTGCTTGGTGACTAGGTTGTCACTAAAATTGCTGCAATTGTTAAATATATGACAATAGTTAAATATGGCATCTCTTATGCATATCATACAATTCACAATCAATAGAATTCCTAAAGACACATGACATGTTTTTTTGACATTCTCAACAAACATTACATGTGGCATTCACTACAACAATTTAATCATGTGCAATGCTTTAATAAAATTGTTTGAATTTTTTTACACCATGTGTATTTTTTGTTACACCCAAATTTACTTAAAGTTTTACAATAATATCATAATTGCCCTTTTATATAGATTTTCTTAAAGCTTTGATTTTATTCATTGTTACTCTAAAATTTCATCTTCTTTCACTCACAAACAATCATGGATGTTCAATCAATCTCTACAAAAGATTAAAGAGTGAATCAAAACATCTTTCGTCCATACTCTATTGCATATAAGTAAGTGAATTTCTTCTTTTTATTCAATGATGCTAGAGTTTCTATTTTTTTTCTTGATGTTCAACGTTGATATGTTATGAACTCTACAACGACAGTTATTTGATGGTGCAGCATGAATACATTAACGATAATTAACATGTTGAGGTTAACTTAAATTCAGTTTAAGTAGGTACATGTAAACTTAGTTTACATAACCTTTTTAAACTGAGTTTATATGTACATACTTACCTAGAATCATTAAACAAGTTTGAAGAGTTTAAAGCAAAATTTAGCTTTTAGTATGTACACTTAAACTCAATTTACATGACCTACTTAAACTAAGTTTACATGACCTACTTAAACTAAGCTTAAGTATGTACACTTAGAGTGTGTTTGGATGAGGTAATTGGGAAAATTTTAAGAATTTAGAATTCTAGGCAATTTAAATTATTCAATTAAATTACTTTCATTTCTCAATACTTTTGTTTGGATCGAGTAATAGAAAATTTAATTGTCATCATTTTTGGACAACTTTTATAAATTTTAATTTTTTGGGCCAAATTTGAAAATTGAAATTAGGGTCAATTTGTAAATTTCAAAAAAGATGAGGGGTCAAATTATAATTTTTGAAAAATTTGAGGGGTCAAATTGCAAACTTTTGAAAATAAATTGGGGTCAAATTGAAAATTTTGGAAAATTTAGGGACCAAAATGCAAAATTTGAAAAAATGTAACAATGAAGAATTTTGAAATTCTCAACTTTTAGGTGTCATTTGAAATTCTCTAAATTTAACTTGAACAAAATACTTTATAAATTTCCATCATTTTGAAAATTCTTCAAATTGTTATCCAAACAATAGAATTCACCTCAAAGTATTTGAATTCCCTCAAAACATTCCTCCATCCAAACACACCCTTAGGCTATGTTTGGATTGATGGAAAATAATAGAGCGGAGCGGAATGGAACATAATGGAACGGAACAAAGTTTGCATTCCATTGTTTGGATAATTATGACGGAGCGGAACAAAATTTTCATTCCATTGTTTGAAAAGTTGACGGAACGGAATAAGTTATAATTTTTTATTCCGTTTTTACCCTTAATTCCTAAAATAAAAAATGTGTCTTCCAATACAATTTTAATAGAATAAGTTGAACTTTTTTTTTTAAGGAAGAATAAGTTGAACTTTTATTTCTTGGTTTTTTACTTAAAATTTTATTTTTAGTTTTTTATGCATTTTGCTGCTAGTTTGATCCTTCAAATTAACTGAAATATACAAACAGATTTAACTTTAAATAGCAATGTCTTTTCGTATGAAAAAATAAAATTTTCTTATTTGAAAGGTTCAGACTCCTCTCTCAATGATTTTATGGACCTAATTGTACGTAAACAATCAAGGTAAATCTAGTAAATCTTTTTCTTTCAGTATCAATCAATCATAGTAAATCAAACAACTGATCCAAATAGTCTTAGCTAAGTGAAACTTCTTAGCACCTGTAACAGATATTATCGAAGTGCAAGTGCAAAAGTGAAAACAGATCCTACTTTTTCATTACAACACACAAGAAACTATTCCATAAAACATGATATGCATTGAGGTGTGAATATATTGATGATGAAGGCACCCTAGCACGTCAACGAAAAGAAAAAGGAGAAGAATCAATGGTTCAATGAAATAAGACAATAAGGGTAAAGTAGTAATTGTGTAATTATGACGCTCTATTCCATTGGATACACCCCAAATTGGGGGGAATGAAAAATTGAAGGAACGAGTGGTATGGTATGGGATGGAATGGATTCCATTATGTTCCATTCCATTCCATTCTTTTTTTATAAATCCAAACAATGGAATTTAACTTCATATCACTCCACTCCATTTCATTCCATCAATCCAAATAAAGCCTTAAACTCAGTTTACATGACTTACTTAAACTGAGTTTAAGATTAAATTAGAGTATAATCAAGTCTTGTTCATCGTTAGAGCAAGTCCTTTTTTGTACTTTAGGTTTCGATTCACTCAATTTCATTGAATGGAGAAATCTTGCTTCAAGAAGTATGGTTTTGGAAGAGGAAAGAAGAAAGAGGCGTTAGTTTTTTGGGTCAATTTGAAAATTAAATTGTATTAAGAGTAATTTTGTCATTTTGCGGTGTAACCATGAATACATGGGGTGTAAGAAAAATTCAAATTGTTTTAAGCCCTTGGCAATTTTATTTATTTTTTTGTCAGGTATTCATTCGTTTAAAATGTTCATTAAATCGTAACCATTTTGAAGATATATTCCATTATTATAGAGATAAAAAAACATTCCCACTTTTGCTATAAAAAAAAAAAGAAAAAAAAATCCACTTCTTCCTCCATTGATTTGTGGCAAATCCAACCTACGTGAAAAAATAAGTCACAAATTATACTATTATTATAATGAAAAATAAGAAAGATAAGTTAAAATCACAAATATATATATATAATATAATGGAAGTAGTTAGTACACAGCTAACTGAAATATTTGTTACCGATAAATATTAAAAAATATATATGAGATAACTGTTTTCACTAATACATAAATAAATTTCGCAACAAATATTTATCAGGGAAAAGTATAAAAAACACAAGAAAAATAGTTGTAATGATATATAAAAAAAAAAATAAATAGGTATTTTTCACTAATAAATATTAAAAAATACGAGATACATATTTATCTCTATCATATAAAAAAATATGTGACATTTTTTTTCTTAAAAAAAAATCATGGTACAAACATTTGTCACTCATAAATATATAAAAAAAACACCGAACACATACTAATGGCTGATAAATATATATAAAAAAAAAATAGAAGACAAATATTGGTAACTCATACATAAAAATGGGAGAACTATTAAAAATGGATATGTAAAAAACACGGGACAAATTGTTGTTCCCTGACATATACAAAAACAAGAGATAAATATTTTTACTATAATAAATACATAAAAAAACTCGACAAATATTTGTTGCTGATACATTAAAAACACAAGACAAACTTTTCTTTCCATAATTATAATAGATGAATAAGTGTTTTTATTTTGGTATGTAGACGAACTGGTAAAGACCACTGAAATTTACACACATACCGTAAAGTCTTAGGTTCAAATCTGACGGATTTAAACCTAAGTAAAGACGTTCAACCTAAAAAAATTTGCAATGTTAGTTGAGTTAGGTTTAACGGACGATGGTTAAGAATTTTTAGGTGTATTTCCACCATTTTATATTCTTTTTAAAAAGTTGGAAGTGTAATACACACAATCTAGATTGTGGGGGAATATTATGTAAAACATTAGTTACATTAGTGAGTTACACTAATTAGTTAGACTAACAAGTTCTTCTCATTGTTTTTTGTGAAAGTTTCTTCTCACCAACTATATAAACCATATTGTACTTCTTCATCTAATCACAATGGGGAGAATATGTATTCAAAATGTGATTTTTTTTTTTTTAAGATTCTAGAAGTGATGAACTGAATCATGCTAAAAGGGGTGAAAGGCTGTAAATAAGTTCATGTATCATTTAGTCAGTGATTCGAATCACATAGGAGCATGATTTGAATCATGCTAGTTTTCCAGCCTCTTGGTTGCTTCCTGCCATAGGTGGTTTGAAGGCCTAGAAGGTTGATTCGAATTATGTTGTTTTGTCTATAAAAACAAGGCCATTATTTTTTTCACCCTATGAGTATGTTAGTATTTAAGAAACATATATAAAAAAATAAAAGTGAACACAAACATACTATTATGTATTATATAATAATGTAATTACTTTATTGTGCTCTTGAGAGTTGAGACTATAATCATTGGCGTGCATATGTGTTCACGGCTTTGAAGTGATGAAAACTTCACCTGAGAATTCAAGTATGTAGGGTCCTTACCAACTGCCAAGTTATGTGGTTACTTATAAGCAATTCCCACCATACAACATTGAAGACTATTCAATCAAAAGGACTTTCCGTGCTCTTCACAAAGTACTGGTCCTGCAAGCTGTGGTGACAAAGAAAGCCATTGATTTTGACTGCAGAAGACATTATAACATGCAACCATTGAATTTAAGCTCCTAGTAGACCAATGACTAATGGTAATGTGCAGATAATGTATCAACAGTTGAAGAAATTTCCTTTATCTGTCATACCTCCATTTTGGCGATGCATTCTTTATTAGGAGAAATGACTCGTTTATCTGACGTCAAAAGGTTTTGATTGAAGATGTGGTGTCCAAGCCATTCATGTGATTGCTCTTGATCAATGCGATGATCCCTAGACTCCCCTCATGATCCAACAGTGGTATTAGAATTGATGGTTGACTAAAGGTGACCGCGGCTCCTTGTATCAAAATTACTCTTGATAATGGTAGGCAGTGGCATATCAAGTTGACGTTGTGTGCCAACGACAAAACAAGTGTAAGTGGATGGAAGAACAAGGTAATTATTCTAGCAATAAAAATGTGGGTAACTCATATTCAAAGTGGGTCATTATTCTAAAACACCATGTGGAGGTTCGTGAGCCGTTGTCTCATACTAAACCCGTCATCAGGGCCGGTCCATAGCCCGTCGAGGCTGAGCTAGGCCACCGGGCCTCAAAATTTTAAGGGCCCACCGTATTTTTTTTTTGTTATAAAGCAACAAATATTCATTATATAATATCTAAGTTAAATAATTTCAAGCAAGTAGCAACAGTCTAGCGGTTTAGGTCATTGTCTAGGGTTCAAGGCCCTATCAGTGTACTTTTAGTGTTTGTTTTATAATATATAAATATGTTTTTAGTCCCTACAAATTTACAAGTTTTTAAGTTTAGTCCCTACAAATTTTTTATTCATTTTTAATCCTTACTTGCAGGGAATATTTTGGAGGACTAAAAGTATTTATTTTTTGTAAAAAGTTTTTAAAATAAAAATTATTCTTACAAACTATAATATTATGGAGAAATAAAATTACAATTAATATTTTATAGGGATTAAACTTGAAACGGGGCCAATTTATAAGTTTAAAACGGGGTCTTCTAATAGTCTAAGACGGCCCTGCCCGTCATATAATATAACCTACTAATCAAGTACTAATCATTCAATTCTTTAGATAAGGATAGGCACCATAGAATGAGGAATGTGTCATTCAGTGAAATAATTGACCTTGTTACTGAATTGTTATTGTGCACTTATTGTTTATGAAGGAAAATTACCTTTGTCCTATGAAACTTAACTTTGCTCTTCCCTTGCTAGGAATCATGTGTTCTGGTCTTTGCTTTGAAATTTTCAGAATACCAAGACTTTTTTTTCTTTTAGCAAACAACAATACTCATATAGTCGTATTTCATAATAAGTTCATTAAGTGCGATAAACCAAAAACATAGAAGAGCTGCTTGAGTAGTTGAATTCATTGTCATTAAACAAAACATATTTACAATTTGCCAATCTAATGGTCATTTTCTTCCCATCTTTTACAATTTGATGAGATGCCTAGAATACAAAAAAATATATATTTCTGCTAAACTACGTCAGTCTGTTTTGGTGTCAGATTCATAGTACATTCAAGCGAGATGTTATATGTTGAAAGACATCTTCCGTGCAAGGAATGGTGAGACCACCTGTTGGATGATCATATCCAAACTCTTCCTCAACTTGACTCAATAAGTCTTGAAATGATGGTTGGTTCAAGTATGATATAGGGATCACATACCGCTTTTGTTTCTCTCCAACATATACTGCAAGATATCCCTTTGGCATGTCCACAGCTTTCGAAACTACGCGGTTTGCAGAAAATGATGCCCTTCTGATGATACCAGGGAAACGAAAACCCATAGTTGTAGGTGTTAAAACTTGAGAATATTTAGTTTTAAAAAAAGACTTGTAAGTAAGAAGCAAGTTTTTGAAATTGGAATGCTTTAGGATGTGAATGATTTGTGTTGGTCCTAAATGCTTGTAGCCTTTAATATATATATAGATAAAAGAATATTGAAAAACTGTTGGCTACTTGAATGATTTGTGAAGGAGAAATAATCTACAAAGGAGACAAGAGCATATACAAGATCACATGGAATTGTCTTAGATAATACACCAACATATCACCCCACATGAAAACAGGTTTACCAGTGCAAGAGAAAGTTTAATTAACCTTGTTACTTATTTAGCAAGGCAGGGACCGGAAAGATCTGTTCTGGTATGCAGATATGATGGAGTTTGTCTGGCAAAAATATAAATTGTGGTTCATAGTGGTTTATGATCTTGTGTTCAATATTTGTTCTCTTCTTGCCTCCTAACACTGCTTCTGAGCTATAAATCAGGTCCTACTGAATTAGAAGAAAGATGTGAGATGTCTAAACCATGTCTACCATTGGATTAGCTATACCAAAATTCAATAACAAACATCAGGTTTCTTTCACCAATCCACTGTCTTCAATTTTTCCTTCGTTGTGTTACAAAATGGGGTATGTGCATGTTCTTCCATTTATCTTCCTAATTCTTGAAAATGACTTCTATAAGACAATACCATGCGATCCCATGTCCCTCACTAGGCCCTATTAATTACAGCTCATCAAAATACTTTCATTGGCTAATTGATTTTGTAGAGGCCCTTTGCAACTATATATACACCTATTCCTTGGGTTCCCAAGCAACACAAGTCTTTTACATCCTAAATTATCATAATTCAAATATTCCTTTCTCAACCAATCCTCTAACCATTAAAAAAAGCTATGGGTTTCCGCATGGCAAAGCTTATCAGAATGCCATCATTTTCCAAAGCACAAGAATCTACCAAGGGACTCGAAGTCCCAAAAGGCTATCTCGCAGTCTATGTTGGAGATAGAATGAGACGGTTTGTGATTCCAGTATCATATTTGAGCCAACCATTATTTCAAGAATTGCTACATCAAGCTGAAGAAGAATTTGGATATGATCATCCTATGGGTGGTCTCACAATTCCATGCAGTGAGGACGAATTCCAAAACCTCAGTTCTCGCTTGAGTGAACTGTAAATCATGTTGATGGAGATTAAGATAGATTAGTTTAGGCTAATTTAATTTGCACAGAAGGCAATTTTTTTTCTGTTACAAATATTTTTTTCATTTTGTTTCTTCCATGTATCAATCATTCCTATGGAAACAAAATGTTCCCTCAATGAGAATGTTATGACAAGATATTGTTAAAGCATTTTTAGCTTATTCTAAATCCTAACAAATTCTATTATATACAGTATCATTAATTTGCTATATGAATTCATTCCAGAATCAAAAAGAAAATAAATTTATTGCATAAATATATCTCCCCGTGTTGAACCACAAATTTATTGATCAAACATTACCAGAAGACACTCCAAGTTAACATCATGAATTTAAGATCATAATAATGCAACTGTTCTTGACTGTATTGGAAAGGCTGCAATAAATTACTTGTGTTTCATTTTGTGCGTACATAATGAAAAGTTATTATATGTAAACATCTACAATATAAAGAATGGAAAGAGGTTTTAGATTTATGAATATTTAATATTTAGTTATGAACCATCACCCAAATCAATAACAATGTTGCCCGTTATATGTTTAACATAAATAACTAAGAAATAATTAATATATTAGGCTATGATTAGAGGAAGTTAATTGTTTCTGACAGCAACCATAATCATCTCTAAATATATATAGATAAAGAGTGGTTTGGAAAACCATTCGGTAACACAAATGATTGATGAGGAGCTTTGAAAATAGGACGTGAAGGCTCGCATGAAACTGTCTAGGACTTCTTTTATTAAAGATGAAGAAATTATGTATGATTGAATGCCCCCACATTCTGATGAATGAACAAGAGGGTACCTACCCATTTGAATTTTTGTAAACAGAGAAATCTGTACTAGTCAAAAACTAATGCTTGTGAAGGGAAGGTACCTCGTTTGTGATTAAGGCTTTGCCACCCCAAAATTTTAATTTCATGCCTATGTTATGTAGTTTATAAAATAAAAAAATTAAAAAAAACTTCGGTAAATTTATCTTTTACCTATTGTCCTGGGAAAAATTATTGTGCTCTGCCCTTGCTAGGAAGCATGTGTTATTGCTGCTTTGAAAATTTTCAGGATACCATGTCCCTTAATTTTCTTATAGCAAGCAACATTACTCATATAGTCATATTTCATAAGTTTTTAAGTGCAATAAACCAAAAACACAGAGGAGATGTTCATTGTCATTAAAAAATATGTCTTTATGCTATAAATTTGTCAATCTAATGACATTTTTCCATCTTTACAATCTGATAAGATGACTAGTTTACAAAAGAATTTTGAAAAACCATTGGCTACTTGAATTATTAGTGGAAGTATAGACAGTAGTATAGGATTAGGATGGAGTCATAGAAACTACAAGGAGACAAGAGAAAATACAAGATCACATGGTATTGTCTTAGAGGTCTACCCTACCATTCAATAGACTTATACATAGAAGAGAAAGTTTAATTGACCTTCATATTTAATTAGGAAGGCAGGGACCGCAAAGTTTTGTTCTGGTATGCAAATTTTGTGGAGTTTGTTATGCAAAAATATAAAATGTGGTTCATAGTGTCCTCCTCACACTGTTCCAACACAAGCCTAACAAGTTGAACAAAAATCTGAGATGTATTTAGTTGGTAGATGTATATCAGCTGCATTGTCAATTAGAAGAAACATGTGAGATGTCTAAAGCATGTTTACCATTGTATTACTATACCAAAATACTTGAACAAACATCAGGTTTATTTCACCATTGAAATTGTCTCAAATTTTAAGTAAGTTATATGTTGCACATTATTTTCTAAAGTGGGGTATTTGCATGTTCTTCCATTTAGCTTCATCTAATCCTTGAAAATGACTTCTATAAGACAATACCATGTGATCCCTTGTCCATCACTAGGCCCTATCACAGCTCAACAAAATGCATTCATTGGCTAATTGATTTTCTAGAGGCCCTTTGCAACTATATATACACCTATTCATTGGGTTCTCAAGCAACACGAGTCTTTTGCATCCTAAACTAATACAATTCAAATATTTATTTCTCAAACAATCCTCTAACCATTAAAAAACAATGGGTTTTCGCATAGCAAAGATTATCAGAATGCCATCATTTTCCTCAACACAAGCATCTAGCAAGGGATTTGAAGTCCCAAAAGGCTATCTTGCAGTCTACGTTGGAGATCAAATGAGGCGGTTTGTGATTCCAGTATCATACTTGAATCAACCATTATTTCAAGAATTACTAAATCAAGCCGAAGAAGAATTTGGATATGATCATCCAACGGGTGGTCTCACAATTCCTTGCAGTGAAGATACTTTCTTACAACTCACTTCTCGCTTGAATTGAGCTGTAAATCATGCTAATCAGACTTAGATAGATTAGTTAAGGCTAATTTGCACAGAAGACAATTATTTTTTTCTGTCATGAATATTTTTTTCATTTTGTTTCTTCCATGTATCAGTCATTCCTATGGAAACAAAATGTTCCCTCAATGAGAATGTTATGACAAGATATTGCTAAATCATTTTTACCTTTTCCTAAATTTCAACAAATTCTGTGATATATAGCAGCATCATTAATTTGTTATATAAATTCATTCCAGAATCAAAAAGAAAATAAATTTATTCCTTAAATTTATCTCCTCGGGTTCAACAAAAAATTTAATGATCAAATAATATTAGAAGTTAGTCCAAGTTAACATCATGAATTTAAGATCATAAGAATGCAACTGTTCTTGACTGTATTGGAAAGACTGCAGTAAAATACTTGTGTTTCAAGGTAACTAGAAACATTTCGTGCATATATTGAAGTACGTAATAAAATTTATACATAAACATTGGCTATAAAAAAGGATGGACAAAAAGATTTTGGATTTTTTGTCAAAAAAAAAAAATGGATTTTAACATTGAGTCTGAAATCTGAATATAGATGTAACATAAATAACTAAGGAAAAATTACAATGATAGACTATGATTAGGAAGTATTCACAATACTTGAATTTATAAGTTCATTGTTAGGAAAATCACTAGGTTCATAAATGATTGAAGGCCTATGCAAAGGAAGATGAAGGATCACATGGTATTGTGTAGGATGTCTTTAATCAAAGATGAAAAAATTTATACGTTGAATTCCCCACATTCTGATGAAGGAGCAAGTAGGTACCCATTTGAATTTTTTTTAAACAGAGAAATATGTACAACAAGTCAACAGCTAGTGCTTGTTTATTCATTATTCTAAAAATCTCTTGTGAATCTTGATGAAAATCTATAAGACAACACCATGTGGTGGTTAGTGAGCTGTTATCTCTCATTGAACCCCATCATATAGTCTCTTGAGTCATTCAATTTTTAGATAAGGATGTCCTAACAGGCAGCATAGAATGCAGCCTGTGTCATTCAATGAAATAATTGACCTTGTTACTGAATTGTTTTTGTGCACTTTGGTAAATTTATGTTTCACCTTTGTCCTGGGAAATTTTTTTTCCTTATGGCAAGTGAAATAAACAAAAACATAGAGAAGCTGCGTGAGTAGTCGAATTCGTTTTCATTAAACAAAAAATATATATACTCCATAAATTAGTCAATCTAATAGTCAGTTTTTACAATTTCATAAGATGCCTAGTTTACAAGAAATGTCTCTACTAAACTATGTCAGTTTCTTTTGGTCTCATATTCATAGCCCATTCAAGCAAGATGCTATATGTTGAAAGACATCTTCCGTGCAAGGAATTGTGAGGCCACCCATGGGATGATCATATCCGAACTCTTCCTCAGCTTGACTCAGTAAGTCTTGAAATGAAGGTTGGCTCAAGTATGATACGGGGATCACATACCGCGTCTGTTTCTCTCCAACATATACTGCAAGATATCCCTTTGGCACGTCTACAGCTTTTGAAGCTGATCGGTTTGCAGAAAATGATGCCTTTCTGATGATACCAGGGAAACGAAAACCCATTGTTGTATGTGTTAAAACTTTAGAAGAAATGGTTTAAAAATAAAATAAACTTTTAAGCAATAACCAAGTTTTTGAAATCTGAATGCTTATGTGAATGTTTTGTGTTGGTCCGAAATGCTTGTAACCATCAATATATATATAGATGTAAGAACTAATTTTGAGAAACAGTTGCCTACTTGAATGATTGGTGAAGGAGGGGTATCCTATAGCATAGAATTAAAATTTAGGTATAGGGTCAAAGAATCTACAAGGAGACAAGAGCATATATAAGATCACATGGTACTGTCTTAGAAGTCTTTCACAAAGACCAAATGTCATAACAGATAAACACCAACATATCACCCCACTAGAAAGTTTAATTGACCTTGATACTTAATTAAGAAGGCAGGGACCGCAAAGTTCTGTTCTGGTATGCAAATATCATGAAGTTTGTCTAGCGAAAATATAAAATGTGGTTCATAGTGCCTCATGATCTTGTGTTCAATATTCGTTCTCTTTTTTCCTCCACACAGTCTTTGTTTCTGAGCTATCAATCAAGTCCTACACAATCTGTACAAGTTTCACATAAGTCTGATATATATTCAGTTGGTAGATGTATAGTAACTGCAATCTCAATTAGAAGAAACATGTGAGATGTCTAAAGCATGTCTATCATTGGATTTGCTATAATAAAATGCAAGAACAAACATCAGGTTTCTTTCAAATTTGCATTGTCTCAAACTTCAAGTGGGTTATTTGTTGGCCATTATCTCATAATGTGGGGTATGTGTATGTTCTTCCATTAAGCTTCCTAACCCTTGAAAAAGTCTCTATAGGACAATACCATGTGATCCCTTGTCCTTAACTAGACCCTATCACAGCTCACCAAATTGCAGCCACTGGTTAATCGGTTTGTAGAGGCCCTTAGAAACTATATATACATTATTCCTTGGATTCTCAAAGCAACACAAGTCTTTTGCATCATAAATCATCAGAATTCAAAAATTTCTTTCTCATCCAATCCTCTAACATAATCAGTATTTTTTTTGTGCTACCATAAAAAAAACAATGGGTTTCCGTATAGCGAGTATTATCAAAAGGGCATCATTTTCCAAAACTCAAGGATCTATGAAGGGATTTGAAATCCCAAAAGGCTATCTCGCAGTCTATGTTGGAGATAGAATGAGGCGGTTCGTGATTCCAGTATCATATTTGAGCCAGCCATCGTTTCAAGAATTACTAAATCAAGCAGAAGAAGAATTTGGATATGATCATCCAATGGGTGGTCTTACAATTCCTTGCGGTCAAGATGCTTTCTTACAACTCACTTCTCGCTTAAGTGAGTTGTAAATCATGCTAATGGAGATTAACATAGATTAGTTCAGGCTAATTTGCTTAGATGGCAATTTTTTCTGTTATTAATATTTTTTTCATTTTGTTTCTGCCATGTATCAATCATTCCTACGGAAACAAAATGTTCCCTCAATGAGAATGTTATGACAAGATACTCTTAAATTATTTTTAGCTTTTTCCAGTTCTCAACAAATTCTAATATATACAATATACAACAGTATTACAGTATCACCAATCCGTTATATTAGATGAATTAATTCCAAAATAAAAAAGATAAATTCATTGCTTAAATTTGTTGATAAAAAATTACGAGAAAACACTCAAGTGTATAGGTGAAAGACCGGGACAAGCTTGTTGTGCCGTCTCGTTTAATCCGCAATTTTCATCTAGAAGAGTTGAAGTTTTGCGTTTGACAACTAAAGTTGATCCGTCCCGTTTAACCTGCCAAAAAAAAATATGTGATCAAATCAACTAAATTAGTGTTAAATTCTTGTACCACCTAAATTTTTGATCCGCCTTGTTTAACCCGTCAGAATGAACCAAATTAACTAGTTGAAATTCTTATACTACCTGATTAACTGCAGGAGAGATCATTCCATTTTGTAAGAGTATGGAGAGCTTTCTGATGCCAAAGCTGCTGGCACCAATCTATAACAATCTTCCATAGCTTCCCATGTTCCTTTTATATCAAAGGGAATCATTTCCTCAGCTCAAAGTCAAACATTTCTAGATTTCATTCCATCGTCTCCTTGTTGAAGGTTTAAATCACGGCACTCGGCCCTTGTTAGTACACCATCTTAGTGCAACCTGAATGAAATTATAATGTGACCATGATGTCATGAATTAATACAGAAACGTTGTGTGCTGCTGTATTAATTCATCTCATCAGTTTGAAATTATACGTTGCTTGGTAGTACTTGTAAAGTTGGAAACAGTGGGGTGTTGATGAAGACTATACTACAATCAAAAGGACTTTCCGTGCTATTCACAAAGTACTAGTCCTGCAAGCTGTTATGACAAAGAAAGCCATTGATTTTGACTGCAGAAGACATTATAACATGCAACCAATATTGAACTAAACTCCTATCAGACCAAAGACTAATATCTGTCAAAAAAAAAACCAAAGACTAATAGTAATGTGCAAATAATGCACCCACTCCAAGGGATTTCATTTAGCTGTCATACCGCCATGTTAGCGATGCAAAATTTATTAGTACTAATCAATATAGAGATCAAATAAAGGTGGACAAAAAAGTGAAAATATGAGACGTCTTGAGAAAAAAGAAAAAAAAAAAGATCGTTATTCCAGCAATGAATACGTAGGTGACACTTCCAGAAAAATTTGTAGTCATAATACAACACCATGTGGTGGTTCTTGGGCTGTTGTCTCTCACTACGTAAGTACTAACCATTCAATTTTTTAGATAAGGATATCCTAACAGGTACCATACAATGAGGCCTGTGTCATTCAGTGAAATAATTGCCCTTGTTGATGAAGTGGTATTCTGTACTTGTTTATGAAAAGAATGTACTTTGTTTATGATTAAACCTTTGGCACTCCAAAATTTTAATTTCATGTCTATATTATGTAGTAAAAAAAATGGTAAATTTAGATTTCACCTTTTGTCTAAGAAAAATAAATTTGCTCTGCCCTTTACCAAGAATATTCGTGATCAATTCCTGCTTTGAAATTTTTCAGAATGCCAATTCATTTTTTGTCTTATAGCAAGCAAAATTACTCATATAATCGAATTTTGTACATTCTTAAATGCAATAAACCAAAAAAGTAGAGGAACTGCTTCAGTAGTCGAATATGTTGTCATTAAACAAAATATATATACTCTATAAATTTGTCAATCTAATGGTCATTTTTTCCAATCTTTACAATTTGATAAGATGCCTAGTTACAAAAATGTCTATAGTGTACTAAACTATGTCAGTCTCTTTTTTGTGTTAGATTCATATTATGTTCAAGCGAGATGTTATATGTTGAAAGACATCTTCCGTGCAAGGAATGGTGAGGTCACCCATGGGATGATCATATCCAAACTCTTCCTCAGCTTGACTCAACAAGTGTTGAAACGATGGTTGGTTCAGGTATGATATGGGGATCACAAATCGCTTTTGTCTCCCTCCAACATACACTGCAAGATATCCCTTTGGAACGTCCACAACTTTTGAAATTACTCGGCTTGCAGAAAATGAGGACTTTCTGATGATACCAGGAACACGAAAACCCATTGTTGTATGTGTTAAAACTTGAGAAGAAATTGTTTTAAAATAGGCTTAATTACACTTTTGATCCTCGCATTTTGACCAGCTCACGAAAATGGTCCTGCCTCTTTCAAATCGAACAAAACCGTCCTAAGTTTTGTTCGATTTGAAAGAGGAATGACCATTTTCGTGAGCTGGTCAAAATGCGAGGACCAAAAGTGTAATTAAGCCTTTAAAATAAGATGAGCAATATCAAGTTTTTGAAAACTGGATGCTTTAGGATGTGAATGTTTTGTGTTTGTCCTAAATGCTTGTAGCCATGACTATATATTAGATGAAAGAATTAACATTGAGAAACAGTAGGCTACTTGAATGATTAGTGAAGGTGTATCCTATAGTCCTATAGTATAGGATTAGGTTAGAGTCATCAGTCATAGAATATACAGAGAGACAAGAGCATATATAAGATCACATGGTATTGTCTTGGAAGTCTTTCAGACTTTCACAAAGACCAAATGTCATGATAGATAATACACCAACATATCACCCCACCAGAAAGTTTAATTGACCTTGATACTTAATTAAGAAGGCAAGGACCGCAAACTTCTGTCCTGGTATGCAAATATCATGAAGTTTGTCTAGAAAAAATATAAAATGTGGTTCATAGTGGCCCATGATCTTGTGTTCAAAATTGGTTCTCTTTTTTCCTCCTCACACTGTTTCTGAGCTAGTGAGCTATAAATCAGGTCCTACTCAAACTTTACAAGTTGCACATAAATATGATGTATTTAGCTGGTATATGTATATTAGTTTCCTTGTCAATTAGAAGAAAGATGTGAGATGTCTAAAACATGTCAACCACTGGATTAGCTATAGCAACAAACATCAGGTTTCTTTCATCAACCCACTGTCTTTCATCTAATCCTTGAAAATGACTTCTATAAGACAATACCATGTGATCCACTAGGCCTTACACAGCTCATCAAAATACATTCATTGGCTAACTGGTTTGTGGAGTCCCTTAGCAACTATATATATACTATTCCTTGCGTTCTCAAGCAACACAAGTCTTTTGCATCCTAAATTATCATAATTCAAATATTTCTTTCTCAAACAATCATCTAACCATAAAAAAAAAAACTATGGGTTTTCGCATAGCAAAGCTTATTAGAATGCCATCATTTTCCTCAACACAAGCATCTAGCAAGGGATTTGAAGTCCCAAAAGGCTATCTTGCAGTCTATGTTGGAGATCAAATGAGGCGGTTTGTGATTCCTGTATCGTACTTGAACCAACCTTCATTTCAAGAATTACTAAATCAATCTGAAGAAGAATATGGATATGATCATCCAATGGGTGGTCTTACAATTCCGTGCAGTGAGGATGAATTCCAAAACCTCACTTCTCGCATGAATTGAGCTGTAGATATCATGCTAACGGGGCTTTAGATAGATTAGTTGAGGCTAATTTGCACAGAATGCAATTTTGTTTTTCTGTTATGAATATTTTTTTCATTTTGTTTCTGTCATGTATCAATCATTCCTACGGAAACAAAATGTTTGCTCAATGAGAATGTTATGACAAAATATTGTTAAATCATATTTTTTTCGCTTTTACTAAACTTCAGCAAATTTTATGATATACAGCAGAATCATTAATTTGTTATATGAAGTCATTCCAGAATCAAAAAGAAAATAAATTTATTTCTTAAATATATCTCTTCGAGTTCAACCACAAATTTATTGATCAAACATTACCAAAAGACACTCCAAGTTCACATCATGAATTTAAGATCATAATATGCAACTGTTCTGTTCTTGACTGTATTGGAAAGGTCAAAGTAAATTATTTGTGTGTCAAGGTTACTACAATTATAATTTTGGTTCCTTCTTTTATTTATTTGTTTGTTGTTTTATTTTTTAAAACATTAATTTTCAAATGTTGAGTGTCAAAAGGTTGGTCCACTTAGTAAGAAGTTGACACATTCCCCACAATGACATGCGCTCGACTCCTTCTGGCGTTGCAAAAACCTCATTGGTGAGTAATATATAAATATATTGTCAGTGTTTTCTGGTCTTTGAGACCTGACCTTAGTGATCCTCTGGACCCAACTCACCTAAACTTATATATATGGCCATTATTCAAGCAATAAATACGTGACAAACTCATGTGTCGTTATTCTAAAATGTATTGTGACTATTGATGAAAATCTATAAGACAACACCATGTGGTGGTTCTTCAGCTGTTATCTCCATATAAACTATTCAGTATTAAGCATTCAATTCTTAAGATAAGGATATTCTAACAGGGACCATAGAATGAGGCCTGTTATATTAGCAGAATAATTGACCTTGCTGTCATGTTATTGTGCACTTGCTCATGAAATGAAGGTACCTCATACACGGTTAAGCCTTTTGCACCATAAAATTTTAATTTCATGAATATATTATGTAGTTTAAAAAGGAATTAAAATTTGGTAACTTTATTTTTCACCTTTTTTCCTAGGAAAAATATTTTCGCTCTACCATGTGTTCTACTTCTATTCCTGCTTTGATTTTTTTTCTTCAGAATACCAAGTCATTTTTTACTTATAGCAAGCAATATTACTCATATAGTCCTATTTCTTAAATTTCTAAGTGCAATAAACCAAAAACATAGAAGAGCTACTTGAGTAGTCGAATTCGTTTTCATTATAACAAAAAATATTTATATTCCATAAATTTGTCAGTCTAATAGTCACTTTTTCCCATCTTTACAATTTCATTAGATGCCTAGTTTACAAAAAATGTCTCTACTAAACTATGTCAGTCTCTTTTGGTGTCAGATTCATTGCCCGTTCATGCGAGATGTTATAAGTTGAAAGATATCTTCGGTGCAAGGAATGGTAAGGCCACCCTTGGGATGATCATATCCGAACTCTTCCTCAGCTTGACTCAGTAAGTCTTGAAATGAAGGTTGGCTTAAGTATGATACGGGGATCACATGCCGCGTCTGTTTCTCTCCAACATATACTGCAAGATATCCCTTTGGCACGTCCACAGCTTTTGAAGCTGCTCGGTTTGCAGAAAAAGATGCCCTTCTGATGATACCAGGGAAACGAAAACCCATTTTTGTATGTGTTAAAACTTGAGAATAAATGGTTTTTAAATAAAAAATTTTAAGCAATAACTAAGTTTTTCAGATTTGAATGCTTTAGGATGTGAATGATTTGTGTTGGTTCTAAATGGTTTTAGCCTTGAATATATATAGGTGAAAGAATATTGAGAAACCATTGGCTACTTGAATGATTAGTGGAAGGGTATACTGTAGTATAGGATTAGGATGGAGTCATAGAATCTACATGGAGACAAGAGCAACATATATAAGATCACATGGGATTGTCTTAGAGGTCTACCCTACCATAAAACAGACCTATTCATGGAAGAGAAAGTTTAATTGACCTTGATACTTAATCAGGAATGCAGGGACCGCAAACTTCTATTCCAGTATGCAAATATTATGGAGTTGGTCTTGCAAAAATATAAAATGTGGTTTATAATGTCTCATGAACTTGCGTTCAACATTGATTATCTTCTTGCCTCCTAACACTGTCTCCTAGCTGCTAACAATCAGGTCCTACACAAGCTTTACAAGTTGCACATAAATCTGATATATATTCATAGGTAGATGTATATTAGCTGCATTGTCAATTCGAAGAAATTACATGTGAGATGTCTAGAGCATGTCTACCATTGGATTAGTTATAACAAAATGCAAAAATATAAAACGTGGTTCATAGTCGTTTGTGATCTTTCGTTCAATATTGGTTCTCATCTTGCCTCCTAACACTGTTTCTGATCTATAATTCAGGTCCTACTCATGGTTTACAAGTTGCATATATATCAGATGATAGTTGGCATGCAGATGTATGTTGTGCATTGTCAATCTGAAGAAACATGAGATATGTCTGTACCATGTCTACCATTGGATTAACTATACCAAAATGCATTAACAAACATCAGGTCGTTCACACCAATGCATTGTCTTACCATGTCTGTTGGCCATTATTTCAGAAGGTAGAGTATTTGCATGTTCTTACATTTAGCTTCATCTAATCCTTGAAAAGACCTCTATAAGACAATACCATGTGAACCCTTATACCTAACCAGACCCTATTACAACCCATCAAAATACATTCATTGGTTAATTGGTTTGTTGAGACCCTTAGCAACTATATATACACTATTCCTTGAGTTCTCAAAGCAACACAAATCTTTTCCATTCTGAATTATAAAAATTCAAATATTTCTTTCTCATCCAATCCTCTGCCATCATCGGTATCTTTTTGTGAGGAACCATAAATAATAAAAACAATGGGTTTCCGCATAGCAAAGCTTATCAGAATGCCATCATTTTCTAAAACACAAGAATCTACCAAGGGACTTGAAGTCCCAAAAGGCTATCTCGCAGTCTACATTGGAGATCAAATGAGGCGGTTTGTGATTCCCGTATCATACTTGAACCAACCATTATTTCAAGAATTACTACATCAAGCAGAAGAAGAATTTGGATATGATCATCCTATGGGTGGTCTCACAATTCCTTGTGGCGAGGATGAATTCCTAAATCTTACTTCTCGCTTAAATTGAGCTGTAGATCATGCTAATCAAGATTTAGATCGATTAGTTGAAGCTAATTAGTATAGAAGACATTTTTTTCTATTGAAGATTTTTTATTGTTCCTTCCATGTATTAATCATTCCTACAGAAATCAAAATGTTTCCTGAATGAGAATGTTAAATTGTTAATGACACCAGACATTGTTGAAATACTGTCAGCTTTCTTCATCACTCAATGAAGTTCTAATATAAATATATACATTAGTATCATAATTCTGTTATCAAATTTCAGTTATGACTAATGAGCTTAAAAATGTACATCCTTCATCCCAATATGGAACACACCACACAGTTTTCCTGAAACACCTTTAGCCTTTCGTTGCTAGTTTCTTCTATAATATTTATTTCCTACTTTCAACACCATTGAGTCTTGAATAATAATTTTCAGTTAGTTTAGATGCTTCCATCTAGCTCTGGTAAATTTATTTGCAATTTTTTTTAACAAGAAATTTACTTGCAGTTGATTGCAAATATTGCTTCAAATCTAAAGTTTTTCACTGATAAGTATTGTAAAAATAGTAGAAAAAGAAAACTAGTACTAGACATAAACTTCAAGGCTCAACTGTGAGGCATCTCCCAAAGATATACACATCTACAATAAAGGTGGGCTTGATAATGCTTAGAGGGACATGCAGTTCATATGCCAATAGTTTGAGGTAACTGCTCTATCTGCCCCCATTGTTGCTGGAAAATCCCCCCATTTATCGGAAGTAGATTTCCGATGGTAAGTTTATCTCGGAACGCAGATTCTGATAGGCATTTTTTGCAAAAAAAATTCGGATTGTAGGTTCCGATGGGCATTTTTCTCAGGTTGAGCAACCTGCAGGGGTCTAAACAGTCATCTCCATAGTTTGAATGTTAGACTTCATGTTTGAAGGTTGCTCTTTTGACACTCCACAAATGTGCAAACCATTCGAAAGATAACTTTTGAACAACATTTTATGTGTTTCTAAAGGCTTTGGGATATAACTCTCGAATATTGTTTTTCAGGATAAAGAGCAAATAAAGGGGCTAAAAGAGCAATGATCTCATGTTTTTGTGAATTTTAAATTGGGCTCTTATAGTCTCTATTGCTTTAGTGGCTATAGCCCCTCTAAATAAGGAATAGAGTTTTAGGATTTCTATTTGCACCCCTTTCTATAATACATCCCTCTGCCTCTTTCATATTTCTTTTTCAAGATTACAACTGTATTGAAGTTAACTTCTATTCAACACTAAAATATTTTGATTAACACAAAATCCATGTTGTTGGGTAGTTAGGGGAGCGCAGAAGGTAACGGTGGATTAAAAGCATCTTCAATGGAATGACGTTGGAGATTCAATGGGATAATCAAGGGCGAATGCTTTTGGAGTGATGGGGTAACTTTGGCTGCCCCATAATTTTAATTTTTATTGAATGGCTAAGTAATTATAGTTAGCCACTTTAGCAATATATTTTTAGCTACCACAAACAAGTTTTCTTGCTAAAAAATTAGCATAAATAAAAACATTAAAAAATTATTGCTTGATTAATAAACTTACTTGTTGGTGGAGTCCCCCGGAGGACAGAATAGCACTACTTAGTGAGCGGAGAGCCCGTTGCGCGTTGTTTTGACCGGCCTATCTTCTTTTTATAAGCATGTTGACATTTTGGTCTCTACAACAACTATAGAGAAAACATTTTTAGCAATAAAAATTATCAATAGTCAAATAAAATGGACGGTAGTTTAATGCAAATAACTTATTTGCTTATGTTGAAAAAAAGTGTTGGTCTATTTAGCAATTATTCAATTATAAGTATATTTGACTCCTTGAAGTCTAATTTTATAGATATTAAACATATTGAACCCTTAGATTTAATATATAAAGTTTTAAAAAAAGTTATTTCTTTGCCTCAAAAAAAATACATGCATTTGGCCCCCTCGTGAAAATTAGTCCAACTTTGCCCTGGGATGATGTTAGAGATGTGATGGCCCAACACGAGAGTTGCGGCAGCATGATGCCGAATACGCGTAGAGATTTGATGGTTCTAAAGTAGAGAGATGTAGGTTATCTGGTTAAAAAAATGGATTAGTTTAATTTCTTCTTAATAAGTATTTATGTATGTACCATTTTTTCTTTTCAGTTTTAGATCAGTTTGATGGATTTGATTTTACTTTTGTTTTACATTATTTTTAGTTGAGATTGATGCATAAAAAATTATCTTTAATTATTAAATTTTCTGAGATATACATTGCTTCGTGGATCTCCATCCCTTAAATTTAAGCAATCTCAAAGGCAACATAGGCATACTCAAGTGAAATAGGCATACTCAAGTGATATGTGTGTTGTGTTTATCATTTAACTTATTCATATTTGGTGGAGTTGTTGGAGTTTAAGTTTGAGTTGTTAGTCTCACATCGATTAGAATAGATTAAATTAATGATTTATAAGAGATGTAACTCATATCTCAACGGCTTTAAGGTTTTGTTGTGAAAATCAACCTTGATCGGAATCACACCAATGAAAAAAAAGAAAGATGTGTGGAGCAAAAGATAGTGGTAATCCTAGGTCTAAGTGTCTTCAAGCAACAACACACACAAGAGCTAAAACAATGACACAAACACTAGGCAAGCACAAAGATAAGCAAGATTAAAAGGAAATAAACAAACACACACAAGATGGTAACCCAGTTCGGTCCAATATGACCTACTCTGGGGGAGAGAGCAGCTCTCCAATCCACTATGAGAAGATGTTACAAGAGGTTACAAGAAATCAGCCTTTTCCCTAATCTCTACCATTTGTTTCCCTCACCACTCTCATATGAATCTTACTAGAGAATACACAAAGGAAGCTTTAGATCCTTCCAATGATTTAATCTCACTACCCAAGGTGTTTACAATGTTTATCCCAACCCTAGAGATCCTCCTTACAAAGATACTCAACCCTCAAGTTCCCCCCTTTGTGAACCCTAGGCCTCTAGCTTCAGCTCCCCTTCAAAAATGCTGCAGAAACCACTTAAATACTAGTCACAGCAGTCCAAAATCGCGTCACGGTTCTGTACAATCGCGGCACGATTTTGTCTGAACAGCCGTTGTGACCAGTCCCTTTCAAATGAAACTTAGTGAGGAAGTAGTTGAATCGCGTCACGATTTCCCAAATCGTGACACGATTTTCCATCTCAAAATACCCTGCTCCCTGCCAATCCAATCGTGTCAAGGTGCTTGAAATCGTGACACGATTTTAGATTTTCCTGCGATCTCAATTTGAAGCCAATATACAACAGGTTTGATGTGAATATGTGCTCTTAGTAAGATCTCTTATAGAGTATAGTCCTTAACGCATTGTTGCTCCTAGAGGTGTCAAAGTAGCCCTAAAATCAAAAGCCCCATCAATTAAGCCCCAATAAAGCCCCATAATTTCAGGCCCCATATTGAATATGTTTATTTCAAGCCCAGCCCACTTCTTAGTTTGTTTTTCATTGGCCCCAATTGAAGGGGCTTAGGGGCCAATTGTTACATATCATTTCACAATTTTGAAGCACACGTTTCATTTCACACCGTCCGGCGACTCCTTTTCCGGCGAATCATTGGCGGCACCTGTTGTAGCAACAAAAGTAAGTATTTATGTTATCGTCTCCACAGGGACTGGTGCGATATTCTAAACCGTTCAACAATCAATATCGTTCTGAGCTAGGGTTGTTTGGTATTTTGTTGTTTCATACACTATCAAACTAAGAATTTATAAATGGGCTGAGAGTTAACAAGGAAATAAGTATGATGGGATTAAACTTCATCAACCTACTCGTACGTATTCTCGAATTTGGGTTGCAGATTCTAATTATCACTCGATATTATCACATATTGCTCAACAACATCATTCGTGTCCAAATGATATCGTGATTTCTATTGGGTCGTTTAATTGTCGATGTCTCGCACGATTAACCGATCCAATAGTCGATTGTATCATTGTATCGTCGATGTCTCGCACTATACAATGATACAAAAGCTTTAAGTTTCAATATTCAAAGTGATTACCAACCTAAGTTCCATGTCTAGAACAAAAGTATTGATAGAAGATTATTCTAACCTAGATTCAAAAGGTATTTTTCAATCACCATTCAAATCCATAAGATCAAAACATGGGAAGCAAGAATAATATCAATATCATAAGATAAATTAGAATCACACAAAATCCCAATCAAAAGAAATACATACTAATAGAGTTAACTACATTTAATCCCAACAAAAAGAGTTTAGTTACTCATTGTCAT
>Ga0228710_1001462_pt1 | contig 35503 bp, 23 predicted proteins | sample MedpolnodulmetaG_FD_177995 | JGI IMG/M metagenome (GOLD analysis project Ga0228710, IMG submission 177995) | Root nodule microbial communities from Medicago polymorpha collected in Santa Monica, California, United States - pink nodules | ecosystem: Host-associated > Plants > Roots > Nodule...
GTTATCTTGTGTGTGGGTGATTTGGCTTGAAAGGAATGCTCGTGTTTTTCACCAAACAGAAGCTTCAATTACACAATTGCTAGATAAAGTTAAGCTTCAATCTTACTGGTGGCTGAAAGCAAATCGTTCTAGTTTTGTTTTCTCCTACCATTCTTGGTGGTTAAAACCTTTACCTTGTTTGAGAATTATTTTGTAACAGGGTAGATCTCTTTTTTAGTTTTCCTGTTTTGTTCCCTGTTTTTATTGTTGTATTGTACTTGATACTCTTTCAGCTGGGTTTTCGGCACTCCTTGTGCTGAAATCTTCAGGCTTTCAGTAATATATCTCATTTTAGCTTCTTCAAAAAAAAAGAAAATATTTTTTTTCTAGATCATTGAACAATTAATATATCTGGTCTACATTGTAAAGCAAATTCATTAATTATTCAATGAACTTAAAAAAAAGAATCTTTTCTTATATATGAAACCGGAGGGAGTATTAATTTTTCGTTCCCAAATATAGATAGGATAAAATAAACCTTTTACTTATCATGTCTTTCTGATCCTTTGTAATTTCAATCGTGAGATTAAGCCGGGCTAAAAAACTAATTTTATTATTTTGCCCTCCCAACTCTGAGTTTTACTTTTCTACGAAAAAAAGTTACATATTTGATCTAGATGAAAATAATCTAAATGCCCTAGTTTCGCATGATTTTTTCTGTTGTCATTTAACGAGGTGTCACGCCAAACCAAATGGTGTGATATCTTTTTTTCTTCTTCTATGTCACTTGCATGATGTGACATTTTTTTTTTGTCTCATGCCAAATGGAATGGCGAGACATTTTTTTTTTGTCGCAAAATGTACTAAAATATATTATTTTTATCATTATAAATACAACATCTCCTTTCATCACAAACCACAATCATTCTTAAACACCTATACAATTTTTTCCTATCATCTTCATCATGTATTCTCCTTATTATCCTTCCCTAGAATGTATTGTTCAATTCGATCAATGGATAAACAAGTTCGAAATATGAGTCAAAAGTTAACAATAATTATAAAAACGATAATTCAGAATAAAACACAACATGAAAAAAATTAACTATTGATTTCTTACAAAAAGACAATTTCTTTTAATATTACTAGTCTTTCGACATAGCCCACATTGTCTTGGTGTTTTTTCCTTGAGGTCCATTTCAGTCCTAATGCGAGTAATGTTTGGTCGACCATTCTTTTAAAAAAAAAAAAAATTAAAAATCCATGTATTGTAATTGTTTTTTGAGTAAATTACATTCTCCCTCAAAGATGTTTGAATTACCCCCCTCTTCTCTCTTATGTTAAATATACACTTCCCTCCCCTCTTATTCAAAATATATTCGAAAACATTTCACTCCCCCCCCAAGAGAAGCTTGAATTACATTGCTCTCCTCTCTTATGTTAAAATCTACCATTTACTCCCTCAATAACTTTTTTTTTTATCTCTAATAATCTAGAAAATAAAATCTAACACGCTACGAAAAAAATGATATTGCGGGTCTATTTTAATATATTTGAATACATATTTTCACTATTTTTTATTTGCAATTTCATTAACATTTAATTTTAAACTCTATTATAAAATATGAAACAACCAAAAATAAAATTAAAATATGTTAAAAAGTACTAAAGACAATAAAGTATGGTTATTTAAAAGTTAATTTTTTACTCTAAACTATAAAATTAATAGCAAAATATTTAAATTTAATTATCATTGAAATTTAAATTATAAAGAAAGGAATTTTTTTTCTTCCTAAATGGTGGTTAGAAATTAGTATATTTCATAAAAATATTTATTTATGCTAAAATATATTAAAGTGTAGTGTATATTTAATTATTAAGGGAGAAGGTTGTAATTCAAGTTTTTTTTAAGGGAGGAGAGTATAAATGCTTTTTTTCAAGGGAATGAAGTATATAATTTAACATTAGAGGGAAGAGAAGTGTAATTCAAGTTTCTCTCATGTATTTTACTCTTGTTTTTTTTGACAAAATGTTGACTTCTTTTCTACACACATTGTACATATATTATTTCTTGAAGAAAATTGTATTCCTTTTAAGGTTGTAATTATTCCTATTATATGCTCTAAACTCTAAAGGAAAATGTTCACTTTATAAAAGTCGAATCTAAGGTATTAGAAGTAAAAAAGGGTTTTTTTTTTTTATCAAACAATAAGAAAAAGTTAAAAACAATGAAGAGTGATATTTGAACATTTTTTTTGGGTACATAAAGAGTGATATTTAATATAGGTAACAGTGAGATAAAGCAACATGTCCATCCACATAATTTGGTCGGAAAAAAACTTGTCCATATATGAAATAGTAAATATCTACGTGTTCAAACTAAAGCACATCTTAGAGGGGTATGCTTTTCTTATTTAAGAGACACACATAAACAGAGTCATTTTATTAAAAATCATTTTCCTGATCAAGCAAGGCATTATGTTCTTATAGTATAATTTCATGGATGTTTGTACACCAAGAAAGGCTGCTATTGAAGCCATGCCTTTGACACAACGTGTGTGTGCCATCATCATATATTCTTAATTTGCAATTATTCCCTCATAGAATAATCAAAATGGAGCTTTACAACTTGACACCATGTATTGTGAAGGTACAAGTCCTGTAGTGTGTATCTGCTTCACATGTCATTTTACAAACCAAAGAAAATGATCAATTCTGATTTCTTTTTTAGATCAAATTTCAACAATGACATTGAATAAAATTTACTACTTTTTTTTAACAAATTTAAGAATTTACCTTCAATTTAAGAAACTCTCGTCTTTTTAGTTTTATTTAATAGATGTACTAAGTTGTCGGTTTTCCTAAAAGTCATTTGGTTGTATATTAACCCTTCAACCTTAATAACCAATTGGGTTATGAGGGAGTCCCATGGATCATCACATCCGGGTTTGAACAATCAAGCAAATGTGAGAGACACCACATTTCAATCCAAAACTATAAGACATTAATTTTATGAATATATCATTTATAAAATGTTCAACATTTACTTTTTTATCGGATGTTTGACATATTACTCACATTTTATATATTAACAATAACCTAGATTCGAGACAAATACACCGCAAAAATAAGAGATGTATTAAGTTTTTGCTTACTTTACGTCATTAAATGATTTTTTTGAAAAAAATCATTTTTGTTATTCATATATTAGAAAACACAATATTATCTAATATATCAATTGAGTAATGATATTTGAACAACCATTTGATGCAACTTTTGTGACAACTTCTTTTTTCTCTCTTTTTATTGGTCAAAAACAATGGAAAGAGAAAAACAAATAGAGAGAATAAAAACATAATGTGAGTATGAAAGATAGAGTTATCAAAAAGTTGTCACAAAATAGTTATATAAATATCATTTCTCATGTCAATAACACATAATCGAACCTTACGTATTGGATATTTAACAATTAACAGTTCCACACTTCAACTACCATAAGGTGGGGCTAAAGCTAGAAGATAATAAAACTATAGAGTCTTGATTGATCTCATCTACCTACTGGAAGTACTTCTTTGTTCCCATATTGTGTGTAACTTAAAGTTATTACTCTATACAGAAAGAAAAAAAATTGTAATAAATAAAAATAAAAAAAAAGAGTGAAAACTTCATACCTGGATACATAATGTTAATTTGGAGGTAGAATTAAAATTAAAATAAATAATTTTTTTTACAGTAGAATTAAAATAACTAATGTTACGTTGAAAACATAATAATATTTATTGGGGTGTTTTTCTTTGTTAATTAATATGAAAGTATTGACTTGTTGAGCATGCTTGATTTCTAAATAATCTTCATGCATAGCCTTCCAATGTTAATACTTAGGAGACTCTGTCTTTCTTTAAACCATGTTAGCATCACCAAATTATTAGTATAAACAAAGCAACCTCAGAATCACATCATGAAACATAATTCAACAAAGAACAAAAACATATGTCATTAGAATTAAATCAAATCTAACATACTAGTATATACATACATTGACACACATGAACTTTCACATACCAAACATGAAACATAAGTATGTTAATTAGGTACCATATGATATAATGGTACAACCATAGATCTCATCTCAACTATTTCTTAGATCTTTTTCTTGTGTAGTAAAACAAACCATTGAGAATTTGAGATTCTTACCTATAAGTTAACAACATCAAGTTTTTCATATACTTTACTTTGTCCCCAAAATTTACTCAAAATCTACCAATCATTTAACTCATCTCAAAACCAAAAACCAAAACATTATCACACATTTGCATACCATAATGAGATGCACCATTCTCACAAACCCATTTCTCAAAATTCTTATTTTCTTCATTCTACAAACTTCACCACTCACAATACAAACAAAGATCTTAACTTTACCACTCAAATCACAAGTTATCTCATCTGGGTATCTTCCAAGACCACCAAACAAGCTTAGGTTTCATCACAATGTTAGTCTCACAGTTTCAATTACTATTGGCACCCCCCCACAAAACGTGTCATTAGTCATTGACACAGGAAGTGAACTTTCATGGCTTCATTGCAACAACTCAACAAACCGGGTCATGATGGACCCGGTATTTAACCCGAATTTTTCTTCTTCATACAAACCCATTTCTTGTTCTTCATCCACATGCACTACCCAAACCCGAGATTTTCCCATACCTGCTTCATGTGACTCCAACAATCATTGCCATGCAACTCTTTCTTACGCAGATTTTTCTTCCTCCGAAGGGAACCTTGCTTCTGATTCATTCGGGTTTGGAGGATCCGATAACCCGGGAATTGTATTTGGGTGTATGGACTCAAGCATTAGCACTAACTCTGATGGAGATTTTAATACAACCGGGTTAATGGGTATGAATCTCGGGTCACTTTCTTTTGTTTCTCAGCTTAAGATACCCAAATTCTCATATTGTATATCGGGTTCGGATTTCTCGGGTATTTTGCTTCTTGGGGAATCCAATTTCTCATGGGTCAGGTCGTTGAATTATACTCCTTTGGTTCAAATATCCACTCCTTTGCCCTATTTTGATCGGGCCGCGTACACGGTTCGGTTAATGGGAATTAAGGTTTCAGAGAAGTTACTTAATTTGTCTAATGATATGATCGCTCCAGATCATACTGGAGCGGGTCAAACTATGTTTGATTTGGGTACTCAGTTTACTTTCTTACTTGGGCCAGTTTATAGTGTGTTGAGAGAAGAGTTTCTTAATCAAACAAATAGTACCTTACAGGTATTAGATGATCCGAATTTTGCGTTTCAAGTAGCAATGGATCTTTGTTATCGGGTTCCATTGAACCAATCAAAATTACCCGAGTTGCCAAGTGTTACTTTAGTATTTGATGGAGCCGAGATGAGGGTTTCGGGCGAGCAACTTTTATATCGAGTTCCGGGTCGGGTTGTGGGGAATGATTCAGTATACTGCTTCACATTTGGGAACTCGGATCTACTAGGTGTAGAGTCATTTATCATTGGGCATCACCAACAACAGAATATGTGGATGGAATTTGATCTTGTAAAATCTAGGGTCGGTTTGGCTCACGTACGATGTGATTTGGTGGGTCAAAAAGTATTGAGTTTTGTGTAGTTAGACCCACATGCTGTATTGGAAGGTTGCTTAATAGATTCTTCAAATTGCTCAATCGATCAGGTTGTAATTTTTGACCAGTCCTTTTGAGTGTAAAGCATGATAAGATCATAATTCTCAATGCTTTTTTATTTTTTTTTAAAAACAAAAGCAATTTTGAAGGAACTATTGAACAATGATGATTGTATTGAGGTGTGGTCGAGTTAAAGCTTATTCAAATTTCTGAAATTGTGGTCCATTCCCTTCGTGCGATTTTAATGAGGGGCCTCTTGGTAGACATCAACTATGGAGAAGGCTGTCAGCAACTTAAAATCAACAGTCTCTTGGTTCATACACTCTATTATTTTGTTACTACATTTGAAATTGCAATATTTCAATATAAAAATAAAGGAAATTGCAATTGTATATTTTCTTTTATTTTTTGAAAATGTAATTGTTCATACGAGATTATTTGCACGAAAAGTACAAATATGTAGGTGGTATGCTATATTGATAAACACTTATTCATGTATATACATAAATATAGATAATCACTTTTTAAGTTTCTTATGTTTTTTTCTGTCAAAAAAAGTGTTATATATTTTAATACATGGAAGCTTTGGTGACATATAACATTTTTCTTTTTTCTAATACTTTTTATTTGTCCCTTTTAAAATGACTAAAAACAATTCTTTTAAAGAAAATGCTAAAGAATGCCCTTAAGACATTGATTAAAAAGATATAAATAGAAATATTGCATTGGAAACTGATAAAAAAAATGATGAATTTAACTTTTTAAAAGCTAAAATATTGTTGAATTTCATGCAAATCTACTACTTTTCGTAAAGACACATGTTAGCATGACCCTTCTTTTACTTGCCTAGAACATACACAATACTTTTAACATTCAAGATCTCCCCGAAACTACTTTGGCAACGTTGCTAAGACTATTGTTAGACAAAGTGTTTGGTTTTGCTAGAGTAACTATAGGGTTTAACGTTGCTAAGACTATTGTTAGACAAAGTGTTTATATATCTTATCTTATTATTGAAAGTTTTTACCTTATTGAAGGAAATTTTACCGTCCACCTAAGATTCTTCATTAATAACCTATTTTTATTTTTTATTTTTTATTTTTTTAATCCATCTTATTAAGTTCACCGTTTCTATTTCATTCACATCATAAAACATATCATATGGATTATGTAAGAATCATGAATTTTCTATTGATTATTTATGATTTATAAAATTTTGAATAGATTATGTATGGATGTTTAAAAGTTGAAGTTTTTTGGTAATTAAAAAAAAATTATTATTTGTACCAAAAAATAAATAAAATCAAAAATTCATGGGTACCCATGGATACCTCAATACCCACGGTCATCCGCATAGTGGGGTACCCACGAGGGTACGGGGCGGACACGGGTATCATATTTATCCAACGGAGCGGAGACGGGTATCATACTATCCGTACCCATGGGTACCCGTTGACATCCCTATGTGTGCCAATAGTTTCTAATTGCACAACATGAAGTGAATCTAAATAGCCTAGAACATTCCAAAATCCAGCTTAGCAGAACAACATATATAAACCAACAAAGAGTACATGGATATTTGCATGAAGCATGTTTGACTAACATATACTCCCATAGAACTCAAACCGAAAAGTTTCATCAAAATTACACACAAGTCCCCCGAACATGCTTTGCCTGGATTAGTTAATGCATTGTCATCAACATTAAACACTAATGTATAACGATCACCTTTATGTGAATGCTTGCAGATTCGTATGAAATTGAACAAAATTGAAAGATATAATAAAATGTTGAATGAGTTGGATAATGAGATGTTCCACATGATCAAAAGGCCTATGGTGAAAAATACATGGAATCTCATTCAATTCACACCTTGTCCTAAGATCACTATCACGAGGGAAAAAACAAATAGTGCAAGTAGGAGTTAACAATAACTCCTCTATAAGCAAAAATCACTCTGGTAGGGACGGATGTAGTAACTAATTCATGGGGAGAGAGAAGCCATTTTATAACATGTCATTAATAAGACTTTAAAGTGAAATCATTTTAATAATCTAACTATTTAGTCTTTCATCTTTATTGATTTATGTATAACATCAAATTGAAGGTTTAATTGTTAAATTAAATTTAAGTTATTAAATTAATGGTATTTTAATGTTTTAAGAATGACATGTCATAAAAAAATTCAATTGGAACATGAAATGTGGACTTTTGTAAAAAAATAAGTAGAATTAAAATTGTTAGCCAAAAATTTAAAGGACCACGGTTGGAAGAAAATTTTGGAGATACTAAAAATGAAAGTTGGTGTATTAAGAGGGAATCAAAATATAATTAACCCTACTTTTTAAAATACACATAATTTTCTAAAATATTTGAAAATTTTTTGTATTGTATATCACGGAATCTAATTTCTCGTGGGTCTTCATTGAACTAAACTCCCTTGCAAGACCGCCTCTGTACAAATGAAACAAACCCCTTAACGCTGAGCCTCAAACTTAAAGTCCCCACAAAATTTGCAAAAAAGAAAAAAAAAACATTTTTACCCATGGTCAAAATCTGTCATCAAATGTCTTCATATTATCTCTCTTAAAAAAAAACGCATACTTATGTAAACGAGAGAGGGACAAAAGAATGGTAGCAACACCATGGAGGTAGTAGTTAAGATACTATCATGTGTAGCAGCTCCTCCTCCTGTGATGTTTACCCTTATTTACTTGTTAAACAATGTTGCTATTAACCCACTTGGGTTTATTTAGTGGTGTTGACTTGAGATCTTAGAGTATGATCATTCTTAAGGTCTTAAGTCTGATTCTTTTAATGTCAATTTTTGTGGGCTAGTTTCTTAAAAAAAAAAAACAAGTTATTTCTTAATGTTGATATTCATATTATGAGTTTATTGATGGAAACATGAAATAAGCTGAGGGCCACTGAGTTTCCTCAACTGTGATTTCCTTTGCCTCATGCAATCGACTTCTTCAATAGACATTTAGATCACTTGTTTGAGATTTTGAACTACATTAAGAAATGTATAAAAAAAAAATATAAGAGAAAAAGATAAATGGATAATGCAAAAATAACTTGTTGGATGTGTCTATTATTGGGTATGAACTTAATATTTATAGAAAAACTATGCCTATTAGCCAAACGACCTGGTCTAAAGTGAAATGTCCTTGCTTGGCTAATTTTACGGGTTGTGCGTGATAACTTCCTCGCTATTGGGACCTTGGCACCCCACATTCAACTTCAATCTCCTTATCGGGGTGGTTTGTTGACAAAGTCCTTAGAGCGCAACTCTATAAAGATCATCTATCTTGCCTCATTGCTCAAAGTGGTTAGTGCTGCTACAAACAAAGAATGTGGGTTTCTCACATCATTGTTAAGGCTAAATTTATTTTGACTCATTTGAAAGGCTCTCTGACGACCCATGTATTGAGTTAGTGACATTGAGAAAAAACTAGCTCCTAACTCGGCTACTTCAACAATGCCTAACCTTCAATCGACTGAGAGGCTTCGTCGCATAATAGTTTAATTGTATATTTGTTAAGATCGACTAACATGATAATTAATTTTAGGTATAAACATGCTATAAAAAAGGATACCATAGGGAAAAAAGGAAACAATTGTTTCTTCATTCATTTATTGTTTGTGAAACCTCCAAAGTAAAGTCCCTTTGGTTTGTTTGGTTCGAGAGTTTTGAAGGAGAGGGGAGGGGAAAAAATATTTTTAATACGATGTGTTTGGTTCAATTTTTAAAAGGGAGAGGGAGGAGAGCAAAATCCCTTCAAGACCCACTTTTTGCTTTCCTCCAAGTTTGAGTTTTTCTGAGGGGGAGGGGATATGATCTATTTAAAATTTATTGCATTGCCAATATTATCCTTAAATTAATTCAAAATCTAAATACTATCCTCGTAACAGCTTTTATTATTACTAGCGAAAAGATGGACACTCACGTGCCCGTCTTTTCGCTCTTATTATTACGCCAACGTTTGAAAATTATTAACGACGTTTTTTTTTATGAAATTTTGATTTAGATTAAAACTAAAAATATAAATGTTTGTTGCTTTCAAGTTATAACAAACCAAACTAATCATGATTATTTATCTCAATGATATCAACAATATAACTAAAAATATAATCTAACTTTTTTTAGTGGCACCAACAACGATCTTTATTATGGATAAGTTGTTTAAGGGTATAATTGGGATAATCAAAAAGTACGCATAAATATACTCATCTAGTTTGTTACACTTTCTAAATGATAAAGGTAATAAAAACCAAACATATGTATATTCATATCGTGTTTGTTATGTTTTTTTACTACTTAAATTTATTCTAATTTATTTGTTAATGTGTTATCTGTATTCAAAATTGAGGACATTTTTAGAAAGAGAAAAAGTCGGCCCAAAAATATTTTTTTTTAAAGAAATATGTTTATAGCATTTCATTAATAATAAGAGATTCAATACAATCGGGTATGTTAAAAATAAACAACGGGACTAGCTAGAAACGTGGCTTCTCTTGCAAGCACATGAGCAACCACATTTTCTTGTCGCCTAGCAAAATCCACCCTAGAGTTGGTAAAAAAAGAGCTGAATAGAGATCGACAAAAAGAAATACTGCACCCAAATTCCGAAATGTCTTCTTGAGTAGAATGAAAAGCGTCACGGGTAATCTTGGAATCGGTTTCAAAATCAACATTGTCAAATTGCATATCACTTAACCACTGCATAACACTATGTAACCCCAATGCTTCACCAACATCAACCGAGTAAATACATGGAAAACTGATAACCTTTGCCAAGACAAACGTACCATCAGAATCCCGAACACAAATGCCAATTCCAGTTCGGTTAAGACTAGATGAGAATGCAGCACCGATGTTACACTTATACCTTCCTGACAAAGGATGCTGCCAGGCCGCAGGTGTCGTATTGCTATCCAAAGTTGCGGCCGAATGCTCCCCACCATGAGGTTGTTGTGCTTGCTGCTGAGTTGCGAGAGCAACTATGCTAGAGGCATTTGCAAGATGCCAATCGTCTACCAAATTCTTTGCACGCTCAACAACCGTGGTACTTACCTTCGTGGCATCATCTCAAACTTTTAGATTTCGATGCTTCCAAAGGCTCCATAAAGTTGCTGCCAACCGTTGGTTTTGTTCGGCGGACAACGTATCCAATAACAAAAAGATAGTTTCAACAGCTGACGTAGTAGATTGAATAACATGTTGAATAGCTCCCCAAATACCTGTCATATGCCAAACTTGGACAACAAAAGGACAATAAAAAATTAAGTGAGCAAGATCTTCATGATTCGAGTTACAACCAACACAATGTGTAGGACATTGGACTCCTTTGTCAAGGAGACAAACACGAGTTGGTAGGCAGCCCCGACACATACGCCACGCTAAATTTTTAACTTTAGGAGGAACTTTAAGCTTCCAAATTCCTGACCAATAACCCGAACGATGGAGATGAAAAGAATCAATGAGCTCATTAACACATATCCGATAAGCACTACACACAGAATAACAACCATTTTTCCTACTTTCCAGATTAAACGGTCATCTTGAACCTGAGCAATAAGTGGCGTGTTAGGAATCTTAGCAGCTATATCAACCTGGCGAACTACCTCTTCATTCCAACTCTTGTCGTATAGATTCATCAAATTATTAATGGTAACATTCTGAACAAAATGAGCACCTACAATACTTCCATGAATACACTTCACGTTAGATAACCAAGGGTCATTCAAAGTAGAAATAGAAGAATCAGAACCAATACTCCACCGAGCACCTCCACGAACAATAAACCGGGCACGCATAATGATGCGCCACACATAGCTAGGATTGTGGCCAAGTTGTGCTGTGAGATAGGTATGCGAGGGAAAATATCGTGCTTTAAAAATACGAGTGACAAGAGTCAAGTTCTGTAAGAAACTTCCAACCCTGTTTATCCAACATAGCCAAGTTGAAAGCAGAGAGGTCCTTAAAACCCATACCCCCATGAACCTTGTGCATTGACAACTTCTCCCAACTCATCCAGTTAATACCGCGTTGAGTAGTTCTACCATGACCCCACCAGAAGGAATTCATCATCTTTTCGATAGTATTAATTAATGTAGGTGGTAACTGAAAAATGCTCATAACATACGAAGGAATGGCCTGCAAGACAGATTTAATCATAACCTCACGCCCTGCCTTAGATAAGTATTTACTACTCCAAGAATTGATTTTCTTCCAAACTCGATCTTTGATAAAAGCAAAAGTTGCATTGCGATCCCTACCAACCATAGATGGTAAACCCAAATATTTTCCGGTTCCTAAGACTAACTGAACCCCAATAAATCCAGCTTGGCAAACTAGTGGCCTGGCCAGAAGCTGATTCATACATAGAGAGAATATTCTTCATAATATTTGCTTGGCCCTCATCATCTCTGAAAAAGAGGAAACAGTCATGCACGAACAGAAAATGGGAGACTGGGGGCGCCCCTCGATAAACTTTGGTACCTGTAATAACACATTTCTCCTCTGAATCCCTAATGAGAGAAGACAAACCCTCTACACATATAATAAACAAATAAGGGGAAAGAGGGTCGCCTTGACAGAGGCCACGCCCCAGAATAATAGGTCCCACCTTGTCATTGTTTACAAGAACAGAATAATCCACTAACTCTACACACATACTCATCCAGTGAATCCACCTAGAATTGAATCCCATCTTAACCATGACAACTCGCAAATAATCTCAATCCATACGGTCATAACCTTACTAATATCAAGTTTCAAAGCAACATACATGTCATTTCCCCTTGTCTTAGTCTTCATAAAATGAATAACCTCGATTGCTACCATAGCATTATCCAGAATGGACCTACCCGAAACAAAAGCAAACTAGTTGTCAGAAAAGCACTGAGAAAGGACCACTTTCAACCTGTTAGCCAAGACTTTAGAATTGAGCTTGTAAAGAACATTGCAGAGAGATATTGGACGCCAATCCTTCATGTTATGTTGTGAATTTCCTATAGGAATAAGAGCAATGTTCGTCATATTCAAATCAAGGGGGTTGTCCCGTATCAAGCCAAGCACAACACTCCTTAAAAATTTCGTCACTACACAAGTTCCAAAAATGTTGATAAAAACCTGGATTGAAACCATCAGGACCTGCACATTTATCTGGATGCATTGAAAACATAGCTTCACGAAATTCATCTTTTGTGAAAGGAGTCGTAAGCCTCTCATTATCAGGAGAAAAAATAGATTGGCTAATAACATTAATAATTGGAGAAGAAGCGCTGCCCTGCTTCTGAAAAATATTAACAAAATAATTTTTTGCTACATCACGCAAGCCCTGTTCATCCGTAATTTTGTTTCCAGCATCATCTTAAGAGAAATAATATGATTTACCTTCTTTGTGTGCGGTCTCCATCCTGGTACCAATGAGTCTTGGCACGTTGACGCCAATAGGCATCATCCTGAGCTAGTAAGTGATGCATTCTCTTCCGTAATTCAAACATATGAACTTGGCCATCACCTGAAGAATTCAGTCGAATATTTTTCATTTGACAGAGACAATCTTCAATATCAATTTTCAGCTTATTACAATGAGCATTACTCCAAGCTGACATATCTTCCGCACAAGAGGACAATTTTGGAATGAGAGGATTGCTAGAGTATACTTGCCAAGAGTCAGTAACCATATCCTTGAACCCCGGTTCTAAGTGCCATGCATTTTCATAACGAAAATGACGTTTGTTGAGATGAGGACGAGGCATAGGGATACGGCGGAGGAGGATGGGATAATGATCAGAAGCAGGTGCCACAAGAGTTTCTTCAGTAGCTTTCGGAAATAAATTCAAACAAGAATTATTAGCAAGAGCATGATCTAACCTTTCTTCCACCGCGCGCGGCGTACCAAGACTTTTAAACCAAGTAAATGAGTAGCCTTCAACTTGAACACCTGACAAACCAGAGTCAAGAATAGCTTGTCGGAAGCCATTAATCAGCCAACGAGGTTTAGTATTGCGGCCTCTTTTTTCACTATCATCCAGAATGTCGTTGAAATCACCAAATATGCACAAGGGCCCTGCAAATTGAACAGATAATTGACGGAGAAAATCCCATGCAGCAGTTCTGCGACCCCCATTGGGATAACTGTAGTAGCCGTTAAGTCTCCAAGTACCAAGAACATCGTCAACAATTTCAACAATGATATGATTATTAGAGTAATCTATAAGTTGGCAATTGAAAGAAGTGCGCCAAAATAAAGCAAGACCCCCGCCCCTGCCGGTGCGATCAACAGAAATACAAGAATCAAAACCAAGCAAGTATCGTAATTCTTCAATTTTATTTCGGTGGGCTAGTGCCTCACTTAAAAATAATAGATTCGGATTGAAGTGTCAAACTAGATATTTCAAATTAGGAATTGCGCTCGGGCTACCTAAACCTCGACAGTTCCAACTAATTAGAGTCATTATTGTACTAACCTTTATCCGATGTCGCTCCGAAGTAAGGAAAACATCTGATTATATTCATTGTATACACCTTTGTGAAAACATAAGCTAGAGATCAGCAGTACCGAACACCAAACAATTAACACCATGATGGAAACTCGATTAGCATGAAGCCATTGTTAGTCCAAGCTGACAATGAAATTATTTTGAGCAGCACTACTTTGATACTAACAATGGCTTCATGCTAATGGAGTTTCCATTAGCATGAAGCACTACATAGCTACGTTGAGTAGTAACAATTTGTTATTATCATGAAAGGAGTAATATCTATGTAATGGAAAGGCAATGCAATGCGGCAATTGGGTGGGGAAAAACAACACACAGTTAGCGGCACATCACAAAATTAATGACATCATATTCTACTCAACAAAATATGCGATTAGCCACATAATAAGGTATTGTATGGATCTGGCTATATGGAACAAAGAGGCAGCAACATCACAATGGTTTATGGAAAAATTATAGGATATCAATTTGAGGTGATCAGCGATTCTTGCGCAGCCAACATACGGGAGATAAAAGTGAATTTAGGGTTCGCACAACATTATTAACCATGACACATGGGGATAACCATCACAAAGAGAAAAACGTTCAAGATTGATGGAGATTCAACCGGATCGACAAACACACTCTCACAAAGGGGTGGAAGAGTTATTTTCTTTATATATAGTCTAGATTAGGTTTTAACAATCTTTATTATTAAGCATTTTCATATATTTAATCAAGTTTAATGGTAAAACAATAAATTAATTTTAAAGTCACGCCCTTCCCCTAGTGAACCAAACACATTTTTAATTAAAATCTCTCGCCTTATCTCCCCTCCCCTCCCCTCTTTTGAACTAAACATATATTTAACTAAAATATCTCTCTACCCCTCCCCTCCCTCCCCCTTCTAAAAATTGTTACAAGTAGATTTATTTTTTGTAGTGATAGACGCAGCTAAAACCATGCTGGTAGGCGGTGTGAAGGTACGCATGATGAACAGAACAAATAAACCAGAGTAAAGCTGTCAATTTATGGGTCCTTGACAATTTAGGCTCCAACTCTATTGACATGGAGGCCTAAAATATTTCAAGTGAATGAGCCTTTTTTTTTTATAAGCCCCAAAATAGTAAGCCCTACATGTTAAGGGAGCCTAAAATCGGCCCATTTCCCTTAATTTTTTCTCTCAATATTTTTCTTGAATTTTTTTGTTCAACATTTATTTTCAAAATTTATATTTGACTCATGGTTGACCCTGTGATATTTTTCTATATTTTCTATTCCCGTTTCTGGTGCTTTGAGATTATCTTCCAATGTATTTTGTTGTTTCGTTTAATCATGAATCTGAGTACTTAAAATCAGAAGCACTTATTATACCGCTATTCATACTGATGATTGGTTGGATTAAGGTCCTCTTTTTTCCCAATCATGCAATATCTCTTTTCCAAAATGGAATTCAGACTTGTTGCCATCTGATAAAACAAATTCCAGTACCAATTCAATTTAAATTCTCATGCAAAATCCAACAAATTCTCTAAATTCATACATAAAAAATACTGGTTTTTCTATACAGCTCCCCTCCCTTCTATGTCTGGATTAATGCAGATTTTGTGCTCTACCATTGATCCTGAGCGAGACAGTAGCAAATTTTATATTATCCAATTTGGAGAGAAAAGAACTTATAGATCAAATAAGCTCAACGATTCTCAAAATAACATTAAAAGATCAACTCTACTATTTTCCATCTTTGCTCTACTTGTTACAAAATTGAACATAGTTACCCAAGCAACAAATTTTACACCTATTCCAAAACATTACTTACAGCTATTCTAAAATAATAATAATCTGAAACACCTAAACTTGGAGGCAACACAGATATTTAGAACACTCGGGGATCCCGAAAATAACATTGAGATCAACCTTTTAAACTTAGATGTACTGCAACTGATATCAACCATTCTACTATCCAACTTAGATGGACTTCATAGTGTGAAATGAAACGTAAAAATTGGCCCCTAAGCCCCCTCAATTGGGGCCAATAAAAAACAGACTAGAAAGTGGGCTGAGCTTAAAATAAACATATTCAATATGGGGCCTGAAATTATGGGGCTTTAATGCGGCTTAATTGATGGGACTTTTGATTTTGAGGCTACTTTGACAGCTCTACATAGGATTGTACCAAAAAAAAAAAAAGTACATAGGAATAAGAGTATGCAGAAAGAGAGCAATTTATGTGTCACAACTAAACAATCTCCAAGCTAATAATTCAAGTTAAAAAGTAGATAAATAGTAATGAATTATTAGAGGTAATGGGGGACACCATTTTTCATTGATGCAAATATAATGATCAAAGACATATACTTACGTGAGCCACCATTTTTCACAGGTTTTCGGATAATAAGAACACAATAGAAGCAACAATAAGAGTGTATTTAGTCTTTTTATCCTAATTCACATGAAAAAATAGTTATATCCATATTAAGCAATAGAAAATATAAGAAAGCAAGTTAGAAAAGTAGACTAACTAATGTTATGTCGATTCTCAAGTCAAATGATAAAAATGTAAAGCAAAAATATTTGACCTATCTATATAATAGATTAACTTAGTCTCTATCTTACTACAAAAATCAATGAATAGCAAAGATATATGCGAGTAGTAAGAAAGACGATCAAAAATCACATCACGGTACAAAATTGAAAATTACCATAGGGAGTTGTTTGGAGAAAGTGTTGATCAATGGAAACCAAAATTTATACTACAAACACTTAGTAGATCGATGCACAAAGAATACATAGTGATCATGAATATGACAATATATAATACTTATTAAAAACTATAATTGAAAATTAAAATATAAAAGACTATCATTAAATCCATGAGAGTGATAGTTAAGGAATAGAAAAGAAAGATGGTTGGTGTGATAAATCATAGTAACTGTTATTAGATTAATATTAATTTTAATTGTTTGTATTTATTTATAAAAATAATAGCATTGTAATCCCTATTATAATTTTAATAACTTGTTTGATAATTTGCTTGATGTTCATGTGATGGAAATATGAAATCTATTGGTTTTTACTTGACGCAGGAGTATGTATATAACATTTTTTTGTAACTAATATTTAACACCTAATCTATTTAAGCACACTATCTATTTTAATTTATTTAACTTATAAGTGCAATGGTTTTTTACTCAAAAAAGACAATGGGTTAGCATATCAAACCTTTTAATTTGTTTAACTTATAAATCTTTGAAAAAAACATTGTTTAACTTATAAAGACAGATTTATTTATTTTTTGTAACAAAAAAAGAGGCAGATTTTTTTTTTCCCTTTATGCAAGTAGACAATGGGTCTAAAAATAGGCAAACTAATTTGTGTGTGTGTGTGTGTATATATATATATATATATATATATATATATATGTTGTAGGAGTTACATAATATAATTAGACATTAAATGGTATAGTGAAGGGTTTAAAGGTTTAAAGAGAGTGAGAGAACTCTTTGTGTAATGCTTTTTAGATAGTGTGATAAAGCTTTTTAGAAGTGTCACGTAGACATAATGCTTGCATATGATTTTTTTTTTGGTAGTAAAAGAGACTTGCGTCCAAAAACAAAAAAACACTAATGAGTTACACGAATATTCTTAGGCATGCAAGCTCCAGAAAAGTCATCAAAAATGAGACTTAAGAAGAGTCCAAAGAGAAGTTAAAATTAGCCATCCAATCAGCACTTCTATTACTCTCCCGCCAGGTATGATTGAAATGCACCTGCCAGTTCAACTTTAAAAGGTCTTGTATGCGGCGTATCAAGGTGGGTGGGTTCCCATTAATTTTAACCATCCTTTGATCATGTCAACCAAAGTTTTTGAGTCACTTTCCACTTGAAGATTGTGGAAACCTTGTCTCCAACCAAGCTGCATTCCCAAGTATATTCCCCACATTTCAGCACAGAGAACGTCACAGGTTCCAATTTTTTGCGAGTAGCCTTTAATCCATCTGCCATATGAGTTTCGAAAGAGTCCACCACAACCAGCAAGACCTGACGAATCTTTGTATGCTTCGTCACAGTTAAGTTTAACCCACCCCTCTTGAGGTCTTTTCCAACCAACGAAAATAGTGTCAAATTGGCAAACATTAAGAGGATGTTGGGTATATTTGTTTATATCTTCAACCATCTTGAGAATCCTGTAAGTGTGGTCAGATGGACGTTGAAAGTCATCCTCAAAAATAGTTTTGTTCCTCCATATCCATATTTGCCAGCAAGCCACCATAAAAATTATGCTCCATTTTTTATTCTGAATACCATGCAATTGATGATTGATATTCTTGAAGATCCAGTCCCTACAATCAAAAGAAGAAAAAAATTAGAGATCTGATTCGAAGGGACCAACCTTATCCATATTTGGGTTGCTAATGGGCAATCCTTTAACACATGAATAATGGTTTCATCATCTTTGTCACATCCAGAGCATATGGGAGAAGCTCCAACACCCCATTTACTCCTACAGTAATTAGTGAGCAACCGCTCATGAGCCGCCGTCCGCATAAAAGTTTGAATTCTATGTGGTCCTTTCCAACTCCACAAGGCCTTCCAATTTTCCTGGATGGGTTGAGCTCTAGAATTTTGAGAATCATAAGCACTCTGAATTGTGAAATCCCTAGTGTTGGTTCCTCCCCAACCAATATTGTCAAGTCCATCGGTGTCTCTAGGTGCAGGGATAGGAAGGACCTGTAAAGCAAAGGTAGACGGTAAGTTAGAAGTAAGGAAATTAAAATCCCACTCTCCTGAGGGGGTTACCACATCCCTCACATGGAGAGTTGTGTCAATAAAAGTTTGATTAGTAATGGACATAAGAGAAGTTCCACTAGGAGCCCATTTATCCATCCAAAAATTAATATTGTTACCATCTCCCAACTGCCACACAATATTTTGCTGAAATTGTTCCCAAATACCTGTTAAAGCTTTCCACAATGGAGAATCATATGATTTAGAATCTACGGCTACCCTAAGATCTTTATTCCTCCCATACTTACTATAAAGAACCTTACACCATAGGTCATCAGGCTTGGTGATTAGATTCCAAAGCATCTTCATAAGAAAAGCGTCATTCATATGGCGAGGTCTCTTAATGCCTAGGCCACCCTCATTCTTAGGAAGACAACAAATGTCCCATCCCACAAGACGGGGTTTGCGAGATAGGTCAGTATCACCCCATAAAAAGCTCCTTTGAATTTTTTCCATCTCGTTACAAAGGATTTTAGGGAGCTTAGTATACTGCATATGATAGTATGGTATAGAGCTCAAAACTGATTTAGATAAAGTAAGTCTACCGACAAAACTCAAGCATTGTTGCTTCCAACCACTTAGTCTGTTTTGAATTTTGTCAATGACGTTATGAAACTTTCCCCTAGTAGCTCTACCTGGACTGATGTTACCCCCAAATACCTGCCCATATTATTGACATGTTTATAACCTGTATGCTGTAAAATGTCCTCCTTGAGTTGTTGATCGACATTTTTAGAGAAGTAAATCTTTGTTTTCTGGCTATTGGTCTTTTGCCCTGAAGCTTTGCAGAAAAGGTCAAGACAGTGCATAATACAATGTGCTTGCTCAATAGAAGCCTCTGCAAACAAAAGAAGATCATCAGCAAAAAGAAGATGAGATATTTGAGGGCCATACCTGCCTGCACGCTTGGGTTTCCAATATTGGGCATCAACCTGATCTGCAATAATATGAGATAACCGATCCATACAAATGACAAAAAGATATGGAGATAAAGGATCTCCTTGCCTAATACCTCTCGAAGAAGCTTGAAGGAGTAAACATATTTGTTTTCTCGCCATTCCATAAAATTTTAAAAGAGGGAGAAGAAATGCAATGTTGAAAGAGGGAGTAAACATATGGTTAAATTAAGCTTCCTTTACAAAGATATATAGATGAGGGAACATGTATTGCTGTTCTTTTATTTTATTTGTTTTTTTAATTAATATGGGATATGCCACGTGGCACATTATGACTGGCTATGTCATGACATAGCGTGCCATAATGGCACATAAGTGGAATTAGCTAATTTCGTCATCTATCACCATTGCAAAACATCATTCTTTTAGGGGTACCAATGCCCTCAGGGCATTGGTTAAAGATTCTACAAATAGAAATTTTGTATGAAAATGTGCTTGTTTCGGATGATTAATCAATGTCTTCAGGGGATAGCACTTGTGTACCATAATGGTATATACCATTGCCCAATTAGAATGTGCCACGTGGCACATCCTTTAAAAAATTATATCAAATAAAACATTTATAAAGTAACATTGGTAGGTGGCACACTCTAATTGACCAATGATATATACCATTGGTACCTTAATGGTACACAAATGGAATCCGTCTTCGGGGCATTGGTAGCCGTTATGTGGTAAAGCTGGTAAAATTATTGACATCATATTCAAACTATAAACAAACAAAAATTTGACTGAAAAAGATCCCATAGACCCGAATGGCTCTTTATTGGCAATAGTCTGTATCTCAAAGGGCGTCGGTGGCTCTTTAGTGTTCAAAACTGCTCCAATTTCCATTTAGAGCTAAGATTGCATTTCCTCTTAGTAATATTTATTTGTCACAAGTGATGCACTTTCTGTCTTTTTTTGAAAAACTTCATCTCTAGTCAATCATCAAAGGGTGCTCCTTAAGTCCAACCAAATGAGCTAAACTTCATTCGTAACATCAATTCCTTTCTAAATTTTGGATATCTACATTTGCCAATTTGTTTAGAATCATCATTATTATTGTTTGTTGAAAAAAATCACCATGATTAAAAAAAAACCTAGATAACGATAAATTTGTTACGTTGTAACTTGTATCTCTCACTCCAGCTGGCCATTTGATTTTCTTAAGAATAGACAACAAACTTGTATTACTCTGTTTTGATTCTTTTTTGGTTACACTCTGTTTTGAATCTGAATTGAAATTGTTTGAATATTTGTAGTACTAATATATTTATTTGATGAGTAAAAGAAAATTTATTTGCTATTGTCAAATTTCATTTTGTATAGAAGAAATTTATGGTGGGGGAAGGCATGTCTTAGTCCAGGAGATACATTATTTCCTCTATAGATTAAAATTTAAACTAATGTTTTAAAAATTGAATCGGAAATCAAACGATTAAGACCTTTGTGGGTCATGATCTAACCGCTTTAAACTATTCGATTGGAAATCGTTGTTGGAGCAAAAATAACCCCAAAGTTCGGCTGATTGAAATGTATGGTTTACTTCAAATAAGTCTTGTGAAACATTGATTCAAGCAATAAGTCTTGTTAAATTAAAAAAAATAACAAGTACTCCGTATTCAACAATTTAGATCTCTGCTCTGCCCCAGCACAAAACACTCGCGCCCTGCAACCATGCCTAAAATGTCCCTGCGCTAGTTAACTAGCACAAGTGTAAAATAATGCGCAAGTTAAGTGTTGAGTGGCGTGAGTTAAGTGACACATAGTGTTTTTATTTTATTTTAATTTATTTACTATTTTCAAATTATTTTATTTACTTTATTCTAAAATATTTTATTTACTTTATTCTAAATTATTTGTTCACTTTATTCTAAATTTTTTATTTTCTAAATTATTTGTTCACTTTATTCTAAATTATTTATTTGCTATATTCTAATGTATTTATGCATTTAAAATAAATTCTAATTTATTTATGCACTTAAAAAAATTCGAAATTAGAAAATAAATTCGATTTTATTCTAATTCAATATTTATTCATTAAATACAAAATTAGAAAATAAATTCAATTTTATTTATTCAATATTTATTTATTCAATACATAATCATAAAATAAATGCAAATATAAATACAAAGAAAAAACAAAATTAATAAATATAACTCTCATTTTATTAATATCATTCAAACATTACAATAATTTATTTGAATTCACTGATCTACTTATTATCTTTTTACCCTCTTGGGGTAAAAAGTTATTTTTACCCTTTTCGGTATATAGCAATAGCTCTTGGGAAAATAGTGATTAGTCATGTTGGGGAAAAAGACATCAAGATCCCTTGAGGTAAATTTAATTTTGGTTTCTTTTATACCCCATGATGATTCTTTTTACCCACGGTAAAAAGATTTTGGAGTAAAAAGAAGCAAACCTTATTTTACCTCAAGGGATGATGTCTTTTTCCCCAACTCGACCGACCACTATTTCCCCCCAAGAGCTACTACTATATACCTAAAGGGGTATAAAGAGCCTAGAGACTATAGAAGCAAAAAAGAAGAAGAGAAAGAGGGTGAGAGAGTGGGAGGAGATAATGTGAGGAAAAGAGGAAGTTTGTGACGGTATTTATAGGTAGGAATGATAACCTAGTTTGTATCTACCATAAATGTGGTAAAAAAAAAAGTGTAAAAGTAGTTAAAAACTTGTAAATTGAACGTTGAAAACTTGACCAAAGACCAAAAAAATGTTTGTTCTTCAACTCTGACCACCGGCCAACGTGCGTGAGTTAACTCGCGCACAAGCCAGTGGTGCATGACTTAAGTCATGCAGAGCTTATAAGGCCGTGAGTTAAGTCACGCAGCGTGACTTAACTCACGCAAGGATATATTTGGAAATCATGCTGGGTGCGAGCAAAATGTGCCGTAGGAAGAGCCGAAATCAACAATTTATATACTGGAGTGAGTATTATGAGTTAGTTTGATGGTTTTGAGGGAAGGAAGAACATGTAGTTAGAGTGACGGTCACAAGTTCAACTCTCTACACTAAATAGCAACAATTAACATAGCGATATTTCAAACAGAAATTACATTGAGTACTACATGCCAACATCAAAATTATAGAGTAATAACGTTCATTGTAATGGAAATTAAAACCTAATTAACAGGAAATTAAACAATCTGTCAGAACATAATGGCGAAAATAAAACCTAACTAACATAAGAAAAAATACTTGAAATTTTCCAAGGAAAAACCCTTCAAATAAAACCTGACATATATCAGAGATACTGTACTGATCAAGATCAAACCAAAAAAAGAACAAAATATTTAATTTGTAGTACTCTATGGAAGGAAGGGTATGTTTGGTTGGAGTTGTTTGCATAAACCAAAATAAGTTGAATATATCAATCTATTTTTGGCACCTGTTCTGTGTATATCAGCATGTTTGCAGAAATACTTTAATTGATCAAGCTTGCAACATCCTATCATTTGACTCAACAGCAAGAACAACCAATTTATATTTCTCTTTTTTGTCATCAATGGATACATAGCTTTCTCTTGTCCACAACTCTCACAGTTCGGTATCACTGGATTCATCCATTCACCGGGTGCACGATCACACATCTCGTTCCTTCTTTCCTCTATGAACCTTGTCACTTTCTCAAAATTTTCAACCAAATCAAACTGAATGTCTTGTTGAGACTTACAGACTTTGCATTCAAGAGTTCCAGAGATAGTCTTGAGTTTCAATACAGATAACAAATGGTCGAGTGTGTGCAAGATGGCACGTTTTGAAGTGGCCCACGGGAATGGTGGTGGAACTGTCGCGCTCTTAATTAGTCGTCTCTTTTTCACAGGCTGGTGCTTTGGTAGAATACGTTGACGTCGTCCCAGCACCTTACTATTGGTAGTAGGAGGAGAAATATCTTGTTCTTGTTCTTGATGATCGTGGAATGGTAATTTGGGAATTAGGGCAAGGTTATTAGGGTTAGAGTCAAAATTAGGAGGACGAGGAAGAGAAGTGATGAGTTCAGAATAGAAGAATGTTTGAGGATCAATAGGTCGTGTGGGGGGTGTTAATGGCGTGTATTCAAATGGTGGAGGCCTAGGGGGTGATGATGGTGTCCATTCAGATGGGAAAGGCTTAGAAAGTGGTGGTGATGAAGATGGCTGTGAGAGTGTAAGCCATGATGCATCCACATGCTTTTTCATCATCTTTAAATTCAAGATTGTTTGTGTATCAGCAGAGATGGTAAGTAGGGCAAGATTATCAGGTTTGGAATCAAAATTAGGTGGTGGTGATGATGATGATGATGATGATGATGGCTGTGAGAGTGAGCGTGTAAGCCATGATGCATCATCAAACTCATCGCCATGGTTGTTAATCATCTTTGAGACTGAAGGTTGTACTGTATATCAACGCTTCACAATTAGGGTTTTGGATATGGTTGATTTATAGTACTGTATATCCTTCGAATTAGGATATTTAGTTTTCTATTCAGACTTTTTTTTGTTACAATTCAAACAGTTGGTTTTTTATTTTTATAACTTATTCAAACGTTTTATCATCTTCAAGGACAAAAATGTCTCCATTTAAAGATTATAACTAACTTTCTACAAAAAAAAAAAAGATTGTAACTAACTAAAAAAAATTTGAAATTCCCACAAAAAAAATAACTAACCAAGAAAAAATAATGATTTTTTTTTAAAGAAATTAATGATTTGTTTTTTTTCTTTTCCGAAAACAATCCTTAATTCAAGAGTAAGAAAAACAAATTGACTGAAAATAAAAGGAAGACCGTCGAGTGAGTGTATGTATGTATAGGAAGGTGGTTTGTATTTTTGCACCTTTATTTGCTATTATACCGTTATCTTAATTCACCAATATATTCCTATTTTTTTTTCACACATTTCTCTTTCCAATAAATTTAATATGTTATTTTTCTCTTGTAATAAACAATTGTGTTACTATCGCTTTTTCTCCAACAAATTCTTATTTTTTTGCACACTTTGTCTCTCTTATAACATACAATTGTCAATTTTAGGATAACAAAAAACAAACTTTGTTTTAAAAAAACAAAGAAACTTTTTTAAAAAAAAAAACTTTAGTTTTTCAAATGGAGTATATAACATTGATTAGTTTTATTGAAAAAGATAAGAGTAATTAACGAAGGGTATAATTGACAAATTGTACCCTTAAAATACCAAAACAACTGTTAAATAGAAACGTTAAATCCGCACTCAAACCACACTTAAAAAAGAACGGATGGAGTAGCTATTAGTGAAATCCATGTGCCCAGTTAAAACACATGTTAGCATGACCATTTTTTATTTGCAATTACTCTCCGTTTTTTTAGTGTTGTTTTAGTATAATATTTTTGTTCTTATTTAACTATCTCTTTGATAGTTTTAGGATACAATTTGTCAATCATACAATTTCTCAATTACTTATACCCGCTTATTTTCTATAAAACTAAAACTAGTTTTTTTATTAAAAAAACAGTGTTTGTTTTTTCGTATTGCAACTAAATTATGTTTCCTATAATAATAGTTTCATGATAAGATCAATTGAATAGCGAAATTCTACAAATAAGATCAATAACATTACTCCATTTTGATAAAGAGATAGAGGACCCATCAATTGCTTTTTGGTCTTGTTTTTTGTTTTGACCCGTGCAAAATTACTTTATATTAAAAATGGTTCGTGTAATTTGTAAAATATTTGATTTTAGTCGCTTCAACATCAGTCACGAAAAGACTAAAATCAATTATTCTACACACTACGGGGATCAATTCCAATACAAATAAATTTTGTATGGATTAAAACAAAAGAGCAAGAACAAAAAATAAAATAAAAATATTTGCAAGGACCATAATCAAACAAAAAAAATTGCTTGGACTAGAACAAAAAAGTGATATATTTGCGAGACGAAATACATATTTAAACCTATATTTTTTTTGTGAAATGTCTTTACAACAATGCTAGTGTGAACATTTAAGCAAGCACACAATCACTCATTTACCAATTGTTTTATCCCGTGCGCAAGTTTTTCAAGGGATTGAAGGTTCCTTTTGGTTGGACTTGTTTGCACAAATGGAAATAAGTTAGTTATACCAATCTATCTTTGTCACCTTGCCCAACTCTCTTCATGTTGGCGGGTTTGCAGAAATACCTCAAATGCTCAACTTAATAAGTTTTTTTTCAGTTTAAACTCGATCTCAGGTGTTTTCAATTTTGTTTCAAAGAAAAGTCATTCCAACCAAAATATATTGGCTTCTCTGTATTGAAACAATGAAAAGTGTTGAATTTGGAATATTGGTACTGCACTGCTGATCCTATTGTATGGTGAAGTGCATGACTGAAACATTAAGAGGGAATCATTTCAGGATTTTGATGTTTCTCAAAGTGAGCTCCTTTTTTGGCAAAGTGATTGATGTCGTATTCTTGTTTAGTTTTGTGGTGAGTGAATGAGGCTACAAGGGCTGTGGTCTTGTCCTGGTTTGCTATGCCTTGATGTATTGTATGAATGATGGAAACTTTGTTGGCTAGAGCATAATTTGTGCAGCAACCACAAAAATCATCCAATCAAGATCAGACGGTTCATATTTTACTGTATGATTTTGATTCTTTTTTTGAAATATAAAATATGAACTTGCACTGTGAACCGTCCAATATTAATTGGACGGTCTTGATGTGTGTAATCTACGTGCGGTGTAAGTGCAACAGTCAAAATAACTAACAGATGGAGTGGAAAATAGGAATGTGTCCTTGCCCATGAAGTATCTCTTACGTGGTTAAATGACCCAATTTGAACCCTACCCTAAAATGTTAAGAGATACGAATAAAAGCTTCAGCTCAATTCAACCGTGTAAGAAAACACTTTTTTTTGTTGGATTTTAGAAAACACATTTAACATGTGTTTATTGTGTAAATAGTTTGCTAATTGCTATGAACTAGGGATTATTACAGGAATGAAATCAGTTGACAATGAGAAACATCTTTGCAACAAGCTTTAAGCATCTACAATACAAAGAGTGACTCATGACCTGAGCAATCTATTAGCTTTTATTTTAAAATATTTAAACAAAAGTCAGTGTTAAAAAAAAACAATAATCTAAACAATTCCATTGATTTTATATGGAGATTTAGGAAGGAGCTGCTTAAATACATGATTAATGAAAAGCATGCTAAATCACATAATTATTAGTACTCTGTGAAAGGAAGGGTGTGTTTGGTTGGAGTTGTTTGCATAAACCTAAATAAGTTGAAGATATCAATCTATCTTTGCCACCTGATCTGTTTATATCAGCATGTTTGCAGAAATACTTCAATTGATGAAGCTTGCAGCACCCTATCATTTGACTCAACAGCAAGAACAACCAATTTATATTTCTCTTCTTTGTTATCAATGGATGCATTGCTTTCTCTTTTCCACAACTCTCACAGTTTGGTATCATTGGATTCATCCATTCACCGGGTGCACGATCACACATCTCATTCCTTCTTTCCTCTATGAACCTTGTCACTTTCTTGAAATTCTCAACCAAATCAAACTGAATGTCTTGTTGAAACTTACAGACTTTGCATTCAAGAGTTCCAGAGATAATCTTCAATTTCAAATCAGATAACAAGTGGTCGAGTGTGTGCACGGTTGCGCGTTTTGAAGTTGCCCATGGGAATGGTGGTGGTACTGTTAGGCTTTTCGTGAGTCTTCGCTTTTGTGCTGGGCCAGACGGTGGTAGAATGCATTCACGTCGTCCCAGCATCTTGCTAGTGGTAGAAGGAGGAAGAAGCAAAACATGATCTTGTTCTTGTTCTTGATGATAATCTTTATGGAATGATTTGGGGATTAGGGCAAGATTATCAGGGTCAGAGTCAAAATTAGGAGGATGAGGAAGATTGGTGATGAGTTTGGAATAGAAGAATGTTTGAGGATCAATAGGGCGTGTAGGGGGTGTTAATGGCGTGTATTCAAATGGTGGAGGCCTAGGGGGTGATGATGGTGTGTATTCAGATGGTAAAGGCTTATAGAGTGGTGGTGATGAAGATGGCTGTGAGAGTGTAAGCCAAGATGGATCCACATGCTTCTTCATCATCTTTAAATTGAAGAATGTTTGTGTATCAGCAGAGAGGTGCGTAGTAGGTGTTAATGTTTGTGTATTAGCAGAGAGGCGCGTAACGGGTGTTAATGATGTGTATTCAGATGGTAAAGGCTTAGGGAGTGGTAGTGATGAAGATGGTTGTGAGAGTGTAGGTGATGATGCGTCGCTAATGTCATGATGAGGAGCATCATCATCACATGAAAGTGCAGCATGATCAGCAATGGTTCATCATCTTTGAGTTATATCACAGATGAGTTGTTTCTTCTTTCTTTCCATGGAATTTGTTGATGGTAAGAGTGAGGGTAGGGTATCAAGAAAGTGAAAGAAGAGTTTGTATGTTGTGAATGAATAATTGGGATGATATGTTATACTTATATAGGGATTTTTTTTGACAGATACTTATATAGAGAGATTTTTTTCAACACCTCTATCAGTTTATATGTTAACTAACCATCTATTCACACTGATTTGAAAATTTGTATGTTTGGAAACTATTATCATCTTCAAAGACAGATATATCCCTACTCAAAGATAATAAAATAAAACAAAAATGATTTTTTTTAACGATAATAAAAATGAATTAAAGTGTTATATCTTTTGATGTGATATTTTTTAGGTGACAGAACAATAAAATATTATTTGTATGCATTCCGAAGTGGAAAGTTAGGAGAGGGAATATGAGATAGTAGTATTGAAGAGAAAATTGGTATTTATTTGGAAGTTAGTGGCGAAGTCTCTCATTCAAATCAAAGTCGTGTGTCATAAATTTTACCTGCCTCACTTAAAAACATAAAAATGAATTGTTAAAAAATTTACAATTAAAGATTCTCGATAAGGCTCATGTGATAAACAATTGCTAGCAACAGTAAACCAGTTGCTGGATGAGTTTATTGAACCATTTTTGCATGGGAAGGTAGTAAAGTTATTAGATACTAAGCCTTAACATAGTTACTTGATATGCAAGCCAGCTGTATTTTCTACATTAGAACCAGACTTAACTGATAAACTAACTCTAGTTACAGTTAGTTATGATTGGTTAAGGGTTGTTACAGTTAGTTGGAGACTTCTCCTTCACACACACTCTGTTGTGTATATATACTTGTAATCCTTCCCCTTTGTAATCATTCAATACAATGTTGATTCATTTTCTCTCTATACTTGTAATTTCCTCTATATGGTATCAGTGAACATTGCTCTTCAGCATTCATCATAATTTTCTTTTTCTTTCTTTTCTCTTCTTCTTCTTCCCTTTTTCCATGGGAGATCCTTCGAGTTCTACTACTTCTCAGAACTCTAACAATGGTGATTCTTGTCCCATTGTTACCTCTCTGTATTACCTTCACCCTGGTGAAAATCCTAGTGCTATTCTTGTCTCCCCTCCTCTCATCGGTAGCAATTACCAGTCTTGGAGAAAATCTCTTAAGCGTGCTCTCCTTGCAAAGAACAAACTGAAATTCGTCAATGGCAAGATTCCTATGCCCCCTGAAGATGATGCACACTTCGATTCATGGGAACACTGCAATGCATTGGTGGTTTCTTGGATCAATCGTACCGTTTGTCTCCTGATCGGAAATTCATTCTTGGTCTTTCATTCCTCTAAGTATACCGTAGAAGACGACGATTCTTGTATACACTACTTGTGTAGTCACATGATACACAATATTCCAATACAACATTTTAGGAGTAATGACATTTCTCTTTTCTAGTGTAGGAGGAGCACAAAACTCATAAACTTGTTCCCAAATATTAGCTAGTTTTAGTATATAGATTTTTCACCATCCATCACCATGGAAAAACATCATTATGACGATTAGACATTATTTATGCAATACAGTGGTAATTAGTATCACACTTTAGTACATAAACATCATCACTACGAATACATCAAACAAGCTGGTAAAATCATTGACATCGCATTCAAACTATTTGCAACTTTAGCAGACAAACAGAACAACATTTGAATGAAAAAGCATCACATAAACACAAATGATACTTTATTGGCAGCAGTCTACATCTCAAAGGGTGCCACTGCAACCCATTTTTCACTGTTGAGCCTGCAAGTTAGAACTTTGTAAGTTTAAAAAGTGGCAAATACAATAGGCAGAAAACAATCACAATTATTCAAAATCAATCATGATATATGTGTTGATATTTAGTGTACTATTACCAGAAAACGTTTCTTGAAAATATCAACAATTTCATTTGGATCGGCCCTTGGCTGTGTATAAGCATCAATCTTGTTAAGCTCCTGCCAAATAAACATCATTTACAAATATATCTCATGTTAACAATACATCGGAGGTAATGGTAAGGTCTCTTGTTGAAAGCTTGAGGACTACTTTCCGTGGACCATTTCCATTTCCATTTGCTGAACAGATGAAGTTTTCCTCAAGTTTGGATTGATGGCCTTGATTTGTAACAATTCATAAACGAATGCAATTATGGAAAGCTGCAATTTTAGAGAGAACTGTTTCAATTGTACCTCAATCCATGCTGCAAGTTTCGGCCTTCCTTCTGTTAGATCATGCTTGAATACCTTAGAAAAGACTATATGGAATCTTTCAACAAATGGAATATAGGCAATATCCACCTAATCAACACAACCAATAACAACTTATATATAAGAGAAAAACTATAGTCTTGGATGATTTCATTTATCTGATCACTGTATTTACACTGCTTTTTTATAACTACTTAGGTAGTTTGCTTCACAATCCATCAGACAGACCGTCACATGCTTTAGTAAAAACTTGCAAGAATTTCTTTCGTGCCGACAAGTAATATGCTTAAAATACAACCAACAGAAAAGAAAAGCGGCAAGTCTCTTAATTTCAACTTACCCAACTGAATTGTCCTAGAAAGAATGGTCCATCATCAAATTTACCAAGAGCATTATCCAAGTAATCAAAGGCAGGACCTAATTCAAATTACCAATTTTGAAAGTTCATTTTGCGCAAACCAGAGTAACATACCATTCTTCTATTTATTAACTTGAAAGCCTTACCAGCTTTTTTTATAGAATCTCCTTTCAATGAAGAGTACAGGTCTTTGGTGAATGTATCAACATGAGAAATCAACTGATCGCAAAACTCTTTCTTTGCGGGATCTTGAAAAGAAAAAATTTAAAACTGTGTCCACTGAAATAATCGTTTTTTTTTTTTGGTGCGGGAGAGTGCTTTCTCACACTGGAACTAGAGATAGCCCTTCAAAGCTGACATCTACGTAACTGATCAAATCGAGACTTTCTCCCAAGACCTTCTCGTTGTGCTCCAACGATGGCACCTATAACATACGAAGAAAATAATGATCAAGTGGGTGAGCATTGAGTAATTTACTTCCCCGTTTGGGGGCCAAAACTGCTATAGATGCAAAACTTAGGGGGCTGTTTTGTAGTTTTTTTCTTAAGCTAAAATCGCAACTTTGAAAAAGTTAGGGGGTTAAAACTGCAATTAAGCCTATTCTATAATGCAATCGTGTGATGTGAAGAAGATACCATTATGGAATTGGATTCTAGCATTCACAAAACTAAAATATTAATAATCGTCCGATCTTCATCAATCGATTAAAAAAATATAAGATTTTATTTATATTTTATAATTTAAAAAATATTAAAGAGACTTTAGCATGTTGAAATCAGTCTCCCAAATTCAGGAATGTCAACTTGACGATGATGAAAGATATCTATTGTAATCTTTGAATCTAAGACACATATACATATATCAATACTTGTTATATGCAACTCATCTGAAAATGAAACACCGACATTACATTTCAAATGTCTTCGCTGTGGACATTGTCACCTCACCAAAGTCATATCACTCATTGTTGTAGTAGAAGAATTTCAAGTTGTACATTGATCATCTTATCTTGCCGGTATTGTTGTTGTCGTCTGATTAATACAAACTAAATTTGTTGAAGTGTTGTTGCAACTAGTTGTCGGAATAGTGGTGTTAATTGCATACCAATCTTCAATAAGGTGACAAGCTCAATGAACTACTGAATTTGTTGTTAATGTGTTTGTCCCTGTTAAATAAATGTGATGCTAGTGTTTGTCCTACATCTTTCAACTATCAGATAGATGGATAATCTCCAAACACGCACAAAAATATTCATGAATTTCACTCTTAATTTAACAAAACAAAGTCACGTATATTAGGAAAAATGCAAAGTCACGTTCATGATGTACGTTTTCTAAACTTTAAAGTTATGGCTTGTTAACAACGAATGCCCCCAGACACAGACACTGTTTAATCAATCTAAATTAGGAAATTATTTATTAAAAAAGTCAAATAGTTTAAGGAGTGCTCTGAGAGTATTTGTTAACATTGTCTATTTTGTTAAATGAGAACATTATAGTAGTGCCTAAAGCCTATATAGAGAAGCTTTGGAGAGTATTTTAAGTTTCAAAATCCTTAGAGGTTTTTAAGTGATTACAGTTCAAGTGGACTCTGAATTACTCAACCATGTCATTCAAGGTGATAAGGAAAGTATCTGAATGATAATAAAATTCTAATTTTCTAAACCCAAAAATGAATGTAGTGAACACATATAAATAGGACAAAATTGTAGGAGAAGACAGAAGAAGATGGAATACAGTCCTAGTTAGAATGAATGAATCAAAAGAGAATAGTTGGATCTGATTGAATTAAAATTGTATGCATCAAGGAAGAAGACATGGGACATTGATTGGGCTAAAAATTTCCAAAACTAAACCAACAAAGTGGAATGGGGCCCCTCACTTGATCACCTATTATTAGGTCCCTATCGTTTTGCGGGCTGCAACCTAATAAAAGCACAAAAATAAAAGATTGAACGTATAAAATTGAATAAATTTTGTAAAAACAAAAAAATCGAATAAATAATAATATTGGACCTTTTATGAGTCCAAATTAGAATTAAAAAAAAAACAAAGAAAGTAGAACTAGCCGCGTCTCTCAAAGTTGGTCCAATTAGATTTTATCGGGTTTTCGTTTCAAAGCCCAATCTCACTCTCTCTCTCAATCTGAAAAGCCCTAGATCTCGCTTCTGTTACTTCCGCCACTTCCGCAGCTCGGTTCCGAGCTTCCGCTCCCGGCACCGCCATGCCGCGTTTCCAGATTCAGAATCAGTTTACTTATATCTGGTAGATCTCAAACACAAACTCTCTGATTTGTCAATTTTTTCTTCAGAATTCTCGAAATTGTGTTTAAATAATTCTTCATATTTTTAACTTTAACGTTTGTGTTGGTAGAGTTAATCTTTGAAACTAGTAAGATCGATCGCAGGTTGCATTTATTATTTTTCAATCTATTTATGAGTTCAATCAGTTTTGCATATGAGCTTCTATTATGTCATGCGAACTTTGGGTGCTTGTGATCTATATATAATATGCTACATTACATGGATGGACTTGATCTATTTTACTGTTGCGTTTTTTGTTCTTATTCAACTGGGCCTATCCGACAAAACTTAGGCCCAATTATCATTTGGGTTCATGGTGAATCTTCGTGTATTAATGACGACTTGAATTTGAAATCTCAAGCCTACATTTGTGAATACTAAACCGAAATATACACCTGGATAATATAAATAACGGATTTTGGGTATTATCACGTGTCTCTGGGCCTTGTTATTTTTCTTTGACAATCAAATATGTGATTCATGTTCAGGGCTTATGTGCATGGTTTATCCAATTAGTATACTCTGATGCTTTTTTTTAAATTTTTTACAACAGTATACTCTGATGCTTAAATCACATGCTTTATTTGAAAATTTATAGGTTTGTGCTTTGGATCTTCTGTATTATTTTTCATTATTTATTTCCAAATGTGGTATATGTTTAATTGTTTATGCTAATTTAAATCCCGTATATTTTTTTTTTCATGTGAGGATTTATAGCTTGATTCCTCACTTGATTGTAACTGTAAATGACCATTACTAATTTATTTTTTGGGGTAAAGCAGGAGAGGATATACTGACAGGATGGCTACCCTTGAAGAACCCTTGAAGAAGGTGAAGTAGCTATGTCCCCTGATGTAAAAGATGAGACTATCAATGTCGACAAGATTGATGTCGTTGATGAAGACAAATTAGCGGTGACCCATAATGTAAAACAAGAGCTAAATGGTACTGACTCTCAACCTAGCAATGATCTAGAAACCCACTTGGACAATGCCAAAGAATGTCAGAAAAACGAGCCAGAGATTTCTAAATCACTACCCAAAAACCAAGTCGGCAATCAGCTTGGTGATTCAAAGGCTACTCTTGACAAGAAGTCTACCCTTGAGGCACCACCCATCATCCATGTGGTCGATTCTGAGGCATCGCCAAACAAAGGTGTGGTTTGTTCTGAAATGCAGACAAGTAATGATGTGATTGTATCTGACACACAACACAGCAATGAGGATGTGGTACCTGAAGCACAACACAACAATGAAGGGGTAACTTTATCTGAAACACCACAAATAGATGAGGAGGTTGCATCGGAAAAACAGCACAACAATGAAGGGGTAGCTTTATCTGAAACACAACACATAGATGAGGAGGTTGCATCAGAAAAACAACACAACAATTAGAGGGTGCTTGCATTTGAAACACAGCCCACTGATGAGACTATTATATGTGAAGCACAACACAACAATGAGGAGGTTGTATCTGAACCACATTGTGATGATGAGATGGTCATGTCTGAAGCACAGCCCAGCAGTGAGGTGGTAATGTCTAACTCACAACAGAACAATGATGTGGTCATATCTGATTTGCAGCCGAGCAGTGAGGTAGTTTTTTTTTGACACACTGATGTAGCATATTTACGTATATCAAAAGTAAGTATTTATATATCGTCTCCTCAGGAACTAGTGCGATATCATGGATTGTTCGACATCGATTACCATTTTAAGTTGAAAGAGTAATTTGTTTGTTTGTTTAAAACCTAAATATCTACGTTATAAGATTAAAACTTGAGATTGATAGGGCGTAAAGCTTGTTAGGATTAGAGTTCCTTAATCAAGCGTCACACGTAATCTAAAGATCATGCATGGATTCTAGCTTTCATTTGATATTACCACGTATCCCTCGTCAATATCATTCGTGTCCAAATAATATGGTGACTTCAATTGTATCGTTTAATCGTCGATGTCTCACACTATTAAACGATCCAAGAGTCGTTCCTATCATTCAATCGATGATTTCTCAATCCCTTGAATGATAGAAAAGCATTAAGTTCGGATACAAAGAGTGGTTATCTAAACATCAATTCCATGTCTAGAATTTATGTTTGATAGATGATTAATCTAAATCTAGATTCAAAAGTATTTTTCAATCACAATTAAATCAAACATGAACAATAAAATGCAAGAATAATCTCAATATCAAATCAAATGCTAGAACCATACATTTATAGATCAATTCATTACATGATTAACTTAGATCAAGTACCTCTAATCCTAACAATGGAGATTTAACTTCTCATTGTCATGGAAGCCTTGCAAGAATGAATTGAAAGGAAAAGATTCATTACAACTTTGTGATTTCTCACCAAATGTGGAAGAATCAAACTTCTATCACTCTCACTCTATGAAGACCAAGCCC
>Ga0228710_1001463_pt1 | contig 35503 bp, 24 predicted proteins | sample MedpolnodulmetaG_FD_177995 | JGI IMG/M metagenome (GOLD analysis project Ga0228710, IMG submission 177995) | Root nodule microbial communities from Medicago polymorpha collected in Santa Monica, California, United States - pink nodules | ecosystem: Host-associated > Plants > Roots > Nodule...
TTTTAAAATACCTCTCTGCCGAATTTTTCGCTGAAAATCAGGGATCGATCAGGATCAGACGGCGTATGAACGTAGGGTCGAACGACACGTATTAGTGACATGTTAGGTCAAAAATTGGGGTATGACAATCGTACTACGATTTTTTCAGAATTTCAACATCCAAATTTTGAGTCAATTTTCAACATTTTTTTTATAAAGCCACAGGGGACAATCTAGTTGAGATGGCAAATTGTACATACAAAGAAAAAATAAATAAAAATAGTGAGAAATATTTTTTTTTTATTCTAAATTAAGAGCAAATTGACACCAAAAGAGAATAGAAGATGTCTCAACTAAGTTTCATTCCGTTCTAATTCTTTGTCAATGGCTCATATATATTATTAAAAAAAACTCAAAAATTGAGGGAACATAAAACCTTACTCAGTCAAATCATGTAAATCTACCCTAACAACTAATAAAACTAATAAAATCAGCACAGTGAATTTAACCTTAATCAATTCTAACAAATGGATACGAATAAGAGTACGGGAGTTTGCGAACACCAATCTAGTATAAAATTTGGTGAATGAACCAACTGTGAATGGACACCTATAACAATATGGGTGTTTGCGAACACCAATCAAGTATAAAATTTGGTGAATGAACCGACCATGAATGGACCCCAATACAATATGGGTGTTTGCGAACACCAATTTAGTATAAATTTTGGTGAATGAACCGACAGTCAACGCATATTAGTTAACCTAGAAAACAATTTTCACTTAACTTTCTACTTTTATCCTACTTCGTGATTTTTTTTTTTCCTGTATTCTAAAATTTTACCATTTCCCTTTGTTTTATCTCCTCAAATCCATTTCTTAATTAGTCATTTTCCCTTTTATACCTTTCATGTAATTTTGTAGAAATTTTATTCATTTTCCCATTGTTGAATGTTTTCGTATACCCTTTTTTTTAAGCAAATATCAAAATGTGCAACCCTATTGTACGGACTTTGAACTCCAATGAAACCACACCACAATTAAGGATATCTCATCACTATAATAATATTAATATTATACTAATAATTTATCCTCAAGGTCTCAGGTTCGATTCTCACCGGTGTCAATTTTGGTGGGCTAATTTAACTTCTTCAAAAAAAAAATTATACTAATAAAAGAAAGTTGATACAATAAATTAAGTGAAAGGACTAAAAGAAAAGTTGACATCGCCTTTTGCTAGAGTGTAATTCTCAATTGGTTATTCTTACTTTCCAGAAGAATCAATTAGTTCTTAAAAAAAAAAGAATCGATTAGTGTCATGGAATTTTTAACATTCATAATTTCTATATTGCCTTTTTAAGCTCTTTGACTCGTTACATTACCATCCTCGTTAAAAATCAACATTGTCTTCAAGGTTGAAAGTCGCCACAATGTTGTTTAGGGACATTAGTGTCTTCCTTTGACTCCAAGTCAAGTGGACCTTCTTATAAACAAGAGAACATCCACCCGAATCCCATGTACCAATATGGAGAATTGCCAAAAGTATAGTGAATAAGTTGGTTGATAACCTTGTTTGCTCCAGCTCAATAAAATTCTTAGCAATTGATTCCTCCAATTGCTTGACACTATTGCATTCCAAAATAACTACACCCCAAATGACCGCTTCACATTCTCTAAGCATTTTAACAAGCATGTGTCCCATATCTACTAATCCGAACCATATAGAGGTAATGCCAAAACAGAAACCATAAAAACCTCCATGCACCAAAAGTCAAGGTAACTAACTATAAAGCATGGTGCAGCATAAACTTCATGGAATATATAAAAGTGTTTCCCATCACCAAAAATTATATAAAACTTGTGTAAAATAGCACTAACTATGTCATTAACGTTAAACAACCACTCAATAACAAGTTGATTAATAGAAGGCATCCAAGGAAATCCCTTTGACAGTTCCAGAAGATCATGTATATTAACATCAACAATGGATTCAATTTCATCAATGGAAAGTTCTAAAAGATTATATAGCTCAAGTAAAGCATTAATATAAGGACCAGCTCAAATGTCAACAACATTGAACAACCATTCAAGACCAAGTTGATCAAAATAAGGCACCATAGCAAATTCTTCTAACAATTCCAGCAAAGCATGTATATGTACATCAACAAGGAATTCAAATACCTCAATGTGTGTTAAACCATTAATCCTCATCATCGTGATGGAAAAAGCAATGCCAAGACTACCATTAAACCAATCCATAATGTAATTCGGACTGAAATAGTCTGCTGGAAGACGTGCCTCACGAACACACACCCGCCTCACGATCCTCCCAAGGTGCAGTGAATATATGATTAAAAAAATGTCATGTATTTGCAAATGTCGCAAGAATCTGCTACTTCACAATGAACAAGCCCCCTTCCAACAAAGGCTTGTATGACTCCAAAAAGTAAGGAAGTAGGATACAAGTTAAGTGCAACACCCATAATAGAATTATCAATTGGAAAGGTGTGAAATTGCTCTCTATATTCTACAGCAAGACATCGATGCCATGAGAGAACTCTAAGATTCACTCTGAGTTTATACCGAATAACTTTTCTCATCCTCTTTTTGGGTTCCCCGTATTGTTCATAAGCAAAAAAGTTGCCACTTGGATCCATTTTCTTCATTCTTGGTTATAAAGAGACAAATGGTTTAGGAAAGGTAGCATACAATGCAAGAGTTATCCTGTGTTTACTTTTCCTTTTGGCATAATAATCTGTCAAAGCCTCATATGATAGCAATGTTTTCTCATTCAAGCTACTAGTTGTTTTAGACAGAAATCGTTCAAAACTCATAAAAAAAAGCAAAAGAAGGGAAAAAGCCTTAAAACCACTGAAATCCACCAGAAGCAGACAACTGTGCCGCCGTGTTGTCTTTCTTACAATTATCACTGATGTTGCTTGGGGCATAGTCATTATGGATGATTTGGTGAGAAGAAATAGAGAAAGGTCTGAAGAAACAAAGGATTTTGCTACTGCCAATCTTGCATCATGGGCTTTGAGTCATGCATTGCATATATGGAATGACGAGTCATAGAGAAGCTCACTGTCTATCTAACATCGTGATATTTGGTCTTGCATCACGAGCCAACATCCCCTAAAATTTAGGGAAAAACGAGATGACGAAGACAAAAATGAGATTTCAAAGGATTGGAGCGAACGAAGCCATTCTGAAGCCAAAGAGTCATCAACCAATGATCCTTTTCATATGTTTTGTTATTCATATCTATTTGTATATGGTTAGGAACTATGAGTAGCTAATCCTTGCTAGGTTTCATCATGAAAGAAGAACTTCTCTGTAATTGTTTGATTATGCAACTTTTGTTACAAATACCCTAATTATAATCACATTAGTGAAGTGGAAACTAGACAATCCCTGAGGAAAGGAATATTTTTAAAATATTACTAGTTGTCGACCCACTAGTAGACTTGCTAGTATTTTGTTATCGGCACTGTTTTTTAGAATTGTTGATTCATTTCAACAAGAAACCGCGACATTGATTAGGATATGAGTTTATTTTTTTGTTTGTTTGTATATATATATATATATATATATATATACTTTGATTCTTTTACTTTATTTTATTATTGTTAAATTTTGTTTTTAATACATCCTATTCTAATTTGCATTTATTTTTGAACTTAATTAAATGCAAATTTTCACATAAGGGATAAAGGCATAAACAAGGATGTTCTTGGATGCCTCAACTGGAGGTACCATGAAGACTAAATCAGAAATGGAAGTTAGAGACCTTGTTGAAAATACGGCACAAAATGAGCATATGAAGCATCGATTAAAAATCTTGATTGAAAAAAAAAATTGAAAATACAAATTTGTACTTTTTTAATTTCGATTTTGGAAGAAAATAAAAAGAAAGGGTTTTAGACTTCAATGAGTCCATTAGAGTATACTACTACATCTATGATCATTTGGATTGACTATGAGATTAATCCATAATGATTGGGGAGGAAATTATCTTTCCTTTCTAAACCGCTTGATTTGAATAACTCTACTAGAATTTGAACTCGAGTTTCCCAAATCTTGTATATATATATCTTTGATATCTTTGAAAATGCAAATAAATTTTAATAAATAGAGAACCCAAAGCACAAACAATGCTATGAGGAAACGAAAATTACAAAGACATATAGAAGAGTCCCAACGAAATAAAATGAATGGACAAAATCACTTAAACCAATTATGGATAAGCAAACATTGAAAACAAAGTCAAAAAACATCAATGTGCACGAACTAATTGTTCAATATTTAGAGGAAAGCATGCATCTCTTCCACTAAAACAATTATTTGCACATATTTCATTTGTGGCTTCAGTGCTGTGCCCAAAATCATAAAATAGGTATTGTTTCCGATTTTCACATGGTTTTGCGTCTTCACCAACACACGAGTCCCAAATATTTGTAAATCCTGAAAATTTAAAATGAAATGTTAAATAATAAACAATAAAAATAAGGAAATACCATTTGACTATTTTTTTTTTCTTTTGAAAAAGTTGATTATTAACTCACCAAATTGTTCAGGGGAATTTTTTATCTTCATGAACATTTTTAAACTGTCTGAAATAGTGAAGAGTGAACCTGAGAGTTCGGTCTTCAACTCTTGAAGCTTCCATGGGAGTTTGTTTGAGAAATGCTTAACCTTTTGATTCATATCTTCATTGCAATTTTTTGAACTTGATGTTCTATTAATAAATGCTGGGGCACACCCAATTGGACCAATGCTACCGATCACAAATTTTCGACCACCAAGATCATAAATTTTCTAGAAAACAAAGAATGGTGAAAAGAATTAAAATCATAGAAATGTTGAATCCATGACATAAAAATTAGAATGTAAAACAATGAAGTTTGTTTCAAATTTCATCTATAAATATTAGAGACACCAAACTTCAACATCAATTATTTTTCTCTTTAATTATGTAGCAAAAATGATGAGTATAATTTTTAATTATATTAGAGTCATATATAATGAGATCAATCGTCTCATAATTATATTCCAAACAATAGTTGCATGGATATTTGATATGTTTCAACACAAGTTCGAACTCTAATTCTCCATTTTTCAACACTTAAGTGTGTGATTTTTGCCATTAAAATATTATGAACAAAAAAGAAAAGGGAGTAATAGAAATTAGAGATCAATAAAGGAAAAATGTTTAAGGGATGTAAAAGTGAAAATCTTTTTATTTAAGCCAAAAATGTTATGTACTAATATATGGTCAAACTTTCCTTCTTCATAATGTTAAGTCATCAAACATAAGTTTACCTTTATTTTTGAACCTAATTGCTCAAGAAGATAATCTGCAAATTCTTCGGGATTTCCATTTTGGTTGGTTTCCATTTCTTGTTTAAAATAGTTGAGAATGTAATCATTGGAACCAATAGATAAAAGGAATATAGATTTAGATAAGTAATGACTCAATTTTAACTTGCTTCGAAAGTTTCTTGGAAGATCATTCGTCACAGTTGAAGTGAAATACTCAATTTGTTTGTCCAATGACAAGCATTCACCCTTTGACATAAAAAAATCTAAATGGTTAGTGACCAAATTTTTTAAATTGAACAACAAGGCAGTGAAAAAAATTTCTTACATTTCTTGTTGTATTCAAGATTCCACATGAGCCAGATGCATAGTTGATACCAGAGGCGATTTGATATCTCTCAGTTGTAGAGACACCCAGGTATGGAGGTGGCATTGGTAAACCCAACTTAAGAGCTGCAAAAAATAATTTCATAAAAAGATCATAAATTTTAAAATCATTCAAGTTATATATCATATAATAATAGTAATTTTGTCACAAAAAATATAATATTTATGATTCTGATTAACTTTAAATCCTATATATAATAGCCTAATGATATTCTAATTAGAATATTAAATAGTATACTTTTAATCCTTTTTTTAGGAAATATTGATTTTTTAATTTATGTTTTTAATTAATAAATTTTTTACATTTAAACTGTGATGTCTTTTCATCGAAGAGTCGAGCAGAGAAACTCAACTCACAATACGCAAAGACATGTATTACAAGTTTGAACACATGCTTCAACATATCCAATATCTCGGTCTTTTAACATTTGAAGAGCTAAATGAGACATCAATTGACAATTTGCAGTTATCCCGACAACATAGGCCCTTAGAGCGTGTGCTATGAGACTAATTTCCGAATCATCGATGAGACATCTTATTTTTTTTACTAGGATTTGATTGCCTCTCATACAGTCAACTCAAAAAAATGAACTCAATGTTTTTTTATTGTGTTGAGTTAGATGAAGCAAGAATAAGAGGTGAACCTAAGTAAAACTTACCAATAATATCTGCAAAGGTTTTACCATTGCTAAACCTTCCTGTAGAACAATTATTGAAATCTATGCCATACGGAAATGTATTCACCTTAGCAATTGTATTCAAATTGTTATTGTTTCCAGCATCTACACTTGAATCACCAAAAACATACAAAGCTGGCACAAGGCTCTTTGCACGATAAGAATTGGCCAAGAAAAGTTGGAGGGTCAGAAGATAAATAACCCAAAAAACTTTAAAGATAAACATATTTTGTTGCACAACGTATATAGAGATGAGTGAATGATATTAAGGTCTTCAATATATATATATATATATATATATATGTATGTATGTATCATATACCAACTCTTGAAACTGAATATCGTTTATTTTTTGTTTCACTTGGTGTTGCCAAATAAACAAACAACTTTTGTGACAAATTAAGGGTAATGAGTTGTTTCTTTTTAAATTGTAACGTTGTTTAACACGGATACAACTAAAACAATGTTTTGGTTGGAAAGAAATGATGGATTATGATACAAATTGATATGGTTTGTTTTCATGACATTTGAATGCTAAAATTAACATTATTGTTTTGGAAAAATGCGATATAGGTGTTAAAAATTTGAATATATATCTCCTAACTTCTGCTTTACTATCCAAATAATTTTCTATCCTCTTCATCTTTCTTCCCCCTCCCAAAATTAGTCAATATTGTTAAAACTAAAATAACAATGGGATATGTGATTTATTTTTTAAAACAAAACTTAATTCAAAAAATTGTGGGAAACATAACTAATTTTTTTGCAGTATAACTTAATTAAAAAAATTGTGGGAAAACATAACTAGTTTTATTTGATTTGGAATTTTTTTTTATTTTAAATTTGAGGTATCACATAGTATCTCTGATAAAAGAGGATTTTGATTATCCTTGTACAACAGTTAGTCTGCGGGTTTTTATCAAAAATAAAATATTGAATCCAAAGAGACCCCGCTTATCTCGATATTTGCTCGTAACGACAAATTTTCTGAACAAGATTTTATAAAAGTGTTTTAGTGACGTCAATAAAAGTAAACTGAAATTTACGTTGGGATTGAATTTCAACAACTAGTTTTATTTGGTTTGGAAATTTTTTAAATACAAAAAGGTATATTTTGTAGGTTCTTGAATATAAAAAATTATTTAAAAAATAAGTGTTATGCTTGGACTTAACTCTAGAATTGAACACGTTGTTTCGTTGACTCTGGGAGCTTATGCTTGGAGTTAAATTTAAACTTGGTATGAAACCAAATAAGTTTCATTAAGTTTCATTTAAAATAGAAGCATTAATCCCAAATCTTGTATCGACAAGTGAAGGACTACGCGTTTGAATAATAGACAATTGTTGTCCAATTATCTAAACAATATTTTCTATACAAGTGTGCTAATCAAGTAATGGACTTGAGTTCCATGATCTTGATAAGCTTATCTACAACGTATGTGAAAAAATTCAAATGAGATTTGAACTTTTGTATATCATTGGCATTATTGTTTAGTACAAATAAGAGCGATTCACAATTCCATGAATGTAGACTATTGGACTCATTTGATTTTATATCATTTGAATGATGTGAGTATCATCTTTAAAAATTATTTCACTATGAAAGAACTTCTGATTTATTCGAACCAATATACATATGATGTATATGAATCACCATACATATTTGCTAGAGATATTTATTTCTTTTACTTCATTTACATTACTAATTAAATTAGTAAATGTGAATGAGTGTTTGACACGAGTTAGAAATATTTGAATTGGTTCAAAGACTTCAAAAATGGAGTAAAAGAAATAATTCTCAAAGAGCATAAACACCATAACAGTAGGTCGTGATGACAAATACTTGATTAAGGAGTATAATGATTATTTATATCGCTTTATAGTTGACATGACTCGATTTAAAATAGTTCGATCATAATTCAATTACTATTAAAATTACATTTATTCTTTACCCACGACAAGTTCCAATTGAGGTACTCATAAAGACACCATATTAGATATTGATGTAAGAGTATCTAATAAATGTATGTTTATAGAGGTTGATGACATGTCATCTTACGTTATTCTTGACATGTTTTAAGTCAATTTCAGTAGGTTTTACAAGTAAGAGAGAGGAGTATTAGAACAATTGCTTATGATTTTGGAAAATTTGTAATGTTTTCTGTATTTGAGTCTGTAATTCTGTTCTTCCTAAAACATAGAAATTTTATGTTCTTATGTTGTAAATTCACGAAGAGATCATGCATATCGACAAAGCAAGACATCAGAATATTTTTGCAAAACTTGGGAAGATGAAGAATGAAGATTCAAGAGGCCTCAAAATACGTTATAGAGGGAGGAATTATGTTCCCAAGTTCCAAGACATCTTACATATTACATAGAAGCAAACACACAAAAGGCAAAGAAACAAAAGTTTTCAGCACCAGATGTCACTCTCATGCACCCAACGCACAGAGTGGCGTGCTAGGCACCTAGAAACTTACAAGGCCCCCTGACATATGGCCCAAGGCTCTATTTTGTGACTTTTTGGTGCAAAATGCCCGCAAATTTAGCCAAGTTCAAGTGAAAATCCTACCTATAAATACTGCATTCCTCATTCATAATTTCTCATTCATAATGAAGCGTTTCAAAAGGAAGGCAAGCACTATTCAAGGGAGGAGTCTCTGTATGTTTTTATTTCTTTTGTAATTTGCTTTTAGTTACCATGAGTAACTCTTTAGGCTAGGGTTCTAAGATTAACCTCTGTTATGTTTGTTGGATAATTATTTAATTTAAAATCTTTTATTCAGTTATTTTCTGTACGTTATTTAGTTTTACTGTAGTGCGTAAGATTTGTCTCCTCTGAAGCATAACACTGATTTAGGCACTTAGGTAGTGATAGAGCCTAATATTGATATTCATATCTTGATATCTATATATGTCTAACTAGCGAAACAAACCGAAAGCGAGCGTACCTTGATAGTAAGTACTTAGGGAGGTGACATACCTAATATTGATGATCATCTTCTGAAATCAGGTAGTAATTAGTTAGTAATTAAGGAACCAAGTGACTTCATGACTTAAATCAGCACAATAACTTTATTCTTCGCACACATTGGTAAGGTAGACGCTAATAGAGCTGCCTGTTTGTAGAAGGAGAGTATGTTATGTACTTATAAGATTCATAGATGAGAGAACCTTTATGAACACTAGAAACCATAACTTTGGAAATTTAGGAACTTTAATTTAGGTTGATGTTTCAATTACCCCTGAGAGAGTAAGACTCCGCACATAAGGATCACTGTGCAACTAGCAAGTGAAACTTGAGAAACTGATTAGGTTATCATGTCCAAGCGAACTCATCACTTAGATAGTCTACTTAGAATAATTGAATTTGACTTGAATGTTAATTAATTCCTACAAATGAGTAGGGGGATTCAAAGAATCCTAACCACCGCTAACATTTTGCAATTAAAAACTTTGCTCTGTTGCAAACAGAGTAAATTGCAAAATCTAAACCACTATCTCTTTATTTATTATTTTGTTTCAAATAAGTAATGCGAATTGTCTAAACGAAACGATAATCCATGTGGATAGGATACTCCACTTACCATTTTACTACTTGGTGAACAATTTGATACACTTGCCTAATCCGATCATCAGAGGTATCCTTAAGAAACTAGGGGATACTAATTCTACACCACCTTCTTTGATAAAAGTTGTTTGTCGCTAAAATTGAAATATTCCTCTTGAAGGATTACGTCTCTACATGAGCCAGTGAAAGGGTTGTAGAACTTGGATTAAGTCAAGTATCACAAAATACATGTTTTCTCTAAGAATGGAACATGAACTAATTCAACAAAGGGTTGTTGTTAAATCACCAGTTCAAGTAGCACAAGATCTAGATGAGTCTAATATGTCATATCACTAGGATCAGAAACTTTATTTTGTCATGACTCAACAAGGTGATATGATGCTCATAGAAGACGAGTCATGTCTTACTAGAAGGTCGTAAATAGCCTAAATTCTAAGAAATGGAAAGATGTCATGTGATCTTATATAGAGTCTATGTACCCAAATCATATATGGATATTGGTTAATATCATGTAAATGGGTAAGACCCCTATGATGAAAGTGGGTTTTCTTAGAGGAAACTGACATGGATGATATTATGAATACCATTAAAATGTGATTGATTGTAGAAGGTTTCTTGTAAGCTCATGATGCAAATAATGATGAAACCATTACTTCGTCATAATGCTTAAATCTAAAGAGTCCACTTGCTATAGTTTTATAATGCGTGTTCTAGAAGATGGGTGATGAGGTTACATTCCTTCATAAGAATTACCTTATATATGTAGTGTCAAACTCCATTTTTTGACCTAAAATTTTTTCATTCTAAAATTTTTACCAAAAAAATCAACAAACATATTTTTTTACACCAAATGCATTGCCATGAGTATTTTTCCTTAGTTACTTATTTTACAAGTTAACTTCATATTTTTCATTATTTATGCATATTTTTATTTACTTTTTTTATTTTGTTTCTTCTTTCTCAAGAAAATTCAATTTCATCACACCAAACATTCCAATAGAAATGATTTACTTTATTTACTTGCTGTTTTTTATTTAGTATTATTATCTCAGTTTTTTTCTTTTTCTTTTATTATTTATTTAGTTGCTTTATTTTAGTTCATTTAGTATTAATATCATATCATGCATTTTATAATTATTTGCCATTTTATTTCTTTGCTCATTATGTTTTAGAATGTAAGTAGGAATAATGTAAATACATATAAATGAGAATATGCACCGACACTATGACACTTTTATTTATTCCGCTTTATGTCATGACCGTGATCGAGGACCGAAATCAATTAGTGACAAACTAGGATTAATTATTGGACTAAATTGAGGGCCTTAAAAGCAAACAACTAGTAATTTTAGGATGAGATTTTACTTTGGACCCAATATCCTTAGTAATTTCTCTTACGCTTTTATTTTTTTACACTACGTCGAAACGCTTAAATTTTTTTTTAATTTACTTTTAACTTAGAAAAATCATTTTCAAAAAACATTCAAATATGCCAAACACCAAAAACATTTTCTTAAAATTCCTTTCATTTCTATTGAATTTCTAATCACCAAAATCATAACTTTACACCATTTTTTTTATTTTTTTTATTTTCAAATATCACAAAACTCAAATTACTTTAAAAATTCAAAAAAACACTAACCTTCATAAATTCACCCAAGATGCACACTCCCATTTTATTTCCTTCACCACAAATTGTGCATCTAGATTCTTCTATACACATAACACCTCATCACTATCCAACACATCATCATTCACCACCAAAAGTCATCAAAAAAAGTATCAAAAACTAATTTATTACAAAAATTCCAAACTATCCTTTCTTACCCACCACTTAACCTAATTTCTTCACTCCTAATGATCAAGTTACTCTCTTCAACCAAAAACTTTTGAGTTAACAAAATCACCATTTTCATCAAAAATTCCAAAATCTTCATTTCTCCATGAAACTTCACTATTCTTCAACAAAAAGTTCATAAACACTTCCAACAAACCAAAAACACACAAAAACTCAAGAAAAATCACCCAAAATCGTAAACTCAAAACCACAATTTGTCAAGAAAAAGTGATAGTGAGTTATACCATTTCACGGCTCAATTAAGGTAGATTTTCATGATTTGATACCCCTGGAGTTGTTATGATGCTTTCCCTTTAATTATTTTTTCTCAATTCACTGTTTTTTTGAGTTTTATTTTTTTGGGTCAAAACTTATTTTTCACTTTTCACTCTATACAAACATTCACTGTGAAATCTAAGTTTAGATTCATGATCAGTGTGAAAATCTAATCAAAATGGTATTTTAATTTGTGAGATTTGATGACTATTTGAGTTTTAAGGAAAATAAAAAATGGTGTTGTTTCTTGTTGTTGTTCTCACGTGAAAGGTCTTTTTGGTGGGGAAGAATAAGTTTACTTCTTCCCCCTTTAACCAGTGGGACCCATTTTTGTCCTATACGCAGAATGCTATTGCACCCACCTTTTTAGATCTGCATCCATTTTTTTATTTTATTTTTTGCATTTTTCTTTATTGTTTCTCTTCCTTTTATTTATTTATTTTTGTCATTTTTTTCTTATAAACATATCTAGCGATATGCAACATTACATCATTTTTTTTATTTTCCTTTATTTATTTTTTTTAGTTTACTTTAGTGTTATTTCATGCATTTTTTCCTTTTTATCTACTTGTTTTATTTAGTTTATCTTTAGAATTTTTTATTTCTTGCATTTTTATTTTACTTACTTTATTTACTTGCTGTTTTTATTTTTTAGAATTATCATCTCATCTTTTATTTTCCTTTATTATCCATTTATTTGCTTTATTTTTAGTGTAGTTTAGTGTAATTACCTCTTTTTTTCCTTTTTTTTTAATTTTCTTTTATTATTTATTTACTTGCTGCTTTTTATTTAGTATTATTATCTCATTTTTTTTCTTTTTCTTTTATTATTTATTTAGTTGCTTTATTTTAGTTCATTTAGTATTAATATCATATCATGCATTTTATATTTATTTGTCATTTTATTTTTTTGCTCATTATGTTTTAGAATATAAGTAGGAATAATGTAAATACATATAAATGAGAATATGCACCGACACTATGACACTTTTATTTATTCCGCTTTATGTCATGACTGTGATCGAGGACCGAAATCAATTAGTGACAAACTAGGATTAATTATTGGACTAAATTGAGGGCCTTAAAAGAAAACAACTAGTAATTTTAGGATGAGATTTTACTTTGGACCCAATATCCTTTGTAATTTCTCTTACGCTTTTATTTTTTTACACTACGTCGAAACACTTAAATTTTGTTTTAATTTACCTTTAACTTAGAAAAATCATTTTCAAAAAACATTCAAATATGCCAAACACCAAAAACATTTTCTTAAAATTCCTTGGATTTTATCCCAAGAGGCCCCTTCTTCCTTTTTTCTTAATCAAATTTTAATATGCCTTAATCCATATTTAGACTTGGATTCTTTTAATTAAAATCAATCAACCTCACTTCATTTTATTCTTCTATGCCTCCTCGGCTCCTTACCCTCTTAAAACCTTTTTTCAAAAATCTTAAAATTAATCCAACCAATTACTGGCTTTTTAAAACGTGAACTACATAATTTTGATCCCATTTTTGGGCATGTAGGCAAAAGACTTAGGTCTTTCCAAATCAATAAAAAAATACCAAAAACATGCTTCTTCTTTCCCCATTCTTACACTTAGACTTTTAGGCAATTATTTATAAATAAATAAGCAAACAATCTATTTGTTTTATTTGTTTTATTAATAACGTTTTTTGAAAACTTTTATTAATAAATAAATCTTTTGCACACTAGGAAACTACTGGAAGCATATATATTAATCTAGTATAGTATGTAGATGACATACTGGTCTCCAAATTAATTTATCTACACATGTGAGACATGATTAGAAAATTGTTGCTTAACAAAAGTAAGCACCACAATTAATATCAAGAACATCCATGGATGTCTTAAAGGACTAAGGGTTATTTCTTGAACACAAACGGAAGGATCATTGTAAAGGAGTTACAAGGATGACAACTTCCACGTCGTTGTACAATATATCTAGACCAAAATCTGGAATAAATTTTATGCATGAATATCAATTATGTAAGTTGTAAAAGTACAAGCTGCAGAGAGTTGTTGCTGTTGCTGTTGTTTCTATTATAGATATCAAATATATGATTTGGATTGTTTGGCTCATAATTGAAAAAAAAAATTTGTTTGTTGCGTTGTGGATTTTGTTGATCCTATCTGAGGTGAAAATAGTTTAATCTTGTGAGCAATAAAAACTAGATCTAACCAACGATTCAAAGGTATACTTTGACATTTCAATTTATTTTAAGTATAAGATTGAAAGTGGAAATTGAAAGAAGTGTAAACTACGAACATAGAAAAGAGTTCCTTATCTACTAGAATAATATCTTGTCTAGAGTGTGTTTGATGCTAACAGGTGACCAATAGATATTAAATTAATATTTGATTGGCTTTTTGTACTAGTGGAAGATTCTTGGAGTAAGCCCTAATAGCCAATATGTATTGATTGTATTTGGCTTTGTATCATGACTTTAATATATATATTTATGAATATATAACAAGACATTTCTTTATTGTTTTTGTTTTGTTTCATGAAACATTAAGTGTGACTTAATTGTGAGACCCCATTACACTAAATGACATTATTATTAAAGTATTTGTACTGAAGTTTTATTGTGAAGTGGGATAGCATTAAAACATAGAGATTATTATGTGGGTAGACCATTGATCACATTCCACGGATCATGGAGAAATAGTTATCAAGTCTTCACATAGATATAAATATTACGAGGAATATTTATATTGGATTGACTCAGCATGAGAATGATACATAGAAAGTTATGTAATTGTCATAAGTTATTCTCATAGTGATAAGTGATGTATTCCTCCATTCGACTTGAAATCACTATGTATCCTAGATATATGAGTCGTGTACTTTGTTGTCATACAAACGTCATCCGTAACAAGATGACTATAAAGTCAATTGATGGGTATTCCACTAATCATGTTGAGGAACATGAGTGACCTAGATGAAATTTTCCCTTCCTACACAATAAGAGAAATATCTAAAGGACTCAATATTGAACTGGACAAGGATGACATGATATGACTTGTATTCAATATAGACATGAGGGTAGAAGGGTAATTATACACAAGATCATTATCACTGAAAGGTTTCATTAGATCATTTGACATTTTTGTCACTTGGATAGCAATGATGTGTTTCTAGATACTGCTTACTGTTTATAATATTAAGTATAATATAATATTTAATATTATTGTCAATGCAACAAGAACCTACATGGTAACACACAAAAGAACCGTTGAGTGAGAGATATAATTGAAACTTATAACTTGGGGGAGCAATTAACACATGAATCTAATTAGTTAGTAAAGTGCAGCAAATGAGTTATTGGGCTTAAATAAGCTCAATAGGGACTGCTTGACTTGCAGAGCACAGAAGTGGTTCTATAAATAAAACCATTGTTCTGAAGCAAGAGAACACACTTAATCTGATTCAAAAACCCTAGTTTTTTAAACCCTAAAACTGCCTCTTCTCTCTAAGCCTTCATTCGTAAGCAGTTAGCATTCTGAGTGAAGGAAGTTGTTCGTATGGACTGAGTAGAGGTGATGTCATCGAGTAGTACTTGTGATCACTCACTCTTTGAGCTAAACACATAATCTTTTCAAGTTGTTGTTTGATTTGTGATTAATGATTTAATCAAGATCCGTTCATCGAGATTTATTCTACTAAGAGGATTAAATTTTGAAAAACCCCTTTTAAAATCCAACACCTATTAGCCAACTCATAGACAATATTAATAAAAATCACATACATAAAATGAAAAGAAAAATAAATTAAGAGGAAGACTAACCTACAATGAATATAGTATTAGTAAAACTCAAACTATAGTATTTAGAAGCTTAGGGAGGTAGACCATTTCCAATGAATTGAGCCACTTGGCAATAAGGTTGAAAGGTTTTGTTATTAAGTGGCATATGTTATAGTATTAGTAAAACTCACAAATTATAATGAATAGGTAAATTTTTAAATATTTTCTTGATACTTTCACCCATTATAAACTCATCATTCATTAACATGCATTTTCAGCACCATTAGAAATGCTTTCTTAAACTAAAAATGTCACTTTATTTTCACTTAGTTATTTTTTATATTTTCGTCGTTTATATATAAACATTTAAAACTAAAAATGAGACATGATATTGATTATTGGCACACAAAGATTGTCATGAACTAACCGAACAACAACAAAAAAAAAATTAAATAAATGGAAGAATCAAACACAAACTAAATTGAAGTTATTAGCTTTTTTATAAAATTGATTCACACTACTTTCCAACCCGAACTTAATTGCAGTTATCTAATCTTAACTTTCTTTATATACACATCATTTTCTTTTTTTTATCAAGCAGTATAACAGGTAGAAATTCACCCCTAAATATGAATAAGTGAAAAATCTAAAGTTTGAATCCCGCCATTGCATACTGTAATATTCCTACTAACTTAACTATGTTTATGGGGATGAGCACATCATTTTCTATTATTGAAAATTTGTCTATATTACAATTAAATTCATTATACTAAAAAACACAATTTGGTTTAGTCATGTCTCTTCTCTTTTTTTGTTATGTTTTATTTTTAATTTTTTTATTAAAACCCAATCAGCTTGTGTTTATTGGTGGTAGAATAAAAAGGGTGTCTATCAAACATTATTGATTTTAAAATAAGGTGACCAACTCCATAAAGTGTGACGGGTTCCAAACCAAAATGTCTCTGTTTTTTTTTTTTTTACAATTTTATTTGTGACTTTTCAAATAAAGGTATATGCTTCCAAAGTAGTGGAAAGCATCTTGTAGGTTTCGATCCCATGAGTTATATGTTGGATTTATTTAGAGCTATTGCTCTCATACGTACTTACAAACACCAAACCAAAGCATATTGCACTCCATGTGAGTAATATGTTTGATTTATATAGAATTATTGCTAGATATATATTATCTAACCATTTGCTTCTTATATTGGTCCCCCTCCATTAGTGTATTGATACAATAATTTTATATCAACCTAAAAGAGAATACTAGAAAAAATATATAAATTTATATTACCAAATTTATGAAGGCTGCTAAAAAATATGAAGGCTCTATGTATCTATTCAGTTTAGGCCTCCAAATATGTTAGACGACCATGATAAAAAAAATGACATTTCTTAACTTACAATCTAGCTTTTAATGATGAGTTAATTTTTTGTTGTTCATTGTTGTAGTAAATAGTTGGTGCGTATGAATTTTTTTAGTTATCATGTTAACGTTTGAATCGACTTTTTGCTTTGAAGATCTGGTCTAATGCTCGTCAACTATTCACCTTGTTTTTTGCAATTCGATTTTATGCCCGTACACAGGTACGCTGAATTGTGTGTGGTGTATACTGATTTGTCTTTGATTGAGTTCTATGATCGGTCCGTTGGACTGTTTTGTTTTTCTTGTTTTTTGCTTTTATTAGACTTTATGTCCCTCGACTTTTGTAATTTTCCTTTTTTATTTAAATAGACTTAGGAAGTTGCATATACATCTGCACCCCATTTGCTAAAAAAATAAAGTCCGATATAATCAAAATATCAGCCTCTAATTACTTGGTTAAGAAGGCCCCCCTTACAAACTCTACCTATTTAAGTTAGTGTTTATTTTATTTTTTTTGGTTGACAATGAACATATATGTATATTTGTGTGCACTTCAAGCCGGCCGTAGCATCTTTTGAAAAATTGTTTATGACATCTTCAATGTCATCTCATCTCATATAAACTTAATTTTAATAATAAACTTACCATATTTAGTGCTCAAAGAAAAGCATATACACCAATAATTTCACCACACATTTGCATATTACAGTCACATTCATTTTTTGTCAATCTCTATTGATGTACAATACGTTAAAACAATGAACATCATCACACACTTAAAGACAAACATATAGAACATAGTTAATAGATTTCACCAATAAGATCAATACATATATGATATAAATGCATGTTACCAACATGCATAGTAAACTCAAAAACTAAAAGAAACCAAAACATGGGATCTATTTCTGAAGATATTCATGTTCTTCCAAAATGTTCACCTTTTGAAGTAGAAGATGATGATGATGCATGTCTCTCTGCTATGCTTCTTTGTTGTGGTCCAATGATTTATACTTCTGTATTAAAATCTGCCATTGAATTAAACCTATTTGATATTATATCAAAGGCAAGTCCACTATGTGTTTCAGCATCTGATATTGCTTCAAAGCTACAAACAACACAGCATCCTCAATTACCTCGAAGGCTCGATCGAATGTTGCGTCTGCTTGCAAGTCACTCTCTTCTTATTTGCTCTACAAGAACAAATGAAGAAGGTGTGATTGAAAGAGTTTATGAATTGTCATTGGTTGGTAAATATTTTGTCAATGATGAGAAGAATGGTTCTGTTGCTTTGTTCTCAACATTTATGAGTCACCAAAAGCTCGTGGATGCATTGTAAGTAATTTTTTATACAATATACAAATCTATTTATCTATTATATTTTATTTTTTGAAGGATTTATCTATACACGTTGAGTAAAAAAAGTATATCTATATCTATCTTACTCACCAAAAGCTCTTTGATTTTTTTTTTTTTAATATAAATTTTGTAAAGATGAACCATATTCTCTTTATAGTGTTAAAAAAGTCAAATTAAAAAAAAGGATAATATATGAAAATTTGTCTCAACATTTTCAGTAGTGATAAATAAATTAGTGACATTTTTTAGTATCTCTAATGTAGTCCATAATCCTATGTTTTCTAGTTGTGTTTAGTAACCATCTCTTTAAGTATTGATAGCTCATTGGTTTTGTCGTTCGTATTCATTCATCCTTCGATTTTTATTGTTGAAGCATATTTCATGTCTTATGTCTCTCTTGTTCGTTTTCTACTATGCTTTGAATTTACATTTTTTCCTTCTCAATCAAATCATAACATAACAGAGAGTGACATATAATTTGATCTTTCTTAGCTTTACCACAAACAATTCTCTCGTCGAAATTTATATTATTACTTTAATGATTTGTCAACAAAATTTATATGTTTAATGACTGTGGACCAGCAAAATAGAAAGAAAAAAAAAATTGTACATTCATTTATTCATATTTTACTACAAAGATATTGTTTTAAAAGAAAGGTATCATAGTTCGTTAAAAAAACAGGTACCATAGTAAGATACGATATGATTTTGTAAAGAAATTAGATTATTGGTGTCTATTTGTTAAACTCTTGTATTATGCTCCCTCTTCTTTTTTATAAAGAAAAATGCTAAACATGCCGATAAATACTGTCCCGAGAGGTTCCTGAAGGCTATTTTCATTTTCTCTCTCATGTTGATTTGCCCTCTCTTCTCCGTGAATTCCTGACATGCTTTATTGTGATTGGCTATTGGTGAATTCGGGATAACCTCGGGACGTTTTCTTTCGCTTTAAATAGCACGGCTGTTTTATAAAACATAGGCTTAATAGTAGTTTTAGCCCCTTAACTTTTCCAAAGTTGCGATTTTGGCTCCCTAAAAAAAAAATACAAAACCGCCCCCTAAGTTTTGCAACTGTAGCAGTTTTGGCCCCCCAAGGCCAAAAAAATAAATAAAAAATAACATGTGGCACCTCACTTAGGGTGCCACGTCAACGTTGACAGAGTCTAAATTGGACTTGGGGGCCAAAACTGCCACAAGTGCAAAACTTAGGGGCGGTTTGTAGTTTTTTTTCTTAGGAGGCCAAAATCGTAACTTTGGGAAAGTTAGGGGGATAAAACTATTATTAAGCCAAACATAATTAACCTTTTAGGTTTATTGAATAATAAATGTATATGATCTATATTATAAGATGTATACATTAGTTATTCAATGAACTTAAAAGTGAATTGTTTTTCATAGAAAATGTCGGAGGAAATATATAAGTTTTTTTTGGAAGGAAGGAATAAATTATACAAAATATATACAAAAATCGTACTCCAAAAACCCTTGTGCTTGAAATCAATAAATTGTGACAAACCGCAATTATTTATTGTTTATAAGGATGCAAATAAAAATGTCTGAAAGTCACCTCCATCATCATTTTTTTCAAGATTTTAAATTGTAGTTGTATTCACTAGAGATGTATAAATGAGGTGAAACTATTCATGAATTTCTCAGGATTAATTCCTTAAATTTTCAATCAAATTATTTTAATTAAATACAAAAGCTTAAAATCAGGGCCGGTCCAACAGATTAAGAGGTCTAAAGCAAAAATTTTAATGTGACCTTTAAGACAACAAAATATTTATATAAAATCAATTTTGTGGAGACCAAAATTTGAATTCATGACCAAGAGTAATTGAGGTTTTTTTGGTAATCAGTTAAGCTATGCAAATGTTTGTAATTATCTGTCATATATTATACTTATAACCAAATTAATTTTTTAAAGGCCTCTTTTTCACCTAAAATTTTGAGGTCTAAAATGAGTTGCTTTGTCCTTAGGTCGGCCCTACTTACAATTGACGCCAATTATTTAAAGGGTTAATTAAGTTTATGGTCCCTAGCTATAAATATCTGCAGTTTTGTTTTTAGTCCCTATAAAAATAAATCACACTTTTTAGTCCCTACGAAATTTTTCGTTAGTGTTTTTAGTCCCTATAAAATTTTCCGTCAAAATTTTTAGTCCTTATAAAAAATTTTCACAACATTTTTGGTCCCTAAAATGCTTAAGAAAAATGTCACAAGAACTAAAAAGTGTGATTTTATTTTGTAGGGACTAAAAACAAAACTGTAAATATTTATAGGAACTAAAAACTTAATTAACCCTTGTTTAAATAAATCAAACATAAATCCGATATACTGGACATAACAGCTCTTGATTACCCCCAAAGGATATTACTATACTACTTGTACCAAATTTTTTTTATTACTTTAATACTTAAAAATAATGTTTTGACTTCTAAGATCAAAACAAACAAAAAAACCTTTAGGCTAAACAACTACAATAAAAACTCTAGTCAAGTTTGATCGACCCGTCCTTTTTACGAGATAAGTTCAAACTATTGGCTCATGAAGACATTGAAGCTTCTTAACCTCTTCTACAGAGATAACTTGTGTAGCAAGTTATCTATAACTAACTGTCTTAGAATTTGTATAGCATACAACACATGTACTATAACTATCCTACACCTCTATGAACTATGTATAAGGTGTATTGGTACTCTTGGATCAAATAATGACTATTTCATTCATTTCTTTGTTTCATAATACAAACTTTGAGTTTTGACTCTACTCGTCCGGTTTGCACCCGTAAATATTGCAGTCGTCGTTACTCCAACATTTGATATTGTAGTCAAATTTCTACAATTATGGAGGAGAATTTCGAAATTAATATAAATTGTGACTGCGATTGCAATTGCGAACAACAACGCAAATTTGACCTAGTTATGTTTCATATTTGTCAGCAACAATTTTAAGGAGGTACTTTCAGACTGTGATAATGGACTATACATGAAAGTTCATGGAATGCCAGTTTATCAAGGCATACAGTCTGATCCAGCTTGGAATCACGTGTTTAACAAAGCAATGGCTAATATTTGCACAATTGAAATGAAGAAGATATTAGAAAAATACAAAGGATTTGAAGGAATATCAATATTGGTTGATGTTGGAGGAGGAATTGGGCAAAGTTTGAATATGATAATCTCTAAGTATCCTTCTATAAAGGGCATTAATTTTGATTTGCCCCAAGTGATACAACATGCTCCAATTTATCCAGGTATATCACTTTCCATAAATATGTATTTGAGGATTCAAGTTGTATGTTTCTTGCCAATTTCCCTCTAGTGAAATTTTGATAAAACTACCGAAATATTTCTCTCTTTTCTTATCTAATTTTATCACTTAATACTGTTTTCTACTAACATGTTATTTTTTTTCTAAGGTTAAATATGCTTTTAGTTCCAAAAAACCAAAAAAAAAAACCATGATTTTTAAGTTTAGTCCCAACATGAAATTTTATTCAATTTTAGTTCCTACATTTATTAACTCTTACAAAAAAATATGCGACTGGGATGATCAAAGGCTGTGGGGGACATTTGACCCTGCAATACCCCTCTTCACTTCATTAGTGTACGTGAGTTTTGTCGTTAAACTATTTTACTCATAAAAAACTTAAATAAGAACTCAAATAGAATAAAAAAAGTCAATAAACTAAGAGAGAGGAATAACATCAACGGAAGCGCAGACATCACAACTAAGTTGACACCTCCAATCAGCCGCTATTCTATGTTGCCAAATAAAATAAAATTTAAAGACTAGATTAAAAAAAATGGTGAATTTTACTGAGATTATGGTAATTATTATATTAGTATTTTTTTTCTTGTTAGGATTTGAAACCCTAGACCTCTAATTCATTAACTCTTTTAACGTCTTAATCTCTTAGTTCAACTAAGTGATGAGATTAAAAATATATATCTTTAGTTTTTTCTGAGGGAGAGTATAGGGACAAAAAAAAAATGATTACCTACATCCTCCACCCTATGTCTTTAATATGTATAGCATGTTTGTCATTAATGACTGAATTATCGATTCTATAAAGGGATTGAGCAAGTTGAAGGAGACATGTTTAAAAGTGTCCCAACAGGTGATGCCATAATATTGAAGGTTAGTCAAGACTCTATCATACCACATTTATAGTAGTATGACATAAAATTAATTATGTTCATCAAACCATATACACAATTGAGTAACAATAACATTTTCAATGTGGCTGGTTGATGATTTTAGGCTATATTGCATAACTGGTCTGATGAAAACTGTTTGAAAGTTCTAACTAAGTGCTACAAAGCTTTGCCACAACATGGAAAAGTGATTGTTATGGACTTCATAATGCCTCAAGAAATTCAGCATACAAAAGCAGATAAGATGATAACTAGCTTTGACAACCTCATGTTCTTGGATAGTGGTGTTGAAAGAACAGAGAAAGAATTTGAAAAGTTATGCAAATGTTCTGGATTTTCCAGTTTTGAGGTTATTTGTCTTGCCTTCTCTGCCCTAGGAGTGATGGAATTTTCTAAATAAATAAGCAACTATTATGTATGGAATACAATAGATAGTATTTATACCATAAATTTGGCTTGTCTAGAAGTGATCATATAATAAAGTTAAAAAATCAAGGGTTCATATTTCAATACATATTTATAATTTGTAAAGTATATGATATCTATCATAGATTTGTTAAATAGAAATAAGAGTAACATTTTCTACAAATTCTAGCTCGACTACAAAATATCGAAATTGTTATACCATAAACTCAAAGAAAACCGTAACTCGGGGAAAAGAATTGAAGACATATCTCAAGCATCTATTAAAATTAGGCAGACTATATCATGTTAAACCAAAGCATCAAGCAACAAGCGTTGAACATCAATGAGTTTTGATTTAACTGTAAAACATCAACTAGTAATTCTATGGTCACCTCTAGTGAATGTTTTAATTGTTCTGTCGTGCGTGCAAGGATTTCTGAGTTAATCGAGTGTGTTTACCCTTGAGTTGGATAGAAATCCTTGTTGATTGGTTTGATAAGACCATTGAGTTTGTTGAACAAGGTGATGGAGAAGAGTTGAGTATTTTCTTTGCCAACCAAGTGAAGACACTCTTGAAAGAATATGTCAAGTTATACATGATGTTAGCTTCCTTAATACTAGTGAAAAAATTGGTAGTTCAAAATTTTTCTAATATTTCTTGAGGATGTTTTATAGTTTACCAACATAGCATGAGATTGAGTTAAGTATTGACCTTGTGTTGGGTACATGGCATGTTATGAACTTAGGAAGCAATTATAAGAGCATTTCGAAAAGTAGTTCATTATACCCACAATTTCACTTGGAGCTCCTTATGTTACAAAGAGTCCCATGTGAAATGGTTCATTAGATCTCCCAGATGCTTCTATGCATTCGGTATAAAATAGTTACAAGGGAGACTTCCAACAAGAGTTGATCTTTGGCAAAGAGGTGTCATTAAAGATGTAGGGCTTTGCTAGAAGACACTCATGAAGGTGTCTTTTAGCAATCCACACCTCAAGGTGTGATTATCAATTTTTTAGTTATAACTTGCTAAAAGACATTTTCATAAAAATTAGTTTGTGTCTTTTAGTAAATGTCTGTAGGATAACTTACTAAAAGACACCTTCATAAAGGGAGTTTTCTAGCAAAACTCAAATATGTACACCAACAACTGTGTATGTTAGGCTTCGATTAAATTGAAATGCACAATATAAACACTTCATAATTCTTTATCTAAATTATATCTTAATATAAGAATATGTTAATGATTGCTAAAAAAAAGAATATGTTAATGAATGTCTTTGATGCATTGATTAAGAAGAGTATAATATTCTTTTTAAAAATTTTATTTTTTAATATTAAATTTCTATATTATTTTTTAACGATTGCTCTTAGAACACTTGTTAACATAACCCATTATTATTCTTTAAAAATGCATGACCCTTTAATATAATATACCATTGCATCTTTCAAAAAAAAAAATATATATAATATACCATTGCCGTGTTCGAGTAATTAATTGAACGTACTCATAAAATTTGACCCGAAATCTCATCTCATAAACTTGAAAGCACCAATAACTTAACATCAAATATCAAAACCATATGGTGTAGATTAATTTCATCTATAAAAGGTTAAAAACTCAAGCAACAACATACAAAGAAAAGCAACAATGAATTCCACTAACACTGAACAAAATAATCTTCCAAATCCAAACGGTTCACTTCATCATGAAGATGATAATGATGCATGTCTTTTAGCTTTACAACTTTCATTTGGACCATTGGTTTTTCATTCAGTATTGAAAGCTGCAATTGAACTAAACTTGTTTGAGATCATATCTAAAGCAAGTTCACGTGGTGTTTCAGCATCCTATGTTGCTTCAAAACTACCAACAACACAACATCCTCAATTGCCTCGAAGGCTTGATCGAATGCTTTGTCTTCTTGCAAGTCACTCTCTTCTTGTTTGTTCTACACACACAAATGAAGAAGGTGGAAGTGAAAGACTTTATGAATTATCACTAGCTGGTAAATATTTTGTCAGTGATAGCAGTAAGGGCTCTGTCTCGTTACATACAACATTTCTGAATCATAGATCCACTGTTGATGCTTTGTATGTAACAATCTTCTTGCATATATCTTTTTTTTTTTTTTTTCAAATTTTTTTTTTTTTTTTTTTTTTGACAAATTCTTGCATATATCTTTGATAGCTTGAATCATAGTTATAAATTGTGGCATGTGATTGCAATTATGTAAAAGGATCGGTCCAATAACTTTTAATAGTAAGTGAACCGTAAAGCAGTTTGAATATATACGACTTTTTTTTGTTAGAATATGAAGCCTTTTTACAATATGAAGCCTTTATACTCATAAAATCTAATGAAAAATAATTTTTTATTTGAAGATCTAAAGCGATGGTTTTAGTATCCTTACCTTGGTCCGACCTCGGTTATGTAACTACAATTGAGGTTCTGAATCTTGTGATGCTGCAGAAACTTTTACATTATTGTATTGTGGTTAAATCCACATTTGTCCTTTCGCATTTGAACGAGTTTTAGTTTATTATTATGTGAAAAAGACTTTTGAAAGTTTAACCTTATAATTTAAAAATTATTTTCTTTTAAACCTTGGTGATATCAAATTATGAAATTAAAGGTACTTTCAACCCTTTCATTTGGGTAAATTTGAGTGCATATAACCAATTTAGTGTTGTGTTTGATGTTGGATAATTTGGACAACAAAATTATTGAAAATTTAAATATCTCTAAAATTGAAACTTGTTGGATCACATTGGTCCTTTTTGGGTCGGTAAATTAGAAAATTTCTTTTCTGACATAGAAAACTTCATAATAACACACCGGCAGTAATTTCTGACATAGAAAACTTCATAATAACACTCCAACGGTAGTTAACTACCGTTCAACAAACCGACAACAATTAACTGCCGCTGGTGCCAACGGTAGTTAACAACCGCTGCGTGTTTGGTTCAATTTCCAGCAGCTCTCCTTCCATTTTTCATTTGCAAATTTTTACATAACCAAATTCTTTCATACTTAAACAAATTCTACCAATTTTTTCATCCTTAACAAGATAAACAAATTTTTTTCATCCAATTGCAAATTCAAGAATATAAAATGTACGAAATAATATTTAACAGGATAAAATTAAAGCGCAAGAAATAATATAAAACGTACGTACGTAAATGTCATAGAAATATCACAAGGTACGGATAATGTCATAATAATACATCACCATAATCAAAGCAAAAAGTACATAAAAAAGCCTAATGATAATCAACCCTGCTGCCTACGATGCCTCTGCCCCCTGCGCTGCCTGGCAATCCGATACGTAAGGGCAGGGCGACCAGTAGTGCCAATCTGAATCACCTCCTGAACAATCTCCTCTTTAGTCATCTCGCCGCTCTTGGCCACAATATCATCAGCTATTTGCACCAAATCCCAGATGATCGTTAGTGTGTCAGGCGTCTCTCTAGCATGCTCCTCTTCTATGATCTGCTCCACGTTCACCGGCCTGGGAGGAGATCCTTCATCAGGTGGGAGAATACGAGGGTGGGAGACTTTGGCATACCAAGCCATGTAGCCAGGATCATGATGCCATGCTCTCTGACACCTATGTACCCAATCAGGGTAGAACCACGCCTGAGTGTCTAGCAGCACAGTGGTCAGCATCTGTGTAGGCATCTGAACGAGAGCTGACGGATGTCTGGGAACATCCTGTACAAAGTCAAACTGCCTCTTTACCCGCTCAGGTAAATAACGGTACACCCTCTCCTTCCCGCACATCAGTCATCCCGAGTAAGTGCACAGAAACTGAAAAGGGCGCACTTCACTGTGATCACCATAAGTAGAAAACCTCACATCATCCACCTCTAAGCGATCCAGCCGTAAGCGGTAATGCTGCACATCTATATGCCTTCTGCTAGTAAGCCATCTCGCAGCACATGGTCTCTCCTTTTTCCACTTCGTGTTAGGCTTCCTTGGGTATGGACCTGACAAATGCTCCAAAATCCATCTCTGCACCAAAAAATAATACACAAAAATAAGTATTCGAGTTAAATATTAAATAAATCTAATACATTATAAAAACTTCACAAAAATATTATAATAACATCCTAAATAAATGTAGTCGAACTTAGAAAAAAAATGATCTAACATGATGGTAAAGATTATAAAATAAATTCATAAATAAATGAAGATAAATATTAAATTATTACCATAAGAAGAGTCGTACAACCAGCCATCGTTCTGTTATTCAAACGAACAGAATCATCCAAATAATCGTACAAGTAAGCTAAGGTCATCCCTCCCCATGACCACTTCCCAATCGCCTGCAAGTCCGCCATACAATCAAGATATATCAAGTCGATGTGTCTGTTCGTTTTGTTAGTGAACAACGCACTACCGACGAGATATAGAAGAAAACTCCTCACACACCACTACCTCCTCCTATCTCTCTCCAGCATCTCCTCCTTCGATTATGGGTCCTTCAGCCTCCTAGACTCTGTAAGGTGGGCTTCATAAAGTCGCTTCAGTGTGGGATAACTAATATGAGCACCATACTCAGTCTTTGCCTCGGCCCTAGCAGCAGCATCTGACATGCCCAACAACCTGGTCATCTATGTTAGCCCATAGGCCCGATCGACTACCGCGCCATGGTCCAGCATGCGGCCCTGAATAGGAAGGTGGAGGAGATTATACACATCGTCCAAAGTGATCGTCATCTCCCCCACAGGTAGATGAAAACTATTGGTCTCCGTGTGCCACCTCTCGCATAGAGCACGTATCATGGCATGGGTCACACTAGAATACCCGATGTATATCAAACCATGTATGCCAAACGCCTCCACAGGATCCCAAAACCACCTCAACCCCTTCTCCGACATAGCAAGCTCTCTCACCTTTCTCCCTGCATTTATACACTTATACTCCTCATCATGCCACATCTGAAAATCAAATGAATTAAGACATTGTCACTACAAATTTTTAAGAATTTAAAGAATTAAAACACTTACACTACATTCTTTAAAGAATTAAAATACTTATGCTACATTCTTTTAAGAATTAAAACACTTACGCTACATTCTTTTAAGAATTAAAACACTTACGCAACATTCTTTAAAAAATTTAAACACTTACGCTACATGATTTAAAAAATTTAAACACTTACCCAAGCGTCATTTAAACAATTTAAACACTTACGCTACAAATTTTGATCACTTTAAAGCATTTAAAGAATTATAAAGAATTTAAACAGTTACATTATGATGGTTCACCCAAAGAGGGATCGCCACATGCCTCGCGTAGTCGGACAACAATGACGTGGTCTCGGGACCTCCAAGAAAGGGAGGCCTTACAACATGGCATGGCGGTATCAATGGAACACGACGACGTCGCCGAGTCTGGGGCTCAGGCTCACCCTTAGGAACTATATTATCTACGTCAAGATAATCCGCCACAACATCCTCTGCCACCTCCTCATCATCATCTTCCTCCTCCTCCTCCTGCGGCTGATAAAACATATTCTCATCCTCCATCCGATCATACCCCTGAAATCCCTCCGCATACTCATACGTTTGTGTCGGATCAACCACCTGGGAGGAGTAATCCATCTGTGACTGTGAGCCCTTTCCAACTAGCCTCGGGTCCCCGCGCTTCCGAGCCTTTGGGACATACGGGTTTTGATCCGCCTTCTCTCTCCGAGCGCTAGCGGTAGTCACCTCTTTACCTTTGCACATCCTGGCCTATCTAATAAGTCATTGCTGCTCATCCTTCTCCCTAGCCATATTTGTACAAAAAAAATTAAAAAAAAAACACACATAAGTGGACAATGTATTTAGGCATTTCAAAGGAACATAAAGGTATACAAATATAAAGGATAAATATTCTAGGCATATATGATTTTGATTGATATTTGATAGATATATACATTATAACACAAAAATCCAAACTAATCAAACTAAGTAATTGAAGTTCCTTTGAAATGCATATATGTTTATTATATCATTATGTTCAAACTAATCAAACTTGCCAAAAAAATAAAAAATGCAAACTTATAATCATTATAGCATATATACATTATAAAGTTGAACATATTTGCAAAAAAAAATTACACAAAAAAGCAACATTTTCTCACTTAGGCATTTCATCAAACACCTTATGTGCATTCTAAATTAGGAGCACAATTAGTGTTATTTTAACATATAAACAACTACATTGTACGTAAACCTACTCTAAACAACAATGCCAGCAAGAACCATACATTATAACATCAAATTCTAACATAATTTGCAATTTCAAAAACCTAACCTAAACACTAAAGTTATGCTAAAATTATGAAAGCTAACACCCTAAACAACCTACATTGCATTGAAATAGGAAGAAAATAACTTACTTGTTAATTACTTGAAGAATTTTGGCTCAAATCAGTGCAATTGAAGTTGGGGTGAAGTTGGGTTTGTGTTGTTTTGAACTCTGTAAGCAGGAACTGCAGTTTTCTGTGTTCTAAGATACAGAAAGCAACGGCAGTTAACTACCGCTGAGGCCAGCGGCAGTTAACTACTGCCGGTTTCCCCATAGGTAGTTAACTACCGTTGGAGGCTGTAAGGTAATTTACTTATGTTAAAATGACGTTTTTTAAGTCAGAAGAGCAATTTTCGGTAAATTAAGTCTCTAAAATTGCAATTTCAAAGAGACTAATATAATCCAAGACTTTTAATTTCATTTTAGAATTTTATTAATTTTAGGAATTAAGTTCTGTAACTCTCTGGTAGTTTCATTTCATGAGCTACGTAGGGATACAAATGGTTGTTTTTTAACCATACATCAATGTAATTTCTCTAAATCTCCACATTTGACTAATATTGAATCATAATAGTAGTTGTTGGGCTGAGCTGAACTATAAATTACCTTTCAATTAAAATCAATTCTGCAACAGATATAAACTCAGGTTTGATGATATTTGCTTCGTACTCTTCTCAAAGTCTGAGCTTGGATTTTCTCTGATGTAAATTTAAATGGACTAATTTAACTTTTTTAAAATAAAAAAAAAACTTCGCAACAGATATAAATTATGTAAAACTTTACTCATACACATAAACTTATTGTAGTTTTATGTGTTATATTTTTTTGCTAGTCTCAATTTTAAAGAAGTGCTTCTGAACTGATTCTGCCTTATTCGAGAAAGTTCATGGAACGCCAATTTATCAAGCCATACAATCAGACCCAGCAATGAACAATTTTTTCAACAAAACAATGACTACTATGTGCACATTGGAAATGAATAAGATGCTTGAAATATATAATGGATTTGAAGACATATCATTGTTGGTTGATGTGGGTGGTGACTTTGGCCAAAATTTGAATATGATAATCTCCAAATATCCTTCCATAAAGGGTATTAATTTTGATCTGCCACCAGTGATAGAAAACGCTCCAGATTATCCAGGTATATCTTTTACATTAGGTCACCTATTGACTGAGCCAAAAAATATTAAAAAAATCAGCTATTGAAATTGAAATTATATGGGAAAATAATTTTAAAATTTTAATTTTTTATAGATGTAGCTACAGATTTTTAACAGAAATTCCATTACTAACATAATATAATATTAACAAAACAAAACATATATGAAAGACTACCTTTCAACATGCCCAGCAAGTGAGTACCTTTATTTGTTTATCTCCTAACAATTCAGTACAATAAAGTTAGCGAAGCACTAATAAGTGTTCTTGAAACATTGTTTAAGGAACTAAAAATGCCATTTTTGTATAAAAAAATGATGTAATTATGATTTTGAAAAGTATTTGACTTATATTTTTAAGAAACATTTTTTGTATGCATTCCGTAAGACTTTAAAATTAATTGATTGATAACATCTCCATATCCTAAGACTTGTTTGCAAGTTTGAAGAGAAAGGGAGGGAAGACTTAAAAAAAAGGGAAGAAATAAGTGGAAAAAATTGATAACTTTGAGAGCGAATAGTTTTAGAGAATTCATTTTTCTTCATAATAAAAATTTCGTCTGATTTAGGGGAATACAAATTTATTATTCTCTACAAAAATAATCTTCAAAAAAATATAAAAGATTTCTTTATTTTTCAAAAACACCTTCATTTCTTTTGAGAATTGAAAAAGATCTCTACTCGTTTTCCACCCCCAAACATTTTTCTCCTCTTCAAATACTCAAACAAAGCCTAAAAAGTTCATCTATGAAAGATATATAAATTTGAAATTTTGTTATCAGGTGGAGGAGAAATTGATCTGTCCCACACATTCACTTCTTCCTATGCTTAACACAAAAAAATAAAATAATTAGGAGGATAAAATAGTGACAGAAACAAATGAAGGTACTTTCTAATTTTCTTGTCACTAAATTTAAATTTTTTATCAAAATAAAAAATTGATAACATATTTATAAATTTTTTTGTTGAGAAAATAACATATTTATAGATGAATACCACTTTTTTTTCCTTTATATTTGGCACCCCGGAGGACTCCCGGGGTGCCAACTTAATTGGGATGTCGGTGTTGTCTCCTGATGTCCGTCTTTCTTCTTGCTTAGAAAAAAAAATGGTATTATCAAAACAAAACAAACGCTAATAAGTGAATTTTTCTAACAATGCGAAGGGATAGAGCATGTTGGAGGCGATGTGTTTGAAAGTGTGCCAAATGGTGACGCCATAATATTGAAGTTAGGTCTAAACTCTACCATACCTACTTATTAATATTTGTGATTATATTTTTCCTAATGATGTAAAGTCATCTTCTTTAATTTGAATATTTCCATGTGATTGATTGATAATTGTAGGCCGTGTTACACAATTGGTCAGACAAAGATTGTTTAAAAGCTTTACGCAATTGCTACAAAGCTTTACCACAAAATTGGAAGGTAATTGTTGTGGAGCTTATAATGCCTGAAGAAATTCAAACAACAGAAAAAGATAGATTAATTACTGGCTATGACAATCTTATGTTTATGGGTGGTGGCAGTGAAAGAACAAAGAAAGAATTCGAGAATTTGTGCAAAAGTTCTGGATTTTCAAATTTTGAAATTGTTTGTTGTGCTTTTTCTTCTTTGGGATTGGGAGTGATGGAATTTCTTAAATGAGAAATAGTAGTATACATTTAATACAATAATCCATATATGGCATAATAAAAAAGCAATCCATTATACCCAGAAAAATTGATCCATATATGAGGATCTTAGTCGACTTGGTCAAATGTATCATATGGACTGTCCAAATAAACATTGGTCACAATGCACTTAGCAAATAATTTTCTTTGCCTAATTATTGCTTATATTTTGTTACAAGTGAAGTATTGTGTTTTAATGTGACATTTTTTTCTTTTAATTTTTTTGTATCATATTATCTTTGTCAATAAAAATAGAAAGACTGATATGTTAGTGTTGTTTTGATGCTTCTAGTATAATGATGACAATTTGCATGATGTTTTTCAACTACTTTGCCTTGATTTTTCCGTGTCTGCATGTGTTTTAATTTTACGCGAATCAGGATTGAATTTGGATTTGTCGTCAAAAAATAAAAAGGATTGAATTTTTAATAAATTTCAAATACATGATTTTCCCTAAAAAAAAAGAAATACATGATTTTTCAACCAAGTACGAACACTTGAAAAAACCTATGTTAAAATATGAATTCTAAAAAAAAAAACTATTTGAGCCCGGTAGTATCCAGACTCTGGGTTAAACGGGTTAGTCTTTTTAAAAACATATTTATTTATTAAAAGGAGGAGGAGTGACGATGAAAGTTCCTCCATGAACAATAACTTAAACTAGAGATTTGCATGAATATTCCCTCTGTTATGTAAATCGAAGCATCTATCTTGTTGTAGTTTCGATTATGTTTCAACAAAGTTTAGCTTTCGTTTCATGTTTATTGTCGCTTGATGAACAATAAACATGAAACGAGTATTTGATTCGATTTGGTTTTCTGTTCTATTGAGCCGTTTGTTCTGGTTCCGGATTGTGATCTTTTGCTATTTTCACTTTCTGGGTGTTACTTGTTCTCTGGTTTCAATAGATTATGTTGTTGTGTCTGGATATCTGGTAATTGCAGCGTTCAAGTATTCTGGTGTTATTGTTGTGTTGCAGCTAGGGCTGGAAATGACTCGAGTCTAACCGAACTAGCCCGAGCTCGACTCGACTCGATTAGATTTGGTCCGGCTCGAAACTCGACTCGAGTTCGTTACGAACTTTTATTTTAGTTCGAACTCGACTCGGTTGAAGTTCGCGAATAGTTTGGTTCAGCTTGTAAGGTTCAATTCATTTTCTCGATTCACATAATTTAAAATTCAATTTTCTATAAGAAAAAACTCAATTTTTTTTAGAGACTCTGAACATAAAGATCAAAGGCTAAGTGTTGAGGTTGTTCAACTTCTATTTGAAAGGTGATTCTCTTTCAATCAAAATTTCAAAAGATGTTTACCAATCCGGTCTTGCTAATTGCAACAATTATCTTCATGGAAGATTAGTTTTGTTTCGTGGTGATTAACCATTTTGCTCTGAAGATTTGCGTGAGAAACTCTTGCGCTTATGGAAACCTATCGATCAGTGGAAGATGATTCATCTAGGTCGAGGCTTTTTTGAATTCCGCTTCTCATATGTAGATGAGCTTATAAGTGTTTGGTCAAATGATGCTTGGAACTTGAAACCGGGATTGCTACGGCTTTCTCATTGGTCTCCGAATTTTAACTCCTTTAGTCTTAAATGTAACACCTATTTTCCGACGATAAATATTAAATAATAAGAATTTATTTAGTAAGGATGTTACAAAACTTGACATCATATCACAAAATATTAATAAAATGTTTTCTTTTAAAATAAACCCACTATAGAAGAAGAAAATCATTCACTTATCACGTTAATAAATTCATACTTGCCTTTCCACAATCATAAGTAGAAAATAACAAAGTTTCTAAGATTCAACTCAAAATGTAATTAAAATTAAATCGTCAACCTCAACCCTAGTGTTACAATATTAGAGCTCGTAGCGAATACTTGCTTATTCAACTACCAAATAACATAAGTAAACGGAGGGCAACCCCTCATCTTCGCCTTCTAAAACGTCCCACAACTACTTCTCGTCAACTTGAGTATATGTACTCAAAGTACAACCACCATACGGAAAACAACACAACAAAATAAGGGGTGAGAAATCCTGCCATAACATAATAATAGGGAAAAGCACGCACATTAAATAAATATCAAAAGAATATAATCCCCACCGTCTCAACTCTCAACAATTATTATGTATAATCTCTTCAGTTCACATATCACAGTAGCACATCATTTTCACACATAAACACCAAGTACAAACATCATCATATACATGCATAAGGACTCTCCTAACGACCTATATGAATGTGGTACCACATCTACTCGTTATTTTTCCAGAGTTATGTTATTGGACTTTTCTCGTCATAATTGTCAGAGGTATGTTACTGGACTTTTCTCATCATAGTTTGCCAGAGGTATGTTACTGGACTTTTCTCGTCAATGCAAGACTTCATGTTCTAGACTCTATATGAACACAAAGAATTAAATTCGACAAGTATTACACGTATACACATAGTCACATATTCCACATATGAATGCAAAACTCCCCCTAAAGTGCACGACACTAATGCAAGCACACAAATCATCACCACTCTCATCATCATCATAGATAATATCAACACTCTCATCGTAATAATATAATTATCGTCATTCTCAACATCAGAAAAATTTAAACATTATCATTCTCATCATCGTCATAATTTAACCATCATCATTCCCCATCGTGTTTTTTTTCTTCCATATATATTAATATCAATCGTCATCACTCGTGTTACAGTTATAGCATCCCTCTTCATTACTCTCTATCAACTGTTTACATGACCACCTTATCTCTTCATTAATCAAACCCTTACGCGCGACTCATTTCTACGTCAACATCCGTCTATTTTATTTTATTATTCATCTCACGGACGTACTCTATTCTCTTATCAGGCTATCTAAATACTTTATTCAAATATCATACCATATTCCTCATTCTTATTCTTAAGGTGTTTACTTACTCATTATCATTACATATAGTGTCTCCTCGCTATACGACAAGGTTCCTCCTCACCATCGTCACTAACTCTTTCTTACTTATTCTTCTCATTAAAGTGACTTTATAACTTATTACCTCGTTCTCACACTCGTCGTCATCTATATATCGACCATTCTTCTAATCTTAACTTCAATCTAACTTAAAGTTATTATCTCATCTTATCATTACTTTCAACCTCTTCAACTTTCCTCACTAAGACTTCATTATAATCCAAGATTATATTCTCTCGAATACTGGTCGTTTTTGAAGTAGCAATAAATGTCACAAGGAAGGGGGGGGG
>Ga0228710_1001464_pt1 | contig 35471 bp, 22 predicted proteins | sample MedpolnodulmetaG_FD_177995 | JGI IMG/M metagenome (GOLD analysis project Ga0228710, IMG submission 177995) | Root nodule microbial communities from Medicago polymorpha collected in Santa Monica, California, United States - pink nodules | ecosystem: Host-associated > Plants > Roots > Nodule...
TGATGATTATAGGTTCACCTAAGGGATTAGGGAATTATAATTAGAAAAGAGGGCTTAGGATCAAGGGATTGACCTAAGCTATTTTGTTAATTTGTCGTTAACTTTATAACATTCGTAGAGTTAAGAAACTGGTTGCTAATGAGCGATGAGCAAATGAATCGAATGACCTAGTCACTTCTCCATATTATTTCTTAAACCAATTTTTCCTTAACCATTTTATTTTAACGTGCAAATCAAACCAATTGCCTCAGTGCACCCCCCATTTTACAAACATCCTTAATAATAATGACATTCTCGAGTAGAAGTTGAAACAATTCCTGTGGATACGAATCTTCTAAATTTTATTACTTCGATATGAGTTAGTGCACTTGCTAATTGTGTATCACCAAGTACCAAGAGTATCATTTACAAGCTCAACAGTGATGTGATTACTAGAAAAATTAACAAGCTGACAATGTAAAGAGTTTTTCCAAAATAAAGCTAAACCCCCGGCTCTCCCGGTGCGATCGACATGAAAACAAGCATCGTAACCAAGCAAAAAACGAAGTTCTTCAATTTTATTTCGGTGAGCTAGAGTCTCACTTAAGAATAGAAGGTTCGGATTGAAGTGCCGGACTAGGTACTTAAGGTCGGGAATTGTACTCGGGCTACCTACACCCCGACAATTCCACGCCACCAGGCTCATTTATCTAGGCAGGCCTGAACATCAGAGCCTGCTGTTACAACTTGTTCGTCACCTAAAGGTTCATCAAATACATTCATATCAATGTCCCCCCCATGACTAACATTTGAACCTATTACAAAATTTCCCACATCCCTTTCAGCAGCAAATATTTCTTCATTCTGAAGGGCAAGCATGCGCTTCCTTTTCTTCAAATCCGAGCCACTCTCATCCGGTATCTCATCAGTGGGATCACTTGAAAATGGGGCAGCAGGTAAACCAAGCACCAAAGGGCGGCCTGGAAGCAAGCTAGAAGCTGAAGTACCTGTGGAAGAAGAAGGCAGCAGATGCACTTTGCAAGCAGAAACCGCCCCATTACCTTTTTTAGCTAACATTGAGTTTTGGGCAGCAAGCACATCTTGTTTCATAGCATTGTGACTGAAAAGCAAGCATACGGTCATTGAAATTGGCAGAGTTTCCCACGCCTACAGTAGCTTTGTCGCGGCCAACCGGAACAACACCTTGTTGATGATTTTGTTGCGGCATAGAGGCAGGAATAGGGTCTTGTAACCAACAATTTGTAGCAGCTGTGCCAATCCTCTGTGTAATTGGTTTCAGGTCGGCTCCCCAATTATGGACACCGTCATCAGCTTCTAATTCGAACAGTTCCGGGCACACTTTGTCCGTATGTCCAATCAATCAATCCGCACCTGTGATAAAAGTAAAGAGGATGATGTGCTTTAATTTAAAAGAAAAATGTCGAACGTGTCACTTAATCAAATATTTGACAATAAATAAATAACCAAAAAGTCAAAACAGCTTTTTGAAAGAAAAATTAGATTCGATGATTGATTTTTTTATTAATCTGAAAACATAGTATGAAAGAAATATAATAATACATTTAGGAATTTTTTTTCGAAGTTAGAATTTTGTTTGTGTCGATATTTTATAGACAAAATTAATTTAAAATTTAAATTCCTTTTTAATTAATTAAATATAAAATAATATTCTTGACCAAAAAAAAAAATATAAAATAATATTTTATTAAATATATTGCATGTTCACCTGATATTCATCTTATTTCTGTATAACATAGTTTTTTTTTCTTGACTACATTAGTTTAATTTGTTAAAGAGAAAAGGAAAGACACTATCGATATAATTTACCCCAATACAGGCTAGACGATAGGATAGCTTGGCCTATTTTCAACTCCAGAAATGATAAATGGACACAAAAGTACAAACACAAATACGACACCACTGTATTAAACTGTTTCCTTATACTGTACTTTTTTCTTTCACAAAGTCACAATACAACACTCTTCTCAGGTGTAAAAACTTCATCCTCTCCCTCTTCTCTATCATTCTCTCCTTTGCATCTCTCTCTCACCGGCGACCACTCACCGGATCTCATCGGCGACCATTCATCAGATTTCATTGGCGATCACTCGAAAGTGTTTTAGGCGACGGATATGAGTTTCAGTAGATAGTAGTCGCACAAGACAGAACGGTGGTTGTAGGCGGAGAAGACAAATCTTAACGGTTTGCATATATGAACTGTTGTTGGTCCTGTTCGCATATCTGAACGGTTGTTGGTGACAAGGATGAAAATGATGGTGGAAAGGACCGAAGACGGTTGGTGACGAGGACAAGGACGGTGGTTGGTGGACTGAGGGTCTGGTGGTGATGGTGGTTGGTGGATGGAGGAAGCTGGATGACGGTGGCGGTTCAGACTGAGAAGGAGAAAGAGAGAGAGAAAAGGGAGGAGGAAATTAACAAAATACCCTTCATTTTCACTTGAAATCTCAATTATGCCATTAAACTTTGATTAAAATTACAAACTTATCCCTGGTGTCATATTTGTGTCAATATTTTTGTGTTTAGTTATCATTTCTCTTTCCAACTCACGGCAACAAAACCCACATTTGTGGTTACCCATCGGAACCAAACCCAATTTGACGAGTTTTCCCCGTTTTGTCTGGGTTTAGGTTTTCTCCGATTTCAAAACACGGGTATGGGACGGGTAACGGGTATATAAGTATCCACCCCGAACTCATACCCAAACCTGTTCCGAATGCAGAAAACTACTTTATGTTGATATACCATGTTATTTTGTTTGATAATTGCTATGTTATAAAAACTACCATTGATATTTAAAGGAACAACTAAATCAATTGGTCTAACAAATGTTAAAGTGAACATATTGTTGGATAATGCATTACAATATTTCTCTAGGGGTTGCAAAAAAACTTTTTTTTTTATTAAAAAAAAAATTCAATGCGGGGATGGGGATGGGGCGAGGATACCCAAACCCGTCGGGGACGAGGATGAGGTTAAATTTCTCATCCCGCTGAATATGGGTAGGGTAATGAGTAAGTATGTGAGAATTGGGTATGGGGATGGGGAATGTAAAACCTGTACCCACCCGACCTCATTACCATGCTTACTCATATGTGTATAAAATAGAGAAATTATGAGTGTTTTTATAAAAAATTTATTCATTAATAACATGACAAAGAGAAATTAAAAGAATTAGAGGAAGAAAAACAATAAATTGTAAAATGCATGATAGAAAAAAAAAATCAACATCTCATTGTATGGTAAAGTGAGTTATAGTTTGTGTCAATTTTTGTTTGTTTGTAAAGTGCCTTGTAATTTGAGAATGAGAGAATATATTGAAGTCTAGAGATTTTTAGATTGAATTTTAAAGACTCTTTTGCATTTAACTAGGATATTTATGTAATGGGTCATGACATAACCATTTTAGCAGCAACCCAAAAAAAAATGCCAACAAACTCCCACAACATCGAAACGGCAACATCTGCTAGCAGTCCTCAAAGTACAACGGATGACTTACTTAATTGTTATAATTAACTATCTCACAACCAAGAAAAATTGAATCAAAAAGAAAAATCAAGTCACCATACCTGACGTGGTTCTCGAAATAACGACAATTCTCACGATATTTGAAATCAAACGGACGACGACGATTCTCACAAAATTGAAAAATGCGGTAGTTTGGAACGAAAAAATTGAACAATCAAAATGGGAAGAAAATTTTTTATGAATGTAATTGATAAATTTAAGGACATTCAAATGAAAGAAATTTGATGTGAAATTTTAATTGTTCTAAGTAGTGTAAATTAATTAAGATTGAACACCTAAATATAATTAAGGCAAGATTACGTTATGGGTCCTTTATCTTATTATTTGCAACACTTTAGTCCTTTATCTTTATTTTTTTCCATCTAGGTCCTTTATCTCTTAAAAATCCAGAAATATGATGAATCAATGTTATATTCACCTCAAATCTTCTTTTAAACACAAAAATCAAAACCTTAATTTCACAAATGTTGCAAGGCGGATGGTGGAGGCTTAGTCACTGGCGGAAGGGTTAGGCTTTACGAAAGTTAAGATTATTCTAGAAACAACAAAATTGATGTGCAAAGCTGCTCTCAATTTTGGGGTTATTTTTGTGCCAGGTTTGAATATTGAGTTAGATGATGATGATAATAATAATAATAATAATAAGAACAACAACAACAACAATAATATACAGTGTGACAATTTATATAACTATTTTTTTTTTACGAAACTAAATCTCTTTCTCTATAGGGTTTTGATTTTTGTGTTTAAAAGAAGATTTGAGGTGAACATAACATTAATTCATGATATTTGGAGATATATTTGTGTCGAATTTTTTTTTGATTCAATAAAAATGATGAAGATTCAAAGGAAGAAGATGAAGATGATGAACATCTTCATCATATTTCTGGATTTTTTTCATTTTTAATAAAAACATATTTTAAAAAATAAAATTATGTTTTTTTAATAAAAAATGAGAAAAATGATGTATATGTGCTTTTATGAGAGATGAAAGACCTAAACGAAAAAAAATAAAGATAAAGTACCAAAATGTTATAAATAAATAAGATAAAAAAACCTTTAATGTAATCTTGTCTATAATTAAATAAAAATAAAAAATAATTTTGACAAAAAGTATTAAAAGTTACCTTGTGATTAAACTTGATTTTTTTTATAAAAAAAATTGACTCATTTATTTGACATTTACATTTTGAATGGTCAATACCCGTAAAGAAGAGAGGGCAATATAGAAAAGTACTTGCTTATTGGGTGGGGAGGGCAACATCAACATCAAGGGCATTAAAGCTTAATTTAATATAGAGTTTAATGGAATCCCGTTTTCATGTGGAGAGAGAGAGAATAAAAATCTTATAAATTGATACATTTCGTTCCCAGAAGAAGCAAGCAAGAACTGTGAGAGAGAGAAAGAGAAAGAGAGAGTCGCTACGTTTTTATCAACAACACTCTCACCGACATTCATACCAGACAGGTTTCTCTTCCCTCACTCCTCTTCTCGTTTTTTTTCATATCCTAAACCCTAGCAGTAGCGCTCAACAAACACGCAACATAAATCAAATTTGTGTTTTTCGATGCTTCACAATCACATGTTGATGCTTTTCTGATTAATATCATATTATTATTGTTTCTAATAATATTAAGAAAACACCCTGTTTTGTTTTCTTATTTGATTCATCAACATAATGGAATGATCCATGCTACAATTGCCATATTTTATTATTGTTTTATACAAACTGATTTCATGCATGCTGCAGAATCATATCTCCTTTTATATTATAATAATTTAATTCATTTGTTATCAAATTATTTTATATTATTAAAATATATAGTATTGTAATTTCCCCCCCTTTTTCTGGTGGCTTGTTTTGTTTTCTTCAATTACTTTTTTTATTTTATATATTTTAGGAGTTCTGTGTTCTCTACTCTTTGTCAGTGACAAAAACTATAAACTTTAATTTATAAAACTAAATAAATTATAAAATAATGCAATGCTAAACTGGGTTTATTGTTGATACTTTGCTTTTTTTTGGGTGTTGTTGTCTTCCCTTTATTCTCTGTTCTGTTATTTGGTTTTCTGAGCGTAAGTGAAAGGGAAAGGCGTATTTTTTTTGTTCTTTGAAGTTTTAATTATCATTGTTTTAATCTTTTGTGCGACAACTGGTGTATTAATTATCCAGAGACTGGAGCCAGTGAAGAAAAGGGTCATTTATGGGGGACGCCGTAGAAAGAGGTTTGGAATGCCAGAAGACTATGGATGGGAAGGCGAGTAACGGGAATGGTTTGGAGAAGGAGATTCCTTCATGTTGTTTGAAAGCCATGGCTTCAGCCCCTGAGTTGGAGGCCAGTTGTCACTCTACCGTTGTTTCGGGGTGGTTCTCAGCATCTCAAACTTGCTCTGGTCATTATCAGCTATTTTAATTTTGTATTCTTCCATATATTTCCCATTTCCTTTCCATTCCACTAACAACAATCTTTTGTTTCATTGTGTGGCATATTTTTTTACAGAAAAGTCAGAGGAAGTTCTTTATTTCAACAACCCAATGTGGCCAGGTGACTGTTATTTTGCATATGGAGTTGTTTTTGCTTCATGTATTATTGACTTGCAACTTTGGAGTGTGCGTTTTTTTTCTTTCTTCTTTCTGATGTTTGATAACTGAGACTGCAAATGTTTTTACTATTAAAGACAATCATATTCTTGTTTATCAATAAATAAAATTTGATACAATCGAGCCTTCATGGAGAAGGATGAATATGGGGGTGGGGGAAGGGATTACAAAAATTCTTTTATATCTTTGAAATTAACTTTTGGCCAAGGAGGATAAACTAAATGTTTGATGTTACAGTATCAAACTTCTTTGTTAATCCTTTTGGAGAAACATCCATTTTTCTATTCCCTTCATCAAATTGATGATCTTATTTTCTCCTTCATGAACTACATATTGTGGTAACATACATTTTGAAATGCTCTCACTTTGTTGCCAAGTATGTAATTTTCGTGTGTATATGACGGCTGCTGATGGTTTTGGTGCGTGTCTATCATTAGGAGAAGCCCATTCAATCAAAGTAGAGAAGAAATTGTTCCAAGAAAAGTCACTGTACCAAGAGGTCTTGGTTTTTGAGGTTTGGCATCTTCTTCCTATATTGCTCTCTTTAATTCTACCTATAAATGAGAAGTGATTAACACTTATCTTCTTTTTACAGTCGTTAACATATGGGAAAGTTCTGGTACTTGATGGGATTGTTCAGTTAACTGAGAAGGATGAATGTGCTTACCAGGAGATGATAGCTCATCTTCCCCTCTGTTCCATTCCGTCCCCCAAAAATGTGAAGTCTTTTGATCTGATCATCAGTTCTCTATTATCACTTAGGGGAAATGATACTGCAGAACTACGTACATCCTTTGATATTCAGCAGCCTCAATATCGCTTCTTCCTGCTCTATTCTTTAAAATTTTGTCGATCATATCATCTTGACAATGTATTGGTTATGGCTCCAATGCTCTTGTGTGTATGGAGGAAAGCATTTGAGACTGACTAAAATTTGAAAGGATTGAATTCAATTAATTTTTATTATGCCTTTTTTCCCATACTGTTTTCACCGTCTGCTAAATAATTTTTATGTTGTTAATTCAGGTTTTAGTTGTTGGTGGTGGAGATGGTGGGGTTCTAAGGGAGGTATCCCGCCATAGCTCTGTGGAGCATATTGATATTTGTGAGATAGATAAGATGGTTATTGATGTAAGTTATGACTTATTTTAATATAACTCATTTCATTAATGAAATGAACTTATTGCAATGGTTATTTTGTAGGTTTCTAGGAAGTTTTTTCCAGAGTTAGCTGTTGGGTTTGACGATCCTCGTGTACACTTGCATGTTGGTGATGGTATATATATTTGATGCTAGTCTCATTTTAAGTTTGTTATCGTGCCAACTATGGCTTTAATTTACTGATTACAAACTATTAAGGCTATGTAAGCTTATTCACTTAATACTCTTCCCATCCATCTTTGCCAGCTATTGAATTTCTTAAACGTGCACCTGAAGGGAGGTATGACGCTGTAATTGTTGATTCCTCAGATCCTGTGGGTGAGTAATTTAAATTCAAATTCAAAATGGTCTGTCCAAAATGTTCAGTAAATAATGCATTGGAATTAGCACTGAACATAGCATATGTTATTTTGAAATGAAAAAAGTCGTGTTTTGAGGAGGATCTATATTTTCTCACTAGTATTGAAATTGCTTAACTAGATCATTGACCCAAACCCTTGCATCTCAATCTAACACACTTGTCGAAGTTGTGGGTTTTAGATAAAAAAAGGAAGAAATAATAAAAGCTTGAATATTGTGATAATAGTTTGATAGTGACTTTCTACAAAAGACTAGATACTAATTCATATTTATAGGGAAACAAGACTCTCAATCCTAAATAAATAGATAAATTAGAAAACAAACATAATAATATCTAAGTAATATACTCTAAAATTATAAAGGGGTCTAATGAGATAAACTAAGGTACTGCAATATAATATATACTATTAGATATTGAAGTAGTTTGAAAGAGGAGGTCCTGGGTTCGATCCCCTGAAACTAACATAACTAATTACCAACACTGCTAACATTTGCCCATCAACGACAAAAAAGATGCTGCAATATAATATAATAATGGATATTTCTAATATTCTCCACCACTGTTCATATCAGGTCTGTTCTTTACTGTGTCAGTTTAGCCTTCATTTATGAGAAAATTTCAGTGATTACTTTAGATTGTTTCATTGGTATGATTGATCATCTGTGTCGCATACTATTTTGATTTGAATTTTATTGAAAACCGTGATTTCTTTCATATTGTTTTGTTGGCTGCTGGTACAGTGATTGACTATCTATGTGTCACATCTACATTACATTTACATATAAATCAGATTTGATTTTTATTCAAAACCTTCGTTTTCCTCCAATTTTCTCTGAACTTTTGTTCCTAAAATATTTATATTGAACAATTCGCTAAACTGAAACTGATCAGCCACTTATTAATTTCATGTAATGTTAAGCAGAGTTAGATTCTTACTTTGTTGGTTGGTTATTTTTATCAACAACTCACAATATCACTTTTGTAATTTAGGTCCTGCCCAGGAACTTGTAGAGAAACCATTTTTTGAGACTATATCTAAGGCATTAAGACCCGGTGGAGTTCTTTGTAATATGGCAGAAAGTATGTGGCTTCATACACACCTTATTCAAGACATGCTCTCCATTTGTCGAGAAACATTTAAAGGTTCTGTACATTATGCATGGGCAAGTGTTCCAACATATCCAAGGTAGAGTTTACACTATATTCAAATTGCTGGTAAATTAGTATTTGATTCTACTTTTAAAAAATTTCTATTTTCCAATTTTTCTGTTTCTACATGTTGTGAGAGTAAGGGTAATTTTTCTTACAGTGGGACACTTACACCTCATGATAAAGTTGATCCCACTGATGGATCTTCAGTAATTGTCGCTCCCACAAAATTTATGATTATGGTTGGTGTGTTGCTGGAAAAATTCATAGGAATTATGAAACTTCCATTTTCCACTTGTTGAAAATGTTACAAATTTGTATATAAAAAAGTTAAAATTTAGGCAGTCGATCCTAGCCTTTTTGGTTTGTGTTACGTTGCATTAGTGTGCATAAAGGTTGTTGTAGGTTTTCACTTTACCTTCTTGAGAGGATTCACTTTGTTATAATTGAATTTTTGGTTTAAGAAAGCCTGAGATTTTTACTTGCCTAGTTTGGCATTTTGGAACAGTATAGTGGTAACAACTAATCCGTGCCCTGACAATTACTAAACATGATTGGAATTTTGGTTCATCTTGACAGTATTGGTAATTATATGATGCTTATTGTATTCCTTTCTCGGTATGCAGTGGTGTGATAGGGTTTCTTTTATGCTCAACAGAGGGGCCACATGTTGATTTTGTGAACCCCATCAATCCCATTGAAAAGTTAGAAGGTGCTGATAAGTATCGGAGGAATCTTAGGTTCTATAACTCAGAGGTAAGTATATGGTCCATATATTGCATTTACTTACTTAACTATTTATTGGTTCAAATTTTGCAACAAAATATCAGGCATTTAAGCGCGAATATCAGAATACCTTCATGCAAGAAAGATCTTACGACCCTTTTCTTATGCAGATACATACAGCTGCTTTTGCACTGCCTGCATTTCTGAAGAACGAGGTGAGGTTGCTCCGTCAGTAGCAATGCTTGCTTGCGTATTGTACCACTAGTCATCTGGGGAAATAGATTATTGTGGGAGAAATAGGTACCAGGCGTGATTATTTATGTCATCCAATTCCGTCTTTGAACCCACTTAAGCTTTGTTGAACTCTGGGCAATATTGGATGGCCTTGTCTCTAGTCTTACAATATTATTAGCCTCGTTTTGTGGCTGTTTTTAAGCTTGAAAGCCGCATTACCAGTTATTGATGTATTGAAATAATTTGGGATGCAGAGTGTGGATTTTAACAAATAATTTTGCATTTTGTCAAAATAAAATAAAATTTCACTGAGGAAGTGTGTTTATATGGCTTTTATGAATCTGTAATGTGGGATAGTGGCTGAGTTGGATGAGAATTTAGTTGAGTTTGCGGTGCTTATTACCGTTGATCCAAACTCTTGCTCTGGGGCTTTGAGCGAGTGACGATGGAACTTTGTCTCATTTGAAGATGAAAGTGGGAAGGGAAGAATAAAAAGTAAATTTCATCGATTTATCATGTTGAATTACAAAGTAGTTATGACGGTGAGTGTAAAATCAAATCTATGTTTTTATTTGACAAAAGTAGCAGATGAGTAAGCAACGGTAAATACAACTATCATAACTATCTAATACATCTTAAACAGCTATAGACGATGGTGGACAAATTCATTAATATTTTCAGCAAAAATAATCCATGAATTTCCTTTGTTATTCGAGATGTTTGATATGTTCATGCTAATAACACACTATCTAATACACTCTTTGTATGGGATTCCAATGATTTGGTGCAACGTATAGTGTTTAAATGTGTTATATAGTGTGTTGGTGAATGGTGACACTCCACATTTTGAACTAAATGTGTACTATCTCTATTAACTCGAACAATATATGATGTTTCAATATACTATATTACTTTGCACTTTTTAACTATTTAAACAACTAAAACTTATTAATTAAAAAAAAAATCAAAAGTCAAACATTGCAGGCAAATGAACTGTTGCCATGCAAAACCAATATTGACTTTGGGAGTGCATCTTTGCTCCATTTATCCCTTTTCATTTCATAGATGTGTGACATGCGGCGAAAACAAAATCAAGGGTTAGGATTAAAATGTTCTCCCCATTCTGTTCCACACACCTCACACAACTCAACTTCTCTGTTCTTCCCCCTTCCACCTCCTGCCACAACAACAACCTCATCTCTCCACCGCCGCCTCTTCCGGCGACACCGCTGCCACTTCCGGCGACGGAACATCTTTATTTTAGTTCATTTCGGGTCTTTGGTAAAACGCCATGAAAATGGTTATGTGAGATGTTAACTTCAACAAGCGATTCAACTCTTCCTAAATTCATTGCAATTTCACCGGAAAATTGATTCTCTGATATGTCAAGTAGACCAAGAACCGACATTTCGGCGAGTTTTGCGGGAATCTGAAATCTCGCCGAATAATTGATTATGGCTTAAATGTAATGAAACAAGTTTGTTGCATTGAAAAAGTTCTTATGGGAATTTACCAAAGAGGTTGTTGTTGTCGAGTTTTAATTGAACAAGCTCTGGTAAATTTTTGAAACCAATTTGAATGTAACCGAAAATTGATTCTGTGATAAGTCTAATCCTTCAACTTTGTTACTATCAAAAGAATTTGGTAAATCACCTAAGAAGTTGTTGTTAGCCAAATTAAGCATTTGAAGTGATGGCATATTCCATTTTCTATCATTGATTCTTCCAGAAAGTTTGTTTCCAGAGATATCCAACAAGTATATCCAAGGTAATTGAGTGATTTCCATTGACAATTTTCCTGATAAATTGTTGTCTTGGAGTCTCACTCTTTCTATGGTTGAATTTGAAAAGGGATGTAATCGGTAATATATTTCTCTGTTTGTGTGTTTTGATATTGAGTGGGGTGGCGGTGATGATGAAGATGTGAGGAAGAAGAAGGGGCACGTGTGTTTGTGTGCTTTTTTTTTCAACTTTTTGTAAAACTTTTAATCCTAACCCTTGATTTTATTATGGCCACATGTCACATATCTATGAAGTGAAAGGGGATAAATGGAGCCTTTGCAAATGGAACAAAGATGCACTCTGAGTTTGGATACTCTCATTTTGTACAAAATTATACGAGATATATACCAAGACTATTGACAAAAATCTTGGTGTTTGTGTAACTGTTTCATGTGTGTACATCTTAGTCAATAGTCTTCCCTCTTCTGATTGACAAAAGTCTTGGTATTTGTGTAATCGTTTCTTGAGATTTATACCAAGACTATGACAATAGTCTTCCCTCTCTGGAGCCTCCTAGGAATATTGTGAAACTTAACGTGGACGAGGACAATAACTCCTTTAACAACCTGAAGCTAGTTGGTTGTGATTAGTTAATTTGATCATTATTTCAAAAAAAGAAGTTAATTTGATCATTGTTCCCTCTTCTAATATTAATGTTGAATTACATCCAATCTCTTATGGTTTGATTGTAACTTGAGCAACAATACATGACCCGAGTATCATGTACTATTAGATAAAATAATAATGATAGTAATTATGTATGTAATTCAACAATCAAACCATAAGAGATTGCATGTAATTCAATTGATTGTGACTTTATTATTATTGTAATCACGTATATAATTGCTAAAACTAGTTTTTACATATGTATTTTGTTAACTAGGGTTACAATTTCTGTTTGATGATATTTTAATTTATCAAATGATTAAATTATACTTTCTTATTAGTTTTGAAACTAATTTAAAAAACTATTGTTATTTCAACATAATTTCATTGATAATTCTAAATGAAAATGACTAGTATGTAATTACATGTCTCATTTAATTGAAATTCCAATGTAAAAGTGATAAACTGATAAAGGTTTCCCGAATTTCTTCCCTTGTATGGTACTGGTACCGTTATTCATTTTACATTTGCTCTTGTCCCGTTTTGGACTATCAGCCGTCACAAAATGCGAAAAACAGACTAAAAAATATAATACGCACCAGTTTCATTTGAAAACATTTTAGCAACAATCATATACGTGTATATACAACTTAATAATCAATGCTTTTATACACATTCTATATTTTACGCTAACTTGAAAAATAAAATAAATAACAAAACTGACATCTTGGTCTTCCTATCATAATTTCATTTTAATTTTTCAGTTATGTGACAGTGACACCATTTCTTTTCTTTTCTTACAGCACAAGGCATCCATCTCCATTGATTAAACTACTGCTCTTCAGCAGTAAAATCTGGTTCAGTAGGCTTCTGGAGCATCATGGGAGGTAGTCTCTCTGGCACCCTGGGCTTCCTTGAGCCATTTTTACGTATGGCTCGAAGGACATTTGCAGCAAACCTTGAAGCATATATTGTGGCACCTAGGCTAGGTGAACTACCACCTTCCTTGGCCAATGCATCTTGGAGCCTATTCTCCTCTTCCCTTAGAGACTCTTCGAGCTTCTTTTTACAATACCGCCTCCACGCTGCTTGTATGAAACATGCAGCCCATGTACGCCATTGTTGCGAGTAAAATCTGAAAGTGTGGCGAAGCTGCTTACTGTGAAGGCGCCGAAATTGAGATGCAACAAACTTCAAATCCTCAGCTTTTAGAGCAAATGCTTCCACTTCTGAAAGAGTTTGGACAGTCCTGGTTGAGATGGGAAGGTTGGATGCAGAACGAGGATCTAATGCCCATGTGAGAAGCTCCTCTCCACAGAAGTCACCAGCCTTGAGGTATTCAGAGTTGAAGAAACCTGTTCTTCCACCGTTTGTTGTGACGGTCAACAATTTTCCGCGCATTATGAAGAGCATCTCATCAACAGGATCTCCTTCGCGAACAATGCAGCTTTCTTTCGTGTAAAGTACTGGTTTGAGACAGTCACACACTGCATCCAAAAGTTGCTCATCCATCTTCTCAAATATTGGCACCTGAAAGCTCGTTCAAGAAAGATAAAAAGAGTTATTAATATTATATGGAAAATCAACTATAGCTTCAAAGCTTCCAATAGCCATAGTGATTGGCTTATTTTTCAAGGATTGTCTTAAACCAATCATATTTTGAATACCCATGATTCTTCACCAGGAAGCATGGCATTCACAAACTAATTTTAAAATAACTTCAACATGACTAATGTCAATCATCTCTCATAGCAATTACAATGGAAGACAGAAACTTTATGACCACCAGTGAAAAACATGATCAGCACTAATTCAAAAGAGGTAAAATGTATTATGCAGAACATGTTCAAACAAATGACGTGGGAGAGAAACAAAAAGAATTGCATATAAATATATGCTACGGTGCATGTAAGTTATTCACTTATTTATTCTACATGTCCCAGAAGCAGAAATCCAATTTTAAAAAAAAAACCGAACAACCAATATTTATTAGTTTTGTGCATGCGAATACAGTATAACATAACTTCCTAACTAATATATATTCCATTAAATGCTCCACCACCAAACAAAATATAGATACACTAAAACAGGGAATGTAATTTTCTATTTTGAGGGACCTGCTAGGCATTATGGACAGACATATTCAGCAAAGAAATTCACAACCACTATAATCACAGATAGATAAAAGAATTTTTCAGAATGAGTAAACTTAAAGAAGAAACAAAGATCATTGAAAAGTAAAAGAACTCCTGGTATTAAAACAAGTTAAAAAAACAGGAAATATGGAGAAACATACCCTCATCAGCAAAGCCAAGCAGAGATGACGCTTAATGTCCCTTCTTAAATCCTTGGGAAGATTACGGATCAAATTGTCTTCATCAACACCTCTAGTTTCTTGCCATTTGTATTGCTCATGTCGTCTGATTCTTTCTCTCAAGTGGTCAGGGAGTAGTCGATGCGACATCCACTGTTCTGCGTCTCTCCTTTTCACCCTCATCTCCTCCAATCTCGTAGTTGTTGACTGTAAATATGTCTGTTTTGGAAGAAAAATGAAGTATAATGGATCAAATTGTTGAGGAGAATAACCCAATAATAGAATGGTCCGGGGTCAAACTATTTTTCGAGCAATAATGTCAATGTAAATAAATGAGGAACAGGATTGTATTTAAAAGATGATAGGAAAAAATAGAAATATTTATGGAAGTGGAAGAGGATTAGGAACATATGTTTGCACGTACGCAGCACACTCCCATACATAGAGAATTACAAGAACTTAATAAACACGAATTCACTGGTTCACCCTATTCTAGGAAACACTTGCAAAGGCAAGGCAATCAACATCACTTGAAAAAAATCAAATGTATGCATTTTCCTTAGAAGGCCCGAAATATAAGACTCTATTATTACCACACCCCAGGTCATAATACCACAATGATCACTACTTCCCCAGGACAGCCCCAGAAAATAGTTCCACAAGAGCTTTTCATCCACTCCCCAAAAAGAGGAGCAACACAAGGGTGGGGCAATTAAAGCCCTAGTTTTAGACACACTGGCAAAGGTCGAACCTAAAAGCACATACTGATATTTATGAAGCAAAAAAGACCACACATGATGGCAAAAAAGCCCAACTCCTCTGAAAGCTAGTTTTAGGTCTCACTCATCATTGGGCCTGGCCCTGCTCAATAAGTACATCAAAATTCAATACTGAACAATACATTGCCACTGTTTCGTGAGAGTCTAATACCAAAAAAAAAGGCCCAACTCGTCTGAAAGCTAGTTTTAGGTCTCACTCATCATTGGGCCTGGCCCTACGAAAAAAGTGCTCTAATACCAAAAATATGATGTCCTTTTTCGTGAGAGTCTCCCAAAGGGAAAATCAAATTAAATAGCAATGAACAAATTTATAGTGCTTTTGCTAAAAAAAAATAGCCAAAAGAAAGACATAAAACCAGCAAATATTAACAAAAAGGGACAGATCTCAGGAGGAATATATAATACTGGAAACCAATTTATTCCAAAATCAACAAATAGTACCAGCTTGAATTATTGTCTAATTAAATAAACATTATACATAATAGATATTCAGTACCAACCTGCATATTTCCAATGAGGAATGCAAATAATACCAAACCAGCAATGGAAATGAAAATTGCAAAGCAGATTTCCCAAACAAAGGTACTTGTTGCCAGGTTCTGACCAAGAGAACTGCAATAAAAAGGATCCCCCACAAGAGGGTGGAGGAATATTTAAAGAATGTTAGACAGTAACTTGTATAAATACTCAAAAACAACATTTAAAAAATACTATGAGGGGATTTGTTTCATGAATGCAAAAATATTCCCAGAAAAGTGATCTTGGGATGTGAAGTTTCCATATTTGGTTCAAGTGTTTCTTTAAAAAATAAAAATAAAATCCCTGGGTATTATTGATTCCTCATAATGTAATTTACTCACGTTTTCCGTACTTTTCTTTCTATGTTAATGGGTGAAATTGTATATTTCCATAAAAATTCTTAGAATTTGGGGTTGAGGCCTAATTCATCCCCACAAACTAGCTTGTAAGAACTCGGCCCATGCAGTCAAGCCTCATAACCACTACTTTAAGCCATATCTATAGACAATGTTGGATTAGACACACACCTTCACTTTTAAGCCATATCTCTACGTGATCTAAGACTAAACACACACCCCTCACACTTAACACAATGAAGGTGCTAGGAGTTGTAATTAAGGAAAGGAAGCCAAAATTTCCGCAAGTAAGGCGGCTAGGGGCAGACCACAATTAACGTAATTTTCCAACAACCCTGTCATGCCCAAGCTATGGGCCTGGAGTGTCACAATGCAAGTGACCCAATATTAGATCTATATATGATAATATTTAATACTACCTCCGTCCCTAGTTATAAGACTCTTTTGAGAATTTTTTTTTGTCCCTTTTTTATAAGACTCTTTTGTTATTTCCAACTACATTAATTATTTCTTTACCAACATACCCTTATTTATTTTCCATATTTTTCTTCAATCAACAATAAATAATATGTTGAAAATATAAACCAGCTCTGTCTCTTAAAGGATATAATTCTAAAAACAATAGTAATTACAAACACATTTAATACTAAAATCAGCTTTTTTAATTCTCGTGATTTTATCAAAAGGCTCTTATAATCAGGGACGGAGGTAATACCATCTTATAATGAAGGCAATAAGCACTACTCAAGTTATAATCAGGGACGGAGGTAATACCATCTTATAATGAAGGCAATAAGCACTACTCGTGATTTTATCAAAAGGCTCTTATGATCCATCTCAACTCCACAACACTGAATTATAAGGTGAGAAATGACTGAGGCTTATAAGCACTACTCAAGCTTTATCGCTAGGTGATGTGGGACTAAACACCTCCCAGTCTCCTCGCACCCATCATAAGGTGGATGTGAGGAGGCAATGAAGGCAATCAAAAGTTGACGCAATTAACAGCTTGAGACACACCGTAATTAAGGTGGCTTTCCAAGAGGAATAGAAGTTACTTTCAAACTCAACAAATAAGACTGAATAATTGTTTTTATGTATATTTTAATTAGGACAGTTTTTATTGTATCAAAGCCTGCCTTGGATTTATTATTGCTAAGATCTATAATGTCTAGTTTCTAGTTTCCACCAAATTCTACCACATCATCATTATTATTATTATTATTATTATTATTATTATTATTATTATTATTATTATTATTAAACTAAATAAAATTTGAGAAGTTTTCTAGAAAAAATTACGTGCCTAACAAAAATATGTGAATTGAACTGGGGAAGGAAAAAATAGGGTTACAGTATTCCCAAGAACATAATTCCTGATTGAAACAAATATGCCCATGTTAACATGAACATATACAGCTCTGAAATTGACATTTGACTAGCAGACCCCCAATTTTCCCTCTTCATTGAGGTGGTAAATATTTCAAAAACTTAAGCCAAAACCATTTTCCTCTTCTTTGAACCAAATCACAATTGCGCTCATAGTTCACATCAACTTAGTAAAATGGCCACAAAAATCATAAACACGTTGCAGCATATGATTAATTAATAATCTAAATAACCAATAGCATATATTAATAAAGAGTCAATGAAGCAAACCTCAAATTCTTTAGGCCCCACCAAAAACAATAAAAAAACTTCTGTGGGAAGTCCATTGACCCAACAACTCCAGATTGAAGGGCATCAAGGAAAATTCCAAAATCAAAGAGTTTTTTATCTGGATTCTGTATTGGGCATGAAGCATTCAGGAATGTTGTAATTGTGCTCAATCCATGATGATCATCACAATACAATTCTGCCTTTATACATGTGGTATTTTTTTGACAAGCCCTTTGCCAGCATGTGGTTTCTCTTTCTATAGAAAACAAGTACCAAAAGGCACCAAGAACCTATGAAGAAGTAAATCAGCAATTAGAAAGATAGGAAGATGATATATTTTTGAATTTTCATATTTTATTTTTTTGAAAAGGCAGATCATATCATTTTTTTGAATTTTCATTAATAAGAGCACTTTTATTAAAAAATACTCCCTCCGTTTCAAAATGAGTGCCATTTTAGCCCAAAAAATTTATTTCAAAATGAATGTTGCTTTACATTTCCAATACAACTTTAATTTTTCTCTTCCAACTTTACCCTCAATAAATACTCAAACTTTTCTCTCACACAATTTTCAATGCAACTTTATGTTTGTCTTTTTCTTATAAAGTAAGGGCAGTTTAATAAAAATGTTATGTCTAATGATTATTTCATTCCATTCCTTAATATGTGTGTAATTGGCTAAAGCGACACTCATTTTGAAACAGAGGGAGTACAACAATTATGAAGGATTTAAATATGATACATTTGGAACCAACATAAAATGACGTGGACCCGAGAATGTGCAACAACATATACATCAGATGCATGTGCTTAATATGTGTATCTGTGTGTCAAATAAAAGTGTCTAGCAATATGTCCAATGAAGGCACGACTCCTTTAATTTTTACGTGTTTGCATCATGGTGACCTTCAGCAAGATTCTTATTAGGAGATATAAAGTGGGTATGAGAAAATTGATTCAGCTCGTTAGACATAATTAGGAAAAGAAATGAAAATTAATTCATAACATGACCAGCTGTATGTTGTCATCTGCAAAGAAAAGGTCTATTATATCAGTTTTGCACACAACTAAAACATGAAAACCTTCCCCCTCCCAATCCACCTCTTATAGCTTTGTAGAATTTACTAAAGGTTATCATATAATTCATCATACAGAGACCCCGTGTAGATTAATTTTTTAACCAATATTCCAATATCTGTATCAAGTACTAAAATCAGGTATGTAATGTACAACTCAATACTATAATATATTTTGATTAATTTTAACCAATACTCTATTATCTGTATCAACTCAGATAAGACACTTATAATGAGACGGAGGGAGTAATTTACATCTCAGTCATGTAAATTGCACAGTTGGGATCATAAGCCATGTGTGTCCACATAGTCACCACAAGAGAAAATATATGTGGCTAACAAAATTTACTTGTTTAATCTAGTGATCAGGAAAAATGAAATTTAGTGTAGTAGATAGAATAAAACCGCAATTATTAGATACGCTTCAAATTTAAAACCATATTTAAAAATAAAAAAAAACAAAGTAAGGAAAAATACCAATGAATTCGGAAATAAAAAACCCATGTAAGTAACTAAGTATAGCTAAAAATACTTTTTAATAAATATGCAAATGAAAAAACAAAAATAAATAATGCAGCATAAACATACATGACTTGCAAGCATGTAAAGAAAGAGATTGAATGCAGCTCCAGCCCATGCTGTTTCAGTGAGAATGCCAGAGGTCCTTGTAACCTCTTTATATAGTGGAGCTATTCGTATAAACCGTGGCACATATTGGAAGAATACAATAAATTTCAGCAAGTTTTTCGTGTTCAGTGATTCGGAGCCTCTCATCTTCGGAATGATAAATAGAATAACCACCTAGCAATGTAAGAGCAAGTTTTGAGTCAAAATAAGCTTACTAAAAGAATCCGATCATGTAAACTTCTCAATCTAAGCACATAAAACACTTAGGAAATTAAACATGGAGGGCTGAACTTATCGACAAATTACCTATTTACATTACATGATGAATTTGCCAACACGATATGATATTGATATTGGACTTCAATGCAATAACTAAATTAATTAAGGACAGAAGAGTTGTCCATACCTGTGGGAGCGGAAGAACGGCAAGAATGTCAACTAAGAAATATGATGCCATATATCTCTTTGCTATTGCCCAAGCATCTTGAACCAACACACCTCTTCCAAATACTCGAGAAGAGGGAGCAATAAATCCAGTACGAAATTGAAAAATTATATGAATAATATAAAAAATGTCGGAGAAAGACCTTAAAACAGTTGCCGTAGTTTCCATTTTTTTGTCCCGTGAAAGACATTTCTTGTCATCATCAATCACAGGGATATAGAAGAACAAAGGATCAATCGATACAGCAATAAGACACGATAACACAAAAATTTTGTTCCATTTTTGAAGAAAAGGACCCTGCGGATCAAGAATTTTATTTCTAGAACTAAAACATCTAGTAAGAGCACTGCTTTGTGAAAAAGATTTAAAAGGCTTTTTTGCAAATCCCTTTATCCTCTCAGAACTAGATTCGAATCCCCTTTGAAACTTGCTTGAAACTGATTTCAGTGTAGTTTTAATTCTCCCTGACTGCGTTACGTGAATTATTCCGGGAGAGTTAACCTCTGAACTCCAGTCCTGAAATCTAAACATCATAGAAAAAACAACAAACATAATCTCAGTCGATGATAAACCATTCAGTGAAGACACGTCCGAACACAAATGTAGATTAAGTAATAAAACATATGAAGCATTGACACATACACGGACACGTCGATGTCGGTAGTAATTTAAGAAAATGACACAATTGAATGTAATCAGTGTCGTGTGTGTCAGACACGCCTTCTATTAGAAGCGTTGGTACTATATAGAATAAAGTTTGACAAAGTCAATGGGAAAGCACAAGATACTTGCCTCCATTGACAATAACTAAATTACTTGTAAATAATAAAATTTAAGGTAGGTAGAAAATAGTAACTGACCTAACAAATTTATCTTGATGAAAAGTCATGATCGTGAGAAAGTTGAATAGCAAAAAAACACAATGAATCCGTGTCTTGTAATAAATCTTAGAAGAAAACAGTAACCTTCTTCATGAACCTGTCAAAACCTACAACAAGTCAATAGAGAATTAGTCAACCAAAATAGTAATTAATAAAAATTAAATGAGGAAAGGAAATGAAATAAACGGTAGATGAAAATGAATGAGAAGAGTTATGAGAAGGTACCAATTCATGAGAAATAAGTGAAGTAATGAAAGGAAAAAGGCATAGATAGGAATAGGATTGATGATGATGAAGGAAGAAGAATTGAAGTAGAAGAGAAGGTTCGTGGAAGGTGTTATTATTTACAGAGAGATAGCGACGGAGAAAGATATATGTAGAGAGAGAGAGAGTTTGCGTTTTTTGTGTTGCGTTGCGGTTGAACAAGTTGAATACTGCTTGAGAGACAGTCATAGACAGAGAGAAAGAGAAGAAAGTCCTCTCTGTCGCGGGTCCCACTCCCCACTTCACCCCTCAATTATTATATTTATATTAAAAACAGGGGTGTTAATAGCAAACCTAGTGTGTGAGAGTTGGGCCTCAAATTGAATACTCCTTCATTCTCACAATATTTATCGTTTAAGGTTTGTGCACGGTTATTAAGAAAACGATTAATTGTGTTGATTTCAATGGTAAAATTAGTAGCATTTACTAAAACACTCTTATTAATTGTAGTTAGTGGAATAGTTAAGTTGGATGAAATTCAATAAATAAAGGTATAATAGTGGAAAAATAATAATAAATGTTGCATTGATATTCTAAAGTAACAATTATTTTGAGAAAAAGAATAAAGGCTAAAGAGATAATAATTGTGAGACGGAGGGAGTACCAAAGTTTCTTATTCCATAGTTTATTGAATTCTGCTATTTATCCAACACAAAACACTCGCGCCCAACTGAAATAACTATAATGGCCCTGCATGAGTTAACTCACGCTAGTGTAAATCTCTACGTGAGTTAACTCACGCAGCGTGAGTTATGTTGTGCAGATTTAACACTTGTGTGGGTTAACAACAATGTGGTGATACAAGTAAATTGAATCATGCAATTACATAAAATAAGTGTGAATCGATTCATTCAATCTTAAAAAAATAAAATAAACGTGAATCGATTCACAGGGCTGAAAGTTCATCTATGTTTGGATCAACGGTGACAATAATTAAGTTTGACAGATTTTGAAAGAATTGATTTTGATTAAAATTGAGTTAAATTAAATTGATTTGTGTTTGGATGGGATTAGATAAAATTGATTATAACCCACTCTTGTTGTTTAGGTAGGGTAGACCAAAATTGTTTTTAATTGTATAAATACCAAAATGGAATTTGTTGGTATTGTATCAAGAGAAATGCTGATAACACTCACTTTTCAATACTCTCTCTAACACTCGCTTTTTCATTGGATGAAATCAATGTATGTCCCACCACTTTGTGTTGATTCAATTTTCAAAGTGTAGACCCACAATGATTTAAACCAATAAGAGAATGAGTGTTAGAGAAGGTGTTCAAAAGAGAGTGTTGCTAGCATTACTCTTGTATCAATACTATTATAATATTGGCTTAAATGCATTTTTGACCCCCTATGTTTGCCATGGTAGCAATTTTGACCCCTTATTAAAAAACACTTTTCAGCCCCCTAACTTTGCCCCCTTTTGCAACTCATAGGTTTCCTTCGATTTTGACCGGGTCAAAGCCCACATGGCCACTCACCTGAGTGAGGTGGACGCCACTTGGAATATTTTTGATTAAATTTAAAAGGAAAAGCCACATGTGTATATTCCAATTTAAAAACAAAAAAACAAAAAGGAAATGGAATTGGATGGGAACGTGATTCATCATCAGCTTCATCATTCCTAAAAAAATTCAAGAAGAAAACTCAAAGCAATTTCAACAACAGAGATCCAAAACATATACAAAAGAGATTCAATCACAACAACAGCTCCAACAATTTCAACATCATATTCTTCCTTTCACGAATCATATCCATCATCCTTCAACATCATGTTCTTCTTTCTTCAATCACATATTTATCATCTTGCCTTAAAAACTCAGAAAATTTTCAATGAAAAAAAATCATAAATCACAGAAGAAAAGGCACGTCCAAAATAATCTGCAAACCACATCATATGTATCTCCTGATTCTGTTCAAACGCTACCTAATCCAATTTCTGTATAAATTTGTAAAAAACCCAGTTTCTAAATATTTTTTGTTTTCTTCGTTTTTCTTCAAGATGATGTTTTTTGTTTTCGAGAATCTATGTCGTGATTGATAGTGAGTTGAATCAGACAACAAGAATCAAAGCTAAAACCCATAAATCTTGTTATTGTTGATAGATATTGATGAAGGTTCAGATCTAGATATTTATGAACGCCGTGAATCCTCGTTGAATATTTTGGAGATGAATGAGAGGAGGAGAAGAAGAACGGTTCAGATGAGGAATGATTCTTGAAATTGGTGATTCTGGAATTGATTTTAGAATTGCAATAAATGTATTTGCTGGAGTGATTTCCGAAAAAAGATGAGTTACTATGAGTGAGTTCGTATAGGAATGGTTATAGAATCTTTGTCGAAATTGAGGGATTATGGAATTGATTTTAGAATTGAAAAATTAGAATTGGAAAATTGTTTTATGAATTTTTAACTAAATTGAAAGAAGAATAAACATTGAAGGGATAAGAAGCAATGTGAGTTATGAAGGGTTTGAAATTCAAGGTTTCTGGGAGAAGAAGCAACGAGTCACGTGCCCATCCTCTCTCCCTTTCCTTTTTATTTTGTTTTTTTATTTCACCAGATACTCACATTGATTTTTCCTTTTACATTTAATTCAAAAATAATCCACGTGGCGTCCACCCCACTTAAGTGAGTGGCCATGTGGACTTTGACCCAGTCAAAATCAGAGGGGGCCTATGAGTTGCAAAATGAGGAAAAATTAGGGGACTGAAAAGTAGTTTTTTTTAATAGAGGGCCAAAATTACTACCATAACAAACATAAGGGTCAAAAAAGTATTTAAGCCTATTATAGATTATCAAATTAAATTACTAAGCAGTAAGGGCAACTAATGGTAAATTGAAAAAAGATTTTATTTGTGTCAGAGCACTAAATTTGCCGCAAAAGCTACGAATCCGAGCTTCTATGTGAATCGCTTTTATATGGCAAAATCGCTTCATTTTCTTGCAACCAAACAAATTCAAAACAGGAACAAATCACGTTGAAGATAGAAAACGCATGTCTAAGGCAGTAAAACGTAGAACCAAACATTAAAAAACAGGAGTGTGAAGCATTTCCATCTCTCTTCCACCGCCGCATCAACACTCGTCATCACCATCTTGGTGAAGCGGTTTACTGTCCAGAACCGGCGTCCAGCAACTCCTTCGAAACTGATTGCAGTGTTCAATTGTTTTTCTCGAGAAGAAGACAGATTACACAATATATTGCTTAAGATTGATCTAACGGTTCACATGATTTGAAAGTTAGGTGCCTTTGGCGCCCTAAATTTAGGTAATGCCGATCCCAATTAATTGGGCCCAAACTACAGAGAATCATATCTTCCTTCTTCTTCCCTTAACCAACTGCCATCATGAACCCAACCTGAATTATTAAGAACAAACTCATTCTTTCTCTCTCTCTCACACATACACACAATGGGAATGATTAATTTGATAAAGGATTTATTACGGTCTCTCTATTTCCTCTGCTCGATTCAATTCTTGAGAATGGCGTTGCTATGGACCTTTTCCGTTGCATTTTCTCATTACCAATTGTTTAAGGATTCGCTCTTTTCTCACAAAATCGTTTCATATCCAAGGTCTTCACCTTCCACTTATCCTAATAAGCCCGTTTGCGTCATCACTGGTGTAAGTTCTGTTCTTTTTTCTTCTCTCTCTTGCAAATTTCATTATTATTTATTACTATGTGAATTCTATCATTTTTTCTGCGTAGGCAACTTCTGGCTTGGGATTATCTACTGCATGCAAGCTTTCTACGGAAGGATATGTTGTCGTTATTGGTAATTCTTTATTCTTGTTGCTAATCACGTTATAAATGCTAAAATACCTTATCTTTTAACTCCTTTTATATGCTAGTTAATAATCAATATTTTCTACAACCTCGTTTATTTCTAAGTGAAATCCACTTTCTAAGTGCATGCTTCGATTCGCTGTAAAATTGATATATGTGTCGTGTCTGATGTATGTGTCTATATTGATATATGTGTCTATATTGGTGCTTCATTGAGTGGGCTATGTTATTTAGTGGGATTGTATGTGTATGTGTTCAAAAGACTATTTGAAAAAAAATGTTTTGCTACTTGCTAGCATTTTTCTTCTAGTCTAAGCAATGTATACCTAAGATTCCTGTTGTGGATTGATGCAGTGGGAAGATCAGAGCAATTGTTGTCAGAGGTATTTTTCTATATTAGTTATAAGCATCATGGTAATGATAATTCATGCATCGTGAATATCTTAATTGTGTTCTCCCCGTTGTTTGATAGACCATAACCAAGATTAAAGGTTCGAATGAGGATGCCCACCTCAAAGCTTTTCAGGCTGACCTTTCGTCGGCTGAGTCAATTATAAAGTTCAGTACTTCCCTGCGGCAGTGGCTTTTGGATTCCGATTTGCACTGCTCGGTACAGATACTAATAAACAATGCTGGAATACTTGCCACATCTCCTAGAGTCACAGCTGAGGGCTACGATCAGTAATTACTTTTTTTTCTTCTTCCTAATCTTCTGTGCTAGTGGTTAACAGAATTCTATCTTTATCGTTGGAACTTCCATGCTCATGCTTGCCTTGCATAAAACAATAAAAGATACATAAGACACACTTTCAAATAATAATACTTTCCTGATGTGCATACTTTATTTATGCTTTGGGGATACAGTCATAGGTATTAAATTAATTAAATGTCAACTTTTGAGACGGCGTTGATTTGCATGACATGATCGCCAGGAACTTTATGGAACTGATACTTGAGAAACATAGTTAGAAGCGTTTGTATGCACAATGGATGCATTTTTATGGGAGCCTTTGATGCAAGATTATTTATCTCTTTTATATCTGCTCCATGTTTGTCTACTGTCTGAGTTTCAAAATTAGTAGTTACTCTTAAAATCCAACGATATTTTCCACTCTTTTTCCCAGGATGATCGGCACAAATTATATCGGCCCATTTGTTATGACCAAGCTTCTATTACCACTTCTTGAAAGCAGTCCTGTATCTTCCAAAATTGTTAATGTAACATCATTTACTCACCGAGCTGGTAGGATAATCATTTTAGTCCTTACTTTTTGATTTATATTATTGTCTAGTGATCCTACTCTTTGGGTTTTACTGTTTTCCATAAAATACTTATTGATTTTCTCTACAATGGCACACTCTTATAGAACCTTCTCAAGCTCTTTTCTTCAGTTACTAATATGCAGGTTGATGAGGGAACTGTATCTGGGAAGAAATTTTTAAAATCAAAACAATACCCATATGCTCAGATCTATGAGTATTCAAAATGTAAGCTTTATATTCTGAATGAACTTATACAGATTACACTGTATCTTTCGCCCTAATTCCTAACTAGCATGTATTTTTGTTGAAGTATGTCTACTTCTCTTCTCGTATGAGCTCCACCGACAGCTTTGCCAGATGGGTAAATCTCATCAGATATTTGTAAAGTATGTTTACCAAATCAATTTTATTTCCTTTTGCCATCTTTTTTCCAAGTGTTGTGTGTTTTTATAAATATAGGTTATTTGTTTTTGTATAGGTTACCTAATTAATGCATTACTGTGATCTTTGTTGCTCGAATATGTTTGTCTGATTGCTTCCACGACTTTCCTACAAATTATTGTTTCCCAAGTTCTTTTCTGCACACCCGTGGGCTCTTGCTTCTGGCAAATGTATATGTCAATCTGAACATATAGCGTATTGTCTGTCGATCTCATGCCAAACCTGTAATTCTCATATAGTTCTGAACTTTCAATTAAAGGCTGAGATCTGTTATTCACCCCTCTCTTGTTAAGGATACAACGAAGCTACTATCACAATCTTTGTCTTCCAACAAGGAGCATACTCCGCCCCTGAAGCTACAGCTACCTAATTATCCAATGAGTCTGAAGGAAAGTGCGAGCAGATACACTCTTATGAAAACTCACTTGTGCACTTGTGGTTGGGTTTAACCTATTGTTGCATAAATAGCACCAATAAGAGTGACTTTAGGTTTGAGCTAGTGTTGCAACTCACAAGGAAAAAAACATGAATAAAAATCAGATGGGAAAATAAAAATTTGCAAGAAAAAGAGAGCCTTGCAAAATATTTTATGCTTTGTAGATAAAGCTTTATTATATTTCTGGTTAATAACCATGGGTTCTTCTCCTCTTTTAATATTCATTTTTTTGTATTGCTATGCATCAGTGTTGCAGATCCTGGAGTTGTACAAACAAACATCATGCGAGAAGTTCCAGCAAGCCTGTCTTGGGTAGCATTCTTTGTATTGAAGCGTCTACGCCTATTGGAATCCTCTGAGTGCGGGAATGATTCCATTATTGATGCCGCTCTTGTTCCGCCTGTGAGTACTTTTTTAGCAGCCTTTGTTGATATCTATTTTACATTTTTATTGCATACATTGATGTTTCAAAATGACTGAAGGTACTATCTACCAACTAACTTGCTTATTACCATCAGTTTTAGTCATATCTAAGGTTTCATCTGATGCAATATCTATGCCTTATCCTTCTGCGTCGGTAATTCATCTTGAACTAACCCAAGGAAACAACATATTGGTCGATTATTTACATAAATACATTAAGCCTGCACACACACAAATCAGCAGTCAGCTGAAATGATTGAAAGTAGCAACAAATACACTCATGAAATTAAATTTATTGTAAAATATTAGATTAATATATATGATTTTTTCCGTGTTTTTGTACTGCTAAAAATGCTCTGTTGTATGACTAAAACAGTTTAGTATTAAAAAACAATTATACACTTTTTTGGGTAGAAAAATATAAAAGCTTAAATGCAATTCTCGTCCCTCTATTTTAACTGAAACATGATTTTCGTCTCTCCATTATAAATTCAGGATTTTAGTCTCTCAGTTTCACAAGTTTGAGGATTTTTTTTTTTTCACAACCCAGTTGCGAGCTTATTCTTTATGACTTGTCATTTTCATTAATGACGTGGAATTACAATTGATGATTTGACATTATTAACTTGGACCTTTTGAATAATTGATCTATACAAATAGTTATCCTCGATCACTGGTATTTCTTACATTTTTTTCAGGGAACATCAGGAGCTTACTTTTTTGGGGGGAAAGGTAGAACTATAAATTCTTCAGCACTTTCACAAAACGCCAAATTTGCACATGAGCTTTGGGAAACTACATCCAATTTGCTATCAGTGACTCCCTTTGGTAATAACAGAAACAGTTTTTAGCATTGGATTGTATGTCATGTTGTGTAATAACAAAGAATAGTGGCACTTACACTCTGAAACATGGGTACTTGTAAAACGATGAAGTACCTATAACATGGGTACGTATCCGGTATTGGTACATGTATGGTGCTCGTGATACTTCATTTTTGTTAATTGTTCTATTGTGAGTGAAATTTGTGGTTTTCTCTTATTGATTAATATAATAATATATGCTAATATAATACTCCTAATTTTTGTGCTTTTGAGTTTCTTTGTTGTTGTAATCAACCCTATTTTTGTACTTTTTAGACTTTCATTGTGATGTTCTTGTTGTGAATTGAAGAATTGGACTCTTTTATGTTAAATATATAAAGCAAATCTCATATTTTTTACTGATGTACCCGTACCTTACTATTTTCTTTTAAAATTTAAATTGTCGTATTCACATACTTACGCTTACTATACCTATCACTTACGCGATGTAGACTGATAAGTGGTAATCCTCTTGTTTTTAATATAAGCAAAAAAATATATGTATTTGGTCTAAATTTAGATCAAATATACATATATCCAAAATCAATCTTACACCCTTTTAAATCAATTTTGACTTCTTTAAATGCGAAGTGAATCATATAAGTCATGAATCTCTAAACATACCACAACTTCAAGAAAAAGGGGAACACTTAAATGAAATTATTTCCATGTGCCTGTTGCATAAGATTGTTCTCTCTTGATACCACTCAAGATTATTTCCATGTTGATAAGTTGTCATATTTAAACTCTTAAAAATTGGTATATGTAAAAATTTGGAGGCCTAAAAATTTAAGATTTATTGATATCATTAAGTTTAAAATTCGGAGGCCCTTAATGATTTTTATTTAATGTTTTTTTTAAGGATTTGAGCCCTCAAAATTGTGACCCTATGTCATGGTTCATAGACAATTCATCGGACATGCATATCTTCTTGGTAACTATGCAATTTGTGTGAAGCATTCATCGATTTATCTAATAATTAATCTTCGCTGAATAACTTGGCTAGCCAACTTTAGTGAACCACCTCTTACTTCACATTTTTTCATCTTCAAATTGTAGAACTCGAGACTCTAAAGAAGTTCAAGTGCAAATCCAAACTAATCAACATAATATTTATTTTTATACACGTTACATCATCATTTTAATTATTAAAAAATATTTTTTGGGTACATACTACATCATTTACTTAGTAATTTTGAAATCAATAATCTCAATTTTCTTTTTGTCATTTCCTTAAATGATTAACCGTTAAAAAAAATAAAATAATTTTAATCTTCTCGGAAGAGGATTTTATCATCCAATATGATATTATATTAAAAAAGAAATATTACTATTAACTCTGTTGTTCTCACAAGTGTCCTCCACCCTCATCTCATTCTCATCTCATCTCATTTATCCATTTTAGATTCAAACAAACAGTTTTTTGATTGATTGATTCTATAAAATCAAAATTCAGTTATCATGATGCGTCTTTAACAATTACCACCTTTCACATTTCTTTCTTTTTTCTTTTCCCTTTCACAATACATACTCATTATTTATTTCTTAATAATTTAATTAACACCTCTTAATCTCGTGTTTCTAATGCATCGTTACGTCTTTTGAATCGAATGTGAGTAACGATTCAACACCGATCTTATTAATTTTCGCATTTTCTCATTCAATTATTGTTGATGTGATGTTGTAAATAGTAATTTTGTTGTGTATGATTCTAGGGTAGATGGTATGCGGAATTTTGATTCGAGCTGGAATTTTCACCAAGAGATTGTTGCCATTCAATTACGTTCGGAGGAAGTGTTTGCAAAGAGTTGTTGTTGTTCATTCACAATTTGTTGCGAATCGCTTGTTTAAGAATAAGTACATAGGGATAGGGATGATGGTTGATACAGGTTCTATGTCAACAAGGGCTGGACCCTCTGTGGAGGATACTGTGTCCCACAAAGAGGATGATTCTGCTCGTTCTGGTTTTGTTACTGGTGGATGCAAGAGGTTCATGTTATTTTCATTATTTACTTACTTGATTTTAAATATGGAAAATGTATGTGCTCCCTATGTTTGTTGAGGATAATTTCTTGATCCTCTCATCTTTGTTGCCGAGATAGTAAAGTACCTTGTTTTTTACATTAGATTTTTATATTTTGGGTATAAATAACTGATATTTATAAAACTGGCTTATAAGGTTATTGGTATAACTCTTTATAAACTCTTTTTAAGCTTTATCTCTTTTCGATGTGGTACTAAGTTTTTCGCAACATTTACATATCTCCATTTGGTCATTGTAAATTTAGGATCAAAGTATTGGCTATTTGGGGCTGTAGTCTATAATTTTGTGCATGTTTGGGTTGTTGTAGCTTGTAAGATTTTTTTTTTTGGAAAGAATCAATTTTGCAATTATTGGTTTTGGAAATATCTATTTTCTTCTTGGGGTTCTTATCTTGGAGGTTTGGTTATTTCTAACGATTTTTTTTACCATATGGGGTTAAAAATGGAGGGATTATTCATGGATCAGTTTTGTTTGTAAGATTGCATCAAAAGCTCATTTTTTCCATGTTTTTACTTCCCCTCATACCAAACTGATTTGTATTATCAACTTACCGAATGAAGGGAGTTAATGAAAACGGTTTTAGTTTAAATGAGGTGATTAGAGAGTCAATACTACAACCATAGCCCTTCCCACTTGATCAAGTCGGATACATGATATTCATTTCTACTCTTAGGACAAAATTCCAATGATGTGATATTTTAGTAAGGGCTTACAGTGGAAGAATGGTTGTGTGGTTGGATTTGTGTTGTACGTTATGCTTTTTTCCTATCTATATTGTGATCAAGTTGTGCTTATGTCACTGAATTTTTAATTGGCAGTGAAGATGAAAGACTTAGCTGTGGGTATTCAAGCTTTAGGGGGAAGAGAGTGACCATGGAGGATTTCTATGATATTAAGACATCAACCATTGATGGCCGTTCAGTGTGCTTATTTGGAATATTTGATGGTAAAAATTCCTGCCTCGTTGCTTGCTTGCTTACTAGAATGTTAAATCTTTCTAGTTCTCCAGGCATTTCATATGAAAAATGAAGCTTTTTCATCATACACGAAATGACAAGCTAAGATAGTAATCTTAAAAATTCATGGACACATGAAAAAATAAGATTGGACAACTGGTTTAGTATTCTGTTTACGTATATTACTAATGGCAACTTATTATGTAGGAGAAAAGTGTAACATCCAAGTGTTCATAGCATTTAATATTATACCAAAACAGTTTGTGAGTTATACATGTTTGTTGTTGTATGTCATGTTCCTGTGGTGTAAATCCTAAGCAGAAAAGCTTGCTTTAAACTCTAAAAGTCATTTGCCTATGTTGATCTTCCAAAGAAAAATCAAAACAATAATGACAGAAATAAAATGAAAAAAGAGAGCAAATATCCTGAATCAGTTTTGATCTTTCTCTAACTAACCCTGTCTTTATGAAGCCTTTGTATCTAATAGAGACATGCTATTTCATGTTTGAACATAGTCCCCATGAGCTTTCAACAAAATGTATTGATTCTAGCTGAAAATTCAGTTGCGAAAATTGCTAAATCTGGAAACGTTTCCCTGACAAGCCTGCTTCTTGAAATAAGTTCCACCAAATCCTCAACGCCCTCTCCTCATATTTTATTTTCCATTTTTTAATGCACGGCAAGGACTAACATTGCAAATATTCGAAGGTTAAGCAGTTTGATTTTTGACATTGAATGTTGAAGCTAACACGATTTTATTTGTCTACAGTGAAATGGGTTATTGATATTTTAGCTTAATGAAACTTGGGAAGAAAATATGACATTGGCTGCTATTTAGGGTGCATTTTTATCTGTTTGCAGATGTCAATGACCACAAAGGTCATCTATTCTGCTGCCTTGAGAATTTCTAAACGAGTTTTTAATATTCCATGCAGGTCATGGTGGTTCTCGCGCTGCTGAGTATTTGAAGGATCATCTTTTTGAGAATCTCATGAAGCATCCAAAGTTTTTGACAGATACCAAATTGGCTATAAGTGTGTTTGAATTTCACTTATTATTTCTTGTAATATTGAAGACATGTCACTTTTTACCATTTGTTTATACATTCTTGTCAAATCTGACATCATTGGAACCATTTGAGTATGCATTTATTGTGTTAGTCCTAATTCATTCAAGGGGTCTAGGGTTGGTTCATGGAGTGCTTTTCATTTTTCACTGTCTGTTATGTGCATGTTTATTAACTTAAGTAACCTTGCAGGTGAAACATATCAGCAGACGGATGCTGAGTTTTTGAACTCTGAAAAAGATAATTTCCGGGACGACGGTTCTACTGCTTCAACCGCTGTTTTGGTTGATAACCGTCTTTACGTTGCTAATGTTGGAGATTCTAGAACTGTTATATCAAAAGCCGGAAAAGGTAATATTTAGATTACTACTATATTTTGATTTCTTCATGTTACATTTCTTGTCTAGCTCACTAATAATATTGGTAGTGGTTAAGTTCTCATAGCATATTTATTAAGTATAAGCAAAGTTTCTCCTTTTCTTGAAAACGAACTCATATAGTGATATGATTACCAGAGAAAACTTATAGTGTGAAATACGATATTAGTATAGAATATAAATATAACCACATAAGATATCACTTGGAAATTAAAGCATTTCTAACAAGACAAGGGTTTCCTTGCCTGCTCTTTGGGTTCTTGCGTTCTGATTTTTCTTATTTACTTTCATTTAAATGCATTTTGAGAACTATAGTATGTACAGACATCTTAAACTTGAGATTTTGTTTTTGACAGCAATTGCTCTCTCTGAAGATCATAAACCTAATAGAAGTGATGAGCGGAAGAGAATTGAGAATGCTGGGGGTGTTGTCATGTGGGCAGGTAACTTGGTTTTTATGTAGAGAACTTACTACTCTAGATGGTTCTATTATTGATAATATGTTTTTGGTGCATTTTGTGCAAGATACAATGGGGTTGGTTTGAAACCTGGTGTGTATCAATTTATCATTGGTCGAAGATGAGGTTTTAAGTTTTTTTATGATGACATCGGAAGTTTGTGCGCGTTTTTGTTGACATAATAACATGCATGAAGTATTGTCTTCTGGCTGATCGATACGTTTTTAAGAAGTGAAAATTTTGAACCAAAAAAGCGTAAACTGCATTGTAATTTGTAAATGTGTTTCTAGCTTATATGTCTTTAGATGTTCAATGTTTTGTGATACAAAGTAACAATGAGAATAGGTGTGCAGTATTTTGACATTTGATTGATGTATGCATCCGTGTTCTCAACTTATGCTAGATTGGAATAACATGCTCCATATATCTTTGCCTTGGAATTTTCTGTCCATCCAAGGGATGTAATTTGATTAAGAAATGGGACGAGTAGCTTAGTGAAAATATATTCACTTGTGTTTATCTGCTGGTCAGGTACTTGGAGGGTTGGAGGGGTGCTAGCAATGTCCCGTGCATTTGGCAACCGTATGCTGAAGCCATTTGTTGTAGCAGAACCTGAAATCCAGGTGATCCTTGATTACCTTTTGTACCTTAATTAAAGTTACGCAATCTATTATTTGATTGTATGGTTCAAGCTAGAGATCATTTTCTCTGCACGGGTACCAAATCCTAACAGTGAATGTAGATAATGTCTCTTGACAGTGAGAACAGTGTATTATTTTTGTAATTAAAAGTAAAAACAGGAAATGAAAATATAAGTACTTATAAATATAGTGTGGGGTTGAGGACTTGAGAATTTTGCAACTTGGAAGAAGTGACAAGTGAGAGAAAGGAGTAAGTGAAATTATCACAGCTAATGAGAGTGGGGGAAAAAGAATGTGCTGCTAGTCATGTATGGGTTATTCAGTATTAGGTGCACATTGTGAAGTACCAAAAGACCACCGACAAATGGCCAGAAGTTGATAGGCTTGTTCACTAAATTGCTATCGCTCCAGTTCCAGCACATGCGTGTATGATCTATTTAGCTGAAATTGCATAGTTATTTAAGAAGATAATATTAGTTGTATATAATTTTTTATCGGGTAAGGCTTGGTTGTTGTATATAATTTTTTATCAGACCACCGTTTTAACATTGAAACTATAGGAATTGGGTAATTCGGTCCGTGAAATTAATGAATTTTCAAAATGATCCATGTAATTGTATATCCATTATCGTACTAGTCTTTTTTATTTCTCAATTTAGTCCTTCAAATTATCCTAAATGGACTCATGTGATAAAAAAAATTAATTTCAGGGATCAGTTTGAAATTTCGTAATTTCGGACCAAATTAACTGATCCCTATTATATTAGGGGTTAAATATACAATTTACTAGTTTTTTTTAGATCCATGTGGATTTTGTCCATATTTACGGGAACTTCAAAACATTTTGTCATGCAAGTAATAATTTCAAATACTTTTTTGGAAGCCATGTCCCCTAGTATAGGAAGTGAGATTGAATATTTTATTTGCAGCAATTTCTGTTGTGTTTCCTCCCCACTTTAGCAAGAAAACAATTAGATTATCTATTTTCCGTTGATGATGCAGAAGGCCTTAACTTAGCTTTCCATGATGTGGATAACCTTAAAGGGACATTATCTGTGTTCTGAACAATTGCATGTTGAAGTGAAGTATTGTATTATGTTGACATTCTGCTTTATTTCCTCAAATATTTTCAGGACCAGGAGATAGATGAAGAAACTGAGGTGCTAGTTCTTGCAAGTGATGGACTCTGGGATGTAGTACAGAATGAGGTAAGATTGGTCTTCCTTCTCAGCCCTGCATTGCTTGTTGCTTTAACGTAATCAGGCAGGAGTTGTTTGTCATTAGTAACAAATACAATTGATAAAATAAAAAGAAAAGATAATGAGCATGAAGATGTATATTTCAGCTGGGGGGATGCCGTGTTTTCACACTTTCAGAACCAAATCCTATCATCAAATCCCCCATGAAAGGAAGGACTGCCTAATCCCATTGTTTTGTTTAGCATATAAGATGGGAGTGGAAATTAAAAGAAGGGTACACGTGGGTTTGGGGAGTCTGATAATGAACTATTTACTCGTTATTTTGGCTACTTCTTTTAACTAATGTGTGGTAATCCCTTGAAAGTAGAAGGAGATGGGTCGCTTCCCTCACCTGTTGGTACCTGGTTTATGGAAATTAGGATTCTGT
>Ga0228710_1001468_pt1 | contig 35445 bp, 10 predicted proteins | sample MedpolnodulmetaG_FD_177995 | JGI IMG/M metagenome (GOLD analysis project Ga0228710, IMG submission 177995) | Root nodule microbial communities from Medicago polymorpha collected in Santa Monica, California, United States - pink nodules | ecosystem: Host-associated > Plants > Roots > Nodule...
AACTTGTCTTGCTTGAAGCTTTGATTCTTCACCATTGATCTTTTGCCTGATTTGATAATTGTCCTATGAAGAACTAATTTCAAATCCATTCCACTTGAGACGGAACAACGTCTGCAGCAATATTACTGTTATTCTTGTCTTGATGTAGAGACAAGTTGCAGAGGCATGCGCAGAGTTAGTGGTTGTACACTTCGTACACTGTACTTTGTCAACTCTGTTAAGCTTCTGGTGAAGTGGCTTCTGATAACCTTGCTTCTGATGACTTTGCTTCTGATGACTTTGCTTCTGATGACGTGTCTTCAGAAGCGCTTTCTTCATACGCGTTTCTTCAGACGCATTTCTTCAGACACAATTCTTTCAGACACTCTAAGCTTCAATAAAAATTCATTTGCTCTTTGACTTGTTCAATCAGAACCTTTATGAATAGTACTTTGGTTTGGATCCTGTACACTTGAACAAATGTTTAGCATATCCAATTGATAATTTTAATACCTTGTTATCATCAAAACTTAAGAGGTGATTTTGCAAAACACCCTTTGTTCCAACAAGTTGGATACGCAATAACAACATGAGGCTCTTCCCTAGAAGGTGTAGCATGCTCTTTGAGAGTGTGTTCTTCTGGTTCAGCCATATTGTTATTGTGTGATGCTCTTCTTATTTCGTCGAAAAACCTGTTAATCTCGAGAATAAATTCTCCAAGACTTCTAGTTCTTCGCATTCAAAGAATTAGAGAATCTTAAAATTGATAATAAAAAGAAAAAGAAAAGTTCCAGTCTAACCGATACTAAAAATTCAATCAATATTACTAACTCCACGACAATGGCGTCAAATACTTGATACGAATTCACAAGCGTACGGTTCTATCGAATAGTAAAAATATTACTCCACAGAGAGTTATTGTAATTATCAATTTCTTTTTCAATGTTGATTAGCTGAAAAGATCAAATTTAGAAGTTGAATTGTTTCTTGGTTATAGATTATAAAAAGTGTCTAGGGATTATTGGTTTGTCTTAATAATAAATCACAATCAATTCAAGTCTATATTTTTATCTTATGTTAAATCCATTTTCTAAAGACAAGTTTCTCTATTATATTTCATGTTTCCTTTCAGAATACATGAATATATTTCAATAACAACCAAGCCTATTTTCATGGTTGATTGTCATTGAAACCCTTTAAGTGCGAAACTTATGGCCTCAAGACTTCACAAAACCATTCATTTGGGGTGTTCCCATCAAGTTTTGTGTTATCTTGTCTAATCACATTTGTTCGAATATCAAACTTCATCTTTCGATCCATCGTTTGATATTTTAGATGATGAAATAATAGTTATTGAAGTTCACCTTTCAGTCCATCGTTCAATACTTTTTATTGCGTTTAAAAACTATGTGATTAGATTAGAAAACGAATTTAAATACACAAAGTTCTAGACTTGACTTGAAAAGGATTTAGTCATTAGACTCATCAAACAATCCCAAGACTAGAGGGTCTACTCACATATGTTCATTGTAGACAAAAACTTAGAATATAAATGCATAAAGATAAATTGCTTGAAAACAAAGTGCTGGAATATAAAGAACAAGAAAGTAAATAGCAAGAATGTAAAAGTGCAGAAAAATAACAAGAACTTAGAACAAAAGAATTTAGAATATAAATGCATAAAGATAAATTGTTGGAATATAAAGTGCTGGAATGTAAAGAACAAGAAAGTGAATAGCAAGAATGTAAAAGTGCAAAAAAATAACAAGAACTTAGAACAAAAGTAACTTTGTATTTTAATAATAAGCAAGTTTCCAATGATCCAAGATCGTTATAAGTCTGATGGAGGCATTAAACACGAAATTACAATCTTTAAATCAAGAAAAACCAAAGAGTTTTGTAACAGCAAAAGTTGACAGAAAAAACGCATGGTTTGGACTTAGACCGTGCACTTTTCAACTTCCAGCAACACAAAGATGCACGACATCCACAAACCGCGCCAAAATGCAAGGCTTGGCACAAAAACACGCCAAAATGCACGGTCTGGTTGCTAAAATGCTCATATCGTGCTCTTCTTCCTGCTATGTTGATTGTCGGATTAGGCAAGTGTACCAAATCATTTACTAGGTAATAAACTGATAAGTATAGTATCGTATCCACAAGGATTGTCATTTCGTCCAAACTATTCGCGTTACTTATTTTTAAGTTGAGATATAATAAAAGATAAGGGTTAGAAGATTTCAATTTTTATCTGTTTGCAACAGAGCATGTTTACATGTTTTGATTGCATAAAAGTAAGCAGCGGTTAGGATTCTTCGAATCCCCCATTTTTATATTGTTTGATATTAAACAACAGTAATGTCGTCGTTGGGACGTGACTAACCTAATAGGTTGGAAGTTGTGCCTGCTGATCACACGGTGATCCTTACGTGTGGGGTCTATTTCTCGATTAACTAGGTTTATCCCTCCATTGTTTGGTTGCACCTGCTGATCACACGGTGATCCTTACGTATGGAGTCTTACCTCCTCAAAGGTAATTGAATACATAGACTTTATGTTGGCTTTCCACCATTTTCCAAGCCAATGAAGGCCAAGGTTCCTTAGGTCTACCTATCTATGAATCTTAGGAGACCCATAACACACTCTCTCTCGATAGTTCTACAAACAGGTAACCCTATCAGCGTCTACCTTACCAAGGTTCAAAGAGAATGGTTCTATTAGGTTTACTCCTCGGAGTCGCTTGTTTCCTTAATCACTAACCAGTTACCTCGTAGGTTCAGCAGATTTTACTCAGTATTAGTAATGTCACCTCCTAAGTACTTACTACTAGGGTGAACTCGCTTTCAGTATCTTTCGCTAGTTACTAACTAATTACTTCCTAAACATATAAATATTAATATACGAGCTATAAATATCAAGATATAAGCAGCAAGATAGTAATGTCAATATTAGGCCCTGTCACAACCTAAGTATCTAATCTAGGGTTACGATCCTTTGAAATAAATAATTCTTAATAAAACCTAATAGTGAACAGAAAATAAATAAAATAAAACAACATTATATTAAATAAATATCTAACAAAAATAAACGGAGGTTTATCTTAGAACTCTAACCTAAAAAGAATTGGATACACATGGTAACTAAAAACAAATTACTAAAGATAAAAACATACCCTAGAAAATCAAGGAGAAGATAGAAACTCCTTCGAAGCTCTAGAATTGCCTTCCTCTTGAATTGCCACAATTCTTAAGGAAGGCTAGTATTTATAGTGAGAGTTTCTAACTGCATTTGGGCTAAAAACGCGGGTTTTACCCACAAGAAAGCATAAAATTACGCATGTGCCCCTTGCATTTCAGATGCTCGTGGCGCAAGCAGTGCTCTAGGCGCATGAAAATGCACCTTGAGCCATGCTCTAGGGGCATGTAAGATGCTCTAGGCGCATGGCAATTTTTCGCCATGCTCTAGGCGCATGGTATTGCTCTTTGGGCCCAGTTTCTCCAATTTTCCGTCGTTTTAGGTTTTCGTCTTCAAATAACTTGCCTCCGAACTTGGGAATAGAATTCCTCCCACTATAAAGTCTCATCAGGCCTCTTCATTCTTGGTCTTCCCAAATTCTTCACAAATCTTCGAATGTTCTTAATTTGCCAATTTTCATGATTTCTTCGTGGATTACTTCAAAAAAACCCTAAAATTGCTACGTTTTTGGAAAACTAGAATTACATACTCAAATATAGAAAACATTACAAAAGTCCTGAAATCATAGACAATTGTTCTAATACCCCTCCTTTTTGCTACTAAAACCTACTGAAATTGACTGAAAAACATGCTAAGAATTAAGATGACATGTCATCATATGCTCCTTTTCTTCATGTATTTTGATCTTTTCTTGCTCAAACATCAACCAAACCATCTTGCTTCTTTAATAAACAACCTGAAATGAAAACCATAATTTTTGTAGTAAAATAGCTCAAGAAGTACGACTAAAACTAACGAAACTTTATTGAATTAAAATGCCAAAAACAATAAAAACTACGACTTATCAGTGTCTGCACGCTTTTACAAATTCTTGAACTTGTGTCCATCTTTTCTAAACATAATATGATAATGAAGTAGAGCACAATATAACACATAATATTATCTAAAATGTAATTATTAAGTGTTACAAAATAATTTTATCTTAAAAAGCTTAATTTAAATAAAATCTAAACTAGACAATGTTAAACAGGGTACAATTACATTTACAGACTTTTTTTCTCATTATTCAGGTGCTGGCTTAAGCGTCGGAGCAGTTACCTTTTATGCAGGTTGGTTCCCCCACCATCGAGCGACAACCTCTGCCACATTGGAGCTCATCTTCCATCATACCATATTTTATTAACACAAGCGTCGAGAATGCATCATCATAATATCTAATTCCGGGGGGATCAAAGTCTAACATTGAATTTCAAAAATGGGGAATTATAAACCTCACGTTTTTAGTAGTATTGTATCCATGATGTCATCGCTCTCAATTTGGGTTTTGTTTCTCACGGTATTCACATTTGCGAATAATGTGGTGTAAACCATATCGATGTATATTCAATCAACATAATGTATACAAGAAGTTTTCCGATTTAGATGAGCTATCCTAGTTCATGACGATAATACTTCTTCGATGAAATTATTGAGAGTTTACATAGAGATGTGACTAATATACCCAATTTATCAAAATGAAGATGTCGTGTCTCCCTCTCTTATGGTCTTAGACCTTTGGCCCATTGTTGCTCCTTGAGCTTTCTCGGTCTTTCCAACAAATGGTATCAATGCCTTGGTTCAACTTGAAGGAGCGGGAGTGAGATCTCGTTGTTGGATCCTTGTATCAAAAGTCTGTCTAGCAGTGTAGTCTAGAGGCGTGTTTCGTTGGTAAGAATTGTTATTGATTAGGACTAAAACCACACCAATAAATTTGGATGTTTGGAGCACGTAATAGTGGAACCCAATAACCAAACAATCTAGCATCAACAACAACGAACCTAGCTAGTAACTAAGTGAAAATCAAATATCAATCATAAGTAAGAACAACAAGATAAAGAGAGTAGAGGAACAAACACTTCAAGATTTGCTTAGCTCGTTCGGCCCAAAGATGGGCTACATCTCGAGGAGAGAGAAACTCTCTAATCTATTATTATGAGGTTCTTAGACAAGAATACACAAGATTTTAGATAGGAGAAATTTTAGAGAAACACACATATACAATATACACAATGTCTTAAGATTTTAGATAGGAGAAATGTTAACAAGTGCAACCCTTAAAATGTAACTTATTATGAAAACATATGTAACCAATGTATTGGAAATCGAAATAATTAATTTTTTTATAAAATAATTTCTTCTTTTGAAATCCTTAAAGAGTGTCCTCAGAACACTCGTTAACAAGACATTTTAGATAAAAATATAATATATCCTTCTTTTATAGTCTTAGTGCATTGGTCTAATGTTGCTCTGGACAGTCATCTTAACTCTCCAACACAATAGCAGATAGAAAATTAAAAATAACATACCGAAGATGTGGGGACAATTTCCCCCTTCTTTAAGAGACAAACATGCACATAATTGTTGCACATGACATTAGTTTTCTTGCATAGTTCATGAATTAAATAAAAAGCAATGGATATGCATAACTTGTTATTTAATGATTGCGTCCAAGCTTAAGTCCTTGTTAGTGGTACGTTGTTGGTCTCAAGTTGGCACAATTTTCTTTCAACCAGATTGTACTTCTCTACCCTCTGTTGGGACCCTCTACTATTTCGTCGTCTTCAAACTGGATTGGTTAAAGCCATGTTTGTGTCAACATCAACCACTACCCAACTCTTAGGCTACTAGCCAAGTACCATGAACCAATTATTTTCAACTTTAGGATCCGTTAATAGGTCTCATGGGAAACATCGGCCATAATTTAGGTCACTATAATGATTATTGGAACTTATGCCGTTAAACTCTTAAAACTATAAATCATGTTCTTTTTTAGTTTGGTGCACTAGATAGCATGAGTCAATAGAAAAATGATAGGGGATATGCAATTTTTAAAGGGAAATATTAAAGCACAGACTAGTATATCAAAAATAAAAATTATGTATTGAAAATTGTATTAATTTATTTATAAAAAAATAAAAAAATTCTCAACAAATACTTGTTATTTTTCTCAATAAACTTTTGGAGCACCCAAGATGATCTATGGATTGATGAGGTATCAACATTCAATTGAGATGTCAGTCATTCATAACTATGCATATTTGCACTTTTAATTCTTTGCTAACAAAAAATCTAGAGAAATGTTATTAATTAATTGGTAAAAAAAATAATTTGGTTACACTTTTGCAATAATATTTGAATGGGCATGAAACTTCTCATTGAGATTGGCTTTCTTGTGTTGTTGTAAAATTACAAAAATTAAATTAAAAATTGTTATATGATGCTTATTTAATCTTGACAAATTATAGATATAATTTAGGCTTAAATATGTCTTTAGTCCCTGCACTTTCATCAGATTTTGGCATTGGTCCCTACACTTTTTAATGCCAAACAAAAAAAAGTGCAGGGACCAATGCCAAAATCTGATGAAAATGCAGAGACTAATGACACATTTAAACCTATAATTTATAACAAGATTTAAAAATTGTTTCTTAAAAGAAAAATTAAAATTTGTTATATGATGCTTATTTAATCTCTAGCAAATAATGGATATAACTCATAGTGAGTTAGATCTATTGACATATAACTGGAACCACTAATTGCCTAATAAGAATAATAATAAACATCCATAATCAAGCAAACCTCAATTCTGTAGTGTAGATTCTAAACCACTAGTTGTTCTATGTCATTAGACCAACACCCCTTTAAGTCATTGTTAGGTGGCAACTCTAAAAGAATCGAAAAATCCAGGTGCTTGTACAAGTTTCTTTGCTATTCCAAAATCATAATTGAGTCCTAAGGTACCAAACTTTGGAACTGTTTTATGGGTAACACCGTAAGTCTGTAACATACATTAGAAGTACTCGATAATTAATATAAGTCTTTAGATATATACTTGGTATCAATAGTGTTGGCAGAGTTCAGGGAATTCTGAAAGTAGCTGCGGGTTAAACGTCCAGGACCATTAAGAGATTTGGACACCTATCTATTTAAAATCTAAAGACATAAGATATTTGAGTCACTTCACTTATATATCCAACATTTCCTCCTTTTCTAGTCAATGTGGGACATAATAACTCACTTGAAATCCAACAATCTCTGCCTCAAGTATGAATGATCCATATCACTAGTCTGAACCACACTAGGATCCCGCTCCCGCTCCTCCACCGAGTCTGACCAGAGCTCTGATACCACTTGTTGGGGAGTCTGGAAGCAACAATGTGTTAAATGTCCAGGACCAAAGAGACTTATACACCACATCTCCACTCAAAACCTTAAGGCATTATGTATATAAGTCTCCTATCTTATATATTCAACGTTTCTTCCATTTCTAGTCGATGTAAGACATAATCACTCACACTTGAAACCTAATAAATAGACCCTAACTCATAATAGTAATGATAAGGGTATAAATGACTTTAGTATAAGAGAAAGACCAACTTGTGTCTTAAAGTTACAAATGATTTTATTATAAGAGAAACACCTTGCGTTTAAAGTTACATCTTAAAATATTAAATATAAAAATATTTTTTAAATTTATGTATTCAAAATTTAAAAAAAAAAAATCAATACAAAAATTATTTTATATTGTCCTTTTCAACTTGCATCCTTATAATACAAGTTAAGTAAGCATAACCATCCCTAAAAAAAAAAGAAAAAAAAGTTAGCATAACCAATTTTTTAATACTATAAAGAAGAAGAAAAAAAAGTAAAGACCGACCAAACATTTAATTCCGGAACATGCAGTCTGTCTACATGTGAATACCATCCATCAATCATCTCACTTCATTGTTTTATCTTTTTCAAAGAGAATTCATTGTTAAACAAATGAATTATTTTCATTTATAAAACAATAATCATTCAAGCAATAATTACCAATGTTCAGTTGTCAGTCACATTGCATGTGTAAGGGAATAAAAAAGTCTAAGCACGAAATTGGAAATGGCAAGAATAACTTGTTTATTAGAAGTTTTAGATCAAAGGGGGATTCACTGTTGTATTGGGTTTCTGCAAGTGTACTTAAAAATCCACATGCATCTTAGAAAGTACGAGCTTTGGTTTAAAAAAAGTATTTACACGTAAATTGATTATCCCATATTTGGATATTCCCTGAGTTGAGATTACATTCTTTATTGGGTTTTAGATACCCACAAATAAGGCAAGTAATTTTTTATTCGTAACTAGAAAAAAATATGACCATCGTGGTTTGGTCTCAGATCAGTGGTAATACACTCGCCCATGTCAAGCAAATGGTTAAAATAAAAGATTGTATGCTCAACAACTCTCCAACGAAAGTTTGATATTGTTAAACAACGGTAAGTACTTTGCATCTATAACATCGTTCTAAAAAATATAAGGTAATATGTTTGGTTTTAGGTCAACATAACTATAGTGTTTATTTTGGATTTAGATTTCTTACGGTCACAATTACACGTTCAGTCAATACATCGATACTCGTTGATCAAGATTAGGGACAATCTTGTGTAAGTGCATTAAGGTCCTTGACACATGGCCTCAAACATAAAGGGGACTAAAAATTTGAAAAGAAAAAAAAAGTGTACCTACAGATAAAATCCGTCACTAAATGCCATTTTTCCATAGATAAAAGTCTAGAATTCAACTATGTTACTGTCAATTTTACATTGTCCATAGGTAAGTATGTGGGTAAAAGTCATGTTTGAACCATTGCTCGTATATGTAACTAGAACGCAGATATTTGTCACTCTAAGTGGTGTTGAATTTTTTTCCAATACTTTTTAAATTAAAATTATCAAGATAACAAAAGGGCCTCCGAATTGTCGGAGACAACCCTGATCAAGATCGAATGATGCAAAACAAACACATTCTGATTTTTTTCAAACTCTGAAAATATCAAATATGGTCATTGATATATTCGTATAATCTTTATTCATTGGCCATCGATATATTGTATATGTGAATGTGTGAAACTTGTGACAAGGCCAATGGTTACCGATTGATGATTCTTTGCCTCCTGAATGACTTTGGTTGCTCCAAATCTTTCAAAATAGTGTTTCTACCTTCGTCTAGTCACCAGATGATGATCTTGCACTAACCTAGATCTCATGTATTTATAGGCGAGTGTTTCCAAGTATTTATGGAACAATCATTGTTGTTGGGTTTCAAGTGTGAGTGATGATATCCCACATCGACTAGAAATGGAGGAAACGTTGGATATATAAGAGAGTAGACCCATATACCTGATGCCTTAAGGTTTTGGGTGGAGATATGGTGTTTAAGCCTCTTATTGGTCCTGGACGTTCAGCCAATTGCTGCTCTCGGTGCTCCCCCGGACTCCCCAACAATTGCATGACGCGAAACTTATAGTGCGCATCGTGGATTTTATCACGGCTGAACATTTTGCTATTCTTCTTTCCTTTTTCCATTTTTCTCACCAAAACGTCTATAACGACTATACTCCAATAACTAACACAATGAAACTTGTTAAAAGCATATCATGGTCATATAGTTGTCTGACTTAGATGAAATTGATGGTTTCGAGGGTATTTTTTCATTTTTGTAATTTCCTGACTTTTTATCAAATTCTTTAAAAAGACTCTACAATGACTCTCCTAAAATACAAATAAACTTACAGATTAAACTCTAAAATGACTCTAAAAAGAGACCAAAAATCCAATATGATTTCCGGTCTTCATTAGTGCAAGACTATTTTCCTTATGTATATTTGACAAAACTTATATTAAAGAAATATAAATCCTTTGACTTCATTTCCAAAGCTAAAATATGGGCATTTTTACGTCAAAGTTTGTGTACAAGATGGGACTGAAAATGAAATGCTTTGTTACTGCATTGAGACCCCACAATGGTTTGATTTATCTGTTGTTTGCATATAGAGAAGTTCTCCATGTTCTCCCATTCCCCACTGAAGCATGTGAGCATCACATGCCATAAAATATGGAACTAATCCCTTAGTCCAATAATAACTTTCCTTTTTTCATTACATTGGGCTCATAATATTTGCAGATCAGCATTGGGGTTCCTCTCTTCACAAAAGTCACCTATTATATCCATCATTGTTGACCCCAAGGAGATAACCTAACATGAAAGACACAAGACTTCACATTTTTCCTTATCTAATTGTAGTTTTACTCCACATATAAGTGTAAATAATACAATACAATGTTCCAACCCACAGAAAGAAGTAAAAATTGTCAATAAGAAAAAAGGTGGTGTATGAAACTAGGAACTTAGAGGGTTAATTAGGGAAAAATGAACATTAAGTTAATTACCAAATAGCAAGTGTGGTCAAGTGGATAGTGTTTTTTCTTTTTACTAGGTGGATAGTGTTGATGTTGTTATTAGTTATGATCAATGATCATGGTGATAAATCAGTTGTGTGTGAAATAAATAATGGATCTAATAAAAATGTGTTGATAATAACCATATTTTGAGATTTATGTATTTCAGTTCTCAAATTTTTGCAAACATGAAGGTGCGGTAAATCATAAGCCAAATAAAAGAGACATTATTGAATGTATTTACAATTTTGATATATGCAAAAATCATTATTATAGTTTCTTACATATACATGGACCAAAGTTTGCCCTTTATTTTCTTACAAACTCTATTTTCTAACAAGTAAGATGTATCATGTATATATGATTTAACTTTAACCACAAAAGATTGAGCATTAAAAAAAATACATCCTAAAAAATGGTTATATATATATATATATATATATATATATATATATATATATATATATATATATAATGGACTGTAGGACCTTCCACGAAAAGACTACAGCCTACTAAATTTTAATTATTTTTTAGCAATACAGCCTAAATTATATAGCAAAGAAAAAGAAAAAGAAAAGGGTTTAATTTAATTTAAAGTCTTAATAAAAAATGAATAATAACATAAATTATAATAATAGAATCCAGTGGAAAAAGAATTCACGTGTAGAGAGGTATGAGAGAGGGAGCGTGCAGCATGTGCTTTGGTACAGTCGACTATACCTTTTGTTTGATGAGATAAGGAAATTCAATAAAAAAGGTGTGATGTTCCTTCCATTTATAACCTCATCTCACGGATCTTGCCTCTATTAATATTTTCTTCTTTGATAAAGTTATTAATTTCTTTCTCTATGTGTTCCTCTACCATATTCTATACAATTCATTTTTTTATAAACAAGACCTTAAGATAAGAAGAAAAAAAATTATAATATGACCTTTCAAAAATATTCTTTGCTAGATGATTTAAAAAATACTCTACAAATTTGTTAAGAGTCTCACATTGGATATAAGATGATATAAGATGGTTTTGTGGAGTAGTGTTAGGCCCAACCACGATTGCTAAAATCTGTCAAGAGTCCCACATTGAATAAGAGATTACCTAACAATGTGTTTATAAGTTAAAAAGTCTTTACCTCATAAGCTGATGTTATAGGTTGTGTTAGGCTCAATCACGATTTCTAAGAAAGTTTATTGCAAATATTATTGCGGTATATGATATTTTAGTAATTATAAACTTTCTTTTATATAAAATTAATATGATGAAATTAACTATTTAATATTTATGAAATTATGTAATTTTATTTATAAATAAGAGAGATTAATTTCTTCCACTTTAGGTAGATCTTATTCGAGACACTGCTCGATGTTAAATGTTGGAGATTTAAATCTTAATTCGTCATATCGTGGAAGTTTAGCCATTAAGTTGGACTCGACCCCGTTGGTTAGAAGTATTATTTTTATTATAATTCAAAAAAAAAAAACTATTATAAGTATCCACCTAGACATCCTTGGCATAGTATATATAAGGCCTAGAGAATAATACAGTACTATTACAAAGAGAACTATCTTATAACACCAAATCCAAAATCAAATTCAAAGGCTTTATAATATGGCTTCATGGAAGAAGACTATTGCATCCCCATTCAAGAAAGCTTGCACTTTCTTTAACCAACAACCACCAAGGGAACATAAGAAATCTCAAATAGGTATGAACATATAAAAATTTATGTCATCATATTATTGATTAATTATTGATTAGTATCATGTTCATGTGTATTGTCATGTGTTCATATATTGATAATTAATTAATTGATTTTTATGATTCAGCTGAACAAGAGAATCGTGGAATGGATCTACATGGTGAAGTCATGGCATGCGGTTATGAAGATGTTCATGTTATGTGGTCTATACTTGATAAGTCCAAATCAACAGCTTGTAATATAACTTCTTCATAAAATCCCCTTTCATCTATCAATAACATAAAGTAAAAGTATATATATTCAGAAAAGAAAAAAAAGGGAAAAAATATTGAAATGTTTAGCTAGGTGTTTGGTAGGTAATAGTGGTGCCCCTTCTTCTTTGATGATGGTGGTGGTGGAAGATTCACTTTGTAATTTTTGCAAGTGATTCAAGGTGTTATTATTAGGGAATCCACATGATGATTGATATGTGCAAATCATGGTGAGATTATTTGTGAAATGTAGATTCTTTTCTCTATCCACACTCTGATTTTACCTTTATCTGCTTTTTATTATTTGCATCAAAGTACATAGTAATTTTTACATTGACAAGATTTTTTATTTGATGTTAAATAATGATATCATAGAATATGAAATTTGTGTTTATTTTATTTTATTTTCTTATCTTATGAATATATAAAAATTAACTCCTATAGAGGCAAACTCTAAAAACCAGAAACTAAGAAAATTGCAAACTGGTGTTAAACATACCAATCCAAGTTGAATTCAGTACATCATTACATACCGACAATCCTAACAAATTTGTTACTATCTTCGTACATATATATACGATAAATCATAGATAAATGATAGGAATTAAGAAAGTTGGATGTAATATAAAATTTATTGAAAGTTAATTTCTTTTAAAAGTTTATCATTTATAAGAGAGAATTGGTTAATAATCTATCATTTATGAGAGAATTGGTTAATAATTTCAGTTAGAACATTAAGTCGTGAATTTTTATTTTTTTTTAAGAAGCTAAAATAAATTATATAACTGAAAGTCTGGAGATTTCAACACAAGGAGTCAACACAAGCTCAAAAAACGAAAACTGCCCAAGTCATGAGATTTTAAGCTATTGTTATTTGAATTAAAAAAAATGAGGATGTTCCAGATAGAATAGAACATACACATGTGTTTATATTGTGGCATTTATTTTTATATGCATGATAATGATTAAAAAACAATATTAATTATTTTTTGATTGGTGCATATTGCTTTCATAAATTTCACTTATGTTGGTTGCGATAAGATTGAGATTTTAACTGAGTTTTCTATATTTCTTCATTCATATTTAATTAGTTTATTTCATCTACTTTTTGTGGGTTAGTTTCTTTTTTATCTTATCCACAAGAGTATTTAAAATGATCAATTTGTTGTCGCAATTTTAGCTAATTTCAATTACAAAATATATTTATAAATAGAGGACTTCATTGATTTCAAAAGTCACAACAAACAAGAAAGATTTTTATTGAGTTATCAAGAACTCTTTCTCTATTCTCCCTCTTTTTGCTCGATGCATTTTCGAGTCACTTCTCCCATTTCTTTTTTGTCCCTTTGAAATTAAGAGTGTTCTTAAGACCATAGTCCCTTTGAGATACAATGTCCCTTCGAAATTATGAATGGTCTTAAGAGCATAGTTGCTTCGATAGTTAATGTCCCTTCAAAATAAAGAGTATTTTTAAGATTATAGTCCCTTTCAAGAAAGAATGCCCATTCGAAATTAAGAATGATCTTAGGAGTATAGTCTATTTCAATACTTTTTGCCATTAGAGAAGATAGAATGCACGGTAGCACTATAGATGAGTGGTGGTCGTATAATAGTTGGAGATGTTAGAGGTTAGATTGATGGTAGCACCATATTTGGATGGTTGCAGTACCATAGTTGGAGAAGTTAGAGATTAGGATGGCGGTACCATCATATTTAAGTGGTCAAATACCATAGAAGAGTGGTCATAATACCACATTTTTTCAATTCCAGTGTTCATATTACCATATTAGAGGTGTAGTTCTAGTACGGTTTTTGATGGTATAATTTAGGCAAGTGCACCAAATCATATAAAATAATAAAGTAGTAATTTATCGTCTCCACATGGATTTTCATTCAACACGGTAATTAGATTGAATTTATTTGAAAGTGGTTGTAGGGTTTTAATTGTCCTGCCCAATGCAAGATTAGGTTTGTTGATTCAGAAATGTAACGACAATTAGGGAAACCTTGAATCCTCATTCCGTCTTTGTTGGAGTTGACTTGGTTAATTATTAGTTTATTACTTGTCTCTTTGGATTTAAGAAAGTATAACATAAACATGTGATGAATCAGTAGAAGTTTATTTTAATATCGCCACAATTCAACCAGTTACAATTGCGGCGTTCCCTTAAGATGAGTTATAGTCCTAAATTCATACTTAGATTTGATTGAAATAATTTAATTTAGAAACTAGACAATTTACTATTGTCTTATTCGGATGGAATTCATGTTGTCAATCCTACTAAGCTCCATCTAGAGATACAGTAAGGAATGGTCTCTCATGTGCAGGGGATTGACAACATGAATTTCTGGATGGAGCTTTTTCACTTATTCGAGCGTTTTTCTAGATGAACGCTCGGATGGTTGCAGGAACGCTCCATCTAGAGAGTGACATGGTTGTGACTCAATCCGATAATCTCTTTGATGGTTTTCTAGGTATTATTTTCAATGTATTTTTGAATTACAAAACCAACAATAACTTCGGTTGCTGATGACAGGTCATCTTACGTTATTCTTAGCATGTTTTTTAGTCTATTTTAGTAGGTTTTACCAGCAAACCAGATGAGTATTTGAGAAGTTGCCTATGATTTCAGGATATTTGTAATGTTTTATATATTTGAGTCTGTAATTCTATTCTTCCTGAAACATAACAATTTTAGGGTGTTCTTGATGTAATTCACGAAGAAATCAAGCAAAGCAAGACATCCGAATAATTATTCGGTTCTTGGGAAGATGAAGAATGAAGATTCAAGTAGCCTCAGAAGACTTACAGAGGGAGGAATTCTGTTCCCAAGCTCCAAGACATTTTACTTTGAATAAAACACCTCAACAGGCAAAGAAAATAGGTGTTTCAACATCGAATTTGAACTAAAGCGCCCAGGCACACAAAATGGGGTGCCCATCGCCCAGAAGAGAGCACAAAGTGCCCAGGCGCATGCAGTGAGGCGCCAGGCGCCTGAGGCTGCAAGGCACATGCGCCTGGCACATGGTGACTTGCGAAAAAAGTCACTTTTTGTGACTTTTTCTCCCTTGAAAGCTCATGTTTTTAGCCCAAGTTAGGTGGAAACTTTCCCTATAAATACCGCCTTCCTCATTCACAATTTCTCGATCAGAATTGGAGCAATTCAAGAGGAAGGCGATTCTAGGAAGCAAAGGTGGAGTTCTATCTTCTCCTATCTTTTCTAGGGTATGTTTTTATCTTTAAGTATTTTTGTCTTAGTTATCATGTGTAACTAAATATCTATAGGTTAGAGTTCTAAGATGAACCTCTGTTTATTATTCATGGATAATTATTTAATTTAATATCATTTATATTTTAGTTTATTTTCTGTTCACTATTAAGTTTTATTTAGGATTTATTTATTCTGGCAAGGTGCAACCCTAAATTAGGTATTTAGGTTGTGACATATCTAAATATTGTTATTACTATCTGGATGCTTATATCTTGATATTTATATCCTTATATTAATAACTATCTGTCTAGGAAGCAAGTGATTAGTAAACTAGACGAAAATACTGAAAGCAAGTTGACCCTAGTAGTATGTACTTAGGAGGTGACATTAGTAACATTGAGTAAAATATGCTGAACCTAAGATGTAACTAGTTTATTAATTAGGGAAACAAGCACCAAGGGAAATAAACCAAGTAAGACCATTGTCCTTGACCTCTATGTAATTATTTCAATTCAGTTAATTACTTAGGGGGGAAGGAGAGTGTGTTATGAGTATCCTAAGATTTATAGATGGGCCAACCTACTAGAACATTGGCTTTCATTGCCTTTTGAAAACCTGGAATGCCGATTTAAGTTTATGTTTCAATTACCTTTGAATTAGCAAGACCCTGCACGTAAGGATCATCGTGCGATCAACACGTGCAGTTAGTCATCGAAGGGATATACCTAGATCAACCGAGATAGTATAGACCCCGCACGTAAGAATCATCGTGCGATCAGCAAGTGCAACTTGACAACTAACTAGGTTAGAACGTCCCAACGACCTAATCACTTGTATAGTCTACTTAAGATAACTAAACGTAACATGAATGTTATTTATTATCCAACAATATAAATATGGGGGATTCAAAGAGTCCTAACCGCTGCTTACTTTTCTGCAACCAAAAACAGGTAACTTGCTCTGTTGCAAATAGATAAAAATTGCAATCAATAACCCTTGTCTCTTTTATTTTATATCGTCAACTTAAAATAAGTAACGTGATCTGTTTAGATGAAACGACAATCCATGTGGATACGATACTCTACTTATCACTTTATTACTTGATAAACAATTTGGTACCCTTTCCTAATCCGACCATCAGTTGCCAAAATTTCTTTTTCAAAATAGACTTTGGAATTCCAAAGATAACAACTTGGAGATCCAAAAATCAGTATTTCATTAGAGTGTTAAGTACAAATTGCAAGTAAAAAAAGATATAAGATAATTAGGGGGATGTTGATTAAAAAACATTAATGCAGTTGAAAATTTTAAAGCAAACTTAAAAGGGAAAGGGAAAAAACTCAAGAGGGTGCTATAATTTGTGTCTCCCTCTTTTGTGGTACGCCTATGATTACTAATTATATTCTACTATTCGCTTGCGGAAAATTGTGATTATTTCAATAATTTTCCCGCAAGGTTTAGACTCCACTGGTCAATTCACATTCACAAAACAATCATATTTAAAAAGTCTCAATAAAATAAAATGTAAATATTCTAGCAACCACGAGGAATCATGTTTAAGAAATTCAAACACAACAACGGCTTAGAAAATACTAATAATAAAGTATCTAATATTTGTGTCACTTATTAGAATGGTGTATAATCTGCAAAATAAAGTATTTGGCATGAGATCCAATACAAGAGTACTAAAACAATAAGTCTTCAACATAAAAGTAAAACGAGAGAGATGTTTTGCCATTAAACATCCCCTATAAACTCAGATGTCTCTCCACATCATGAGTGATCGAATCATGTGAATCATAATAATAAATAGAGAAAACAAACACAAGTAGTCATACATTCACACTTAATCACACAATCAATAAATTATATGTTTCATAATTCACAACACAATTACACATATTTCACATTTTGGAAAAACTCATGATAAACACACTTCCTTAATGGTACTTCATATGATTTTAGGTGTGTGCGTGGTCATAGGCACATGTAAATACTTGGGGTTACCCTTTATGAATAGTAGGAGTAAGCAAGATACATTTTATTATATCAAAGATCACATATGACAAAGAATCAACTCTTGAAGATATAAATGTTTGTCGAAGGCGGAGCGAGATGTAATGATTAAATATGTGTTGCAATCTATACTCTCTTATGTTATTAGTGTGTCTCTACTTTCAAAATCTTTGATAAATGCTATAGTAAAAATGATGAGTAGTTTCTAGTGGGGGCAATGGTGAAGCATTAATGCATCGATGGGTTTTAAAGACCTCACATCCTTTCCTGCAGCTATGTTCGGTAAGCAAGTATAGAAACTCTAAATCAATAAGGATAGTTTTGTCTCTCAATTGTTCAAAGCAATGTGATAAGATAGGGAGCTCGATGGTGAATTTGTACAGGTACTCGCATACCATTGACAGACCATCCATGAAAATTTAATGGTGAACCATATTAACAAATAAGACAAGTGGAGCACAGTTTCGCACCAACTCTGTCAGCAGTTTGATGGATCCTACTTCACATGGAAGAGGTCCCTTATCTCTTATCTATTTGATTCAGAGACAACCAATTTGATCCTTAACTCTCCAATCTTCCCACAATCGACAATCAATGCTCTGAATTGGAGGGGTGAACAAAATGATAGATATTAGGTTGTAGTGCATGTAACGCCCTACTTCTATTAAAACGATAAAACACGCGAATAATACAAATATTCAAGAAATAGACATTATGTCTTCAATAATCCTCAAAACATGCACACTAAAAAATTTCTAAAAAACTTCGCAGCGGATAAATAGCATACATCACCAAATAGTTGTGTCATATACATCAAAATTACCTCATTAATAAATCTTCAATCTCAACAACATAGTCAATACCAAAGTAAAAGAAAGACCGACATCCTAAATCAGAGCCATAAACTAAGACTCCAAAAACAGATAACGGAGGAAGCTCCCACTATCCTCAAGCACTCACCAAGCAAGCAACAAAAACTACTCCTGCACAACGTTTACCCATTCATACAAATAGGCAGGTGGTCAACCAAACGACCACTGGGGGTTAACTTCACATCATCATAATTAAGCATAAACAATATAAGCATTCAAGAATTCATGCATAATACATATACATACTCAACATTCCTAGAATACTACCATCACATGATTATTATCCCCCCATTCCATACACATCATGCTATCACAATTCTATCATAGTATAGCAAGCATATTCAAGCTCTAATCAAGGCATCAACATAAGCTCATCACTTAACATCATTAATCATATAAATCACATGAACTCTTGCCTAATCAACTCAACAAATACAATTCATCATTTCAAAGTATAAGCAAGAAAGTCATCGTCACCAAAAGATCATAAAATCACATTCATATAAATCACACTTCCACCAAAATAAACATCATCAATTTAAATCATCAAATGTACGAGTATCACCAATAATAACAACATCATCAACTACACATCCTCACATGTTCACCAAATATCACCAAGTGTACAAGTATAATAAAAACATCATCAAATACACAATTCACCAAGTTCACCAATGCACATAAACATTTATGCACATATTCAACTAAATCACATAATCCACTATTCACAATATCCACCAAACACATAAGCAACTATGACTCATGACAAATCATGCAATGCGCCTTGGCACGACTTCTATTTGCATGTGGTACCATTCGTCACCAAGGTCGTCACCTCATGATGCAACAAAAACATCATTGTCAACGGCTATATGGATACAAGTATCCGATCAACGACAATATGGATATAACATCCGACACGACATATGATGCATGAACATATGACTCAATCAACCATGCATATGTTCACAACAATTCAACGACTATGTACATATATATATATATATATATATATATATATATATATATATATATATATATATATATGCATTCATCACCAATCATATCAAAATTAGCATGTATGAATCCACCACCAACAATCAACATTTAGCATTTCATTAATCAACATCAACAACATCGACAACATCATCACTATCAAATTATCATTTGCATAATCATCAAAAATCAACACTTTCAAAGAAAGTCAACATTAAGGAACTCAACGCAACAACCAATGGACTCACCCTCATTTCATTCTACTTTAATCATAAAAACATGATTACAAGACATTCCTTATGTTATCATACCATTATGAAACAATTCGACAAAGTTTGTCTATAATTCACAACTTTAAAACAATTCTAGAATTTCAACCAAAATTAAGCAAACATGATCAATTGCCTCCACAAAGCATATGCACTACTCACTTATGTTCATAGTAGCTTATGCATATGAGTATCCTAGGCAAATTCTAAGAAATCACAAAATCATGACAAATTTATCTCTTTCCTTCATTTTCCAAGTTATCGGACAAAACAAATCAAACACGTTTGGAAACCTCAACTAAGTATATACACAAATCACATATGAGTGCAGTAGTGTATATATGAACGTCTCATAGGCCAAATCACTTAAATTCCAAAATTTTGCAAAGTTCGTATCATTTTCCCGCTTTTCAAAGAAATTAGAGTTTTCAAAGCAAAACCAAGTTAAAGTCCATGAATCCCATCTAAAACATTTTTACAAATCATAACAATACTAGACAACCTTAGTCCTACACTCTTTCCTTGAGAAATCGAGTTTTCGGAAATTTCATGTTCTTGAACTATTTTCAAAACGTTTTGATACGATTCACAAAAACCAAGCCTAATCTAATTCAACTGATGTTACAAAAGGTTTAGAAAACTAAAATACATGTAATTACATCAAAAGAATCAGTTTAGAATTACCCGGATGGACCCCGGATGCCCGGAACATCAAAACAAGGAATGCTGTCAGAGAGCCGTTCGCTTCAAGCGAACAGTCCCCTGTTCTGAATGAACTCTTATGGGTTCACACCATTTTTTTTTTACCCAAATTCGTTCTCAAAGTTTGTTTATACGTTTGTGAACTTAAAAAGGCAATCAAAACCACATCAAACATAAAATCAAACACCATTCCAACACAAATCATCAATTCACCCATTTTTCATAAAACTTTCAAAAACAACTCAAATCTCACCACAACTCCATAATTGTGAATACCCATGGCATAAGTCAACAACAACAACATCTCATAACAACAACATCATTTAACCATGAATTCATCAACAATTACAACCACAACATCATTTTACACCAACTTGAGCAAAATTCAACAAAGTTTCATATAACTACAATTCAAACAAGCAAATTCAACAACAACAACAACAACATGTTTAGCATCAATTTCACATACAAAAACTTAGCATCAAAATGGATACACGAAATTCATCTTTTAAATCCACAAAAATTTCAATTCACAAAATAAGCACTTATAGAATTAAGTAGAAAAAGAGGTTCTAAATTAAATTATGAATGAACACTATCCCCCACCTCAATTTAGCACAATCTTAGCCTTAACTTCACTTTTGCTCCTTGAATCTCTACCTTCCTCTTGCTCTTCAGGTTCTTCTCTCTAGCCCTTGTTCTTGCTCTTTCTCTCTCTACCTTTCTCAAAAGTTTAGTGAAAATGAGTGAATGAGTCTATGTGACCTAATTTCTCTAGAGACTAGAGTTTATATAGGCTCTACACAATTGGGCTCAACCCGCAAAAGTCTTAATGGGTTCAAAGCTCTCATTAACTAATTCATAAAATTTCTACCCACTTAACGGATAAAACAACGAATAGTTACCGTCTCTTAATTAATTACCCCGCTATACTAGTAACTTGGTAAAATAGTGATTTCCACTCAAAACACTAAAAATAATTCTCGTAACCAAAAGACTATTTAATCCTTGCTCACCAAATGATCAAAATGCCCCTGAGTCCAAAATGACTAAAATACCATCCTTAAGCCAAAATCTACTATTCCCGAATAAAATACACACAGAGACAAATAATCACACACAAGCATATATAAACACACATAATAATTAATAAAAATAAATCTAACAAAAATCGGGCTGTTACAGTGCACATTGAATATGCACCGAGACCAACATAGAGACATCCCACATGGCATATGATGCCAGGTGATGTAGTAAATCCACAAGTGCACGGTTTATCGATGTAGTAATAAAAGAGCATCGTTCCGACAGGGAGTTGTTGAATTCAATTTACTTTTATGAATGATTAGAAGAAAGTTCAATTGAAAACATGAGATTTTTTTAACGGTTTAAAAACAATAATAAAAAGCGTCTTGGGATTATTGGTTCGTCATGATGACAAATCCTTCACAAACCAAACCCTAAACCTAGAACTTCATGCTGGACCTATTTTCTAAAGACAGGTTTCTCTTTAGCCTATCACATCTTCATTCGGTTTCAGTGTGTGTTCCTCTAGCAACCACGCCTATTCTCATGGTTGATTGCTATTGGAATCCTTGAAGAACGAAACTTTATTGTCTTAAGGTTTGCTAGACTATTATCATGTTTTGCAATCCTTGTCTAAATTCACTTGTTCCAATATCAAAACTTCTTCTTTCGATGTTTCGCTTTGATATTTGTGATTATGAATTAACAAGTACTAACCTTCCGTTGTCGCTTTATGAATTTGATACTTGTTAATTCATTATAAAAACGGTGAATTTAGATTAGAAAATAGATTTACATAAAATCAAGGCTTGAGGCTTGGTTTGGTAGGGATTAAGTCAATAGACTCATCCAACAATCCCAAGACAAGAAGAGTTTACTCACTCATGTTAATCGTAGACATAGAAGAAAAGAAGAAGAAGAACATAAAATAAAATAATAAAAAGAATAACTTCTATTCAAAGAAACAATTGTCACTATTAATTTCAGAGAACAAAAGATGATTCAATATGTTTGCTAGCTAATCTATTTATAGTCTACAACTACTTAAGCCCCAAGAAATACATCAATAGAATGTTCCACAAGAAGCCATGAGCTTTTATGTCAGAAATAGACTAAGAGGTAGCTTGTACAAGAAGCAAAAGCAGCAAAAGGCTGTCTGGAATGATGGCACGGCCGTGCCACTGGAGGCACGGGCCGTGCCAACCTCTCTGGTTGGTGGTCTTCATATTTTTGTACCAAACCTTCGTATTTTCAACCCGAATAAGCTCCAAATCACCTTTCTTTTGCTCCAAGACGAAATCTTTCAAATATTTGTTCCTGAAATATAATAACTTGCAATTAAAGTAAATAGTTCTAAAAAGGAAATAAAAACATATAAAATCTAAATAAAATAGACTCCAATAATATATTAAAAACACTAATTATTGACTCATCAGCAGGGTCTAGCTTCCGGTAGATTTAAATGTAATATTGACGCATCATTTTCTCACTTTTATAATAAGATAGACATTGGAATGTGTATTCGAAATTCCGATTGCAGTTTTGTGCTAGCAAAAACTATGACTTTCTCCTTTATGTTTGGTAGTTGTAGGTGAAGCTATGGGTCTAAGCCATACACTTCAATGAGTCACATATTTGGGATTTGATGACAAGTAATAATAATAATGATTTTGGTACTATTATTATTCATTGTAGAACACCTGTTCAACAATTCTTTTCACTACCTAAGGTAAAGTTTAATCGAAAGCAAACAAATGAAATTGTTCATGAATTAACACAAACGACCCTATTACACCTTGTATCTATGACTTATTATATAATAAAATGAGTTGAATTTCTTACTCTAAAAAAATTTAATTTTATTAACTAAATAAAATAACAAGATATATATCCAACTAAAATAAGCATCAAATTCATTGGTATGAAAATTCTATAAACTTTTTTAAAATTGAGCAATATATTAGGACTTATAAATAGAATAATTAAACTCTTAAATCGATGATAATAAAGGGGAAAAATGATTTGATCAACAATTTAATCTTGATTTTTCTTTCAAATAAAAATTTAACTCAAACTTTTTTTATGCGATTTAATCTTTTTAGTCAAATAACCTAATAGTTAATTAAACTCACACTTTTTCTTTTGTTACAAAACTCACACTTGTACAACGTAATAGTTAATTAAACTCACACTTTTTCTTTTGTTACAAAACTCACACTTTACAAGTGTGGAGAAGTAAAAAGTTTAGAGTTCAAACTTTGACCCTTACATATCAATGTCCATAAAACTATCAACTGAGTTACAAATGGCATTAAAGCAGATCTCTCTTAGTACGGTGTGGTTCGGAGACGAAACAAGCGGAAGCTGATGGACATGTAAGACCCAAGGCCGACAAGAACGGGGAGTGGTCGTCGATGCACAAGGCATGATAATGAGCGGCTTCCGACAGCTTCTAGACGAATCGAATCACATCAGAATGAGAGGGATCCTGAGGCCGTGTAGGTATGAGACTACATGGTTGAAAGAAGGCTTATAAGAATTGTTTGATACTACCTATATGAACAAGATGCATCTTCTTTTTGGTAGTCCATTCCATAAGAACTCCACAGTTAAATGTGCTTGACTTGGAGTAGTATTTGGATCGGTGACCTATTGAGAAGTTTCTCAGTAAGCGTGCAAGGACAAAGACTCGTGTTGGTTTGTAGAGTCAATCAACAATGCTTAAAGTCAATTGAGATGTTACAAAATAAGACATTCAATTTTGACTCTAAAAATAAAAAACAATTAAATTTAAACCTTTTATTTATTTAAGGGTTAATAGGTCTTTACCCCCTGTAATATAGGTCATTTCCGGTTTTTCCCCTGTAAAAAAAAATTGTTTTGATTTACCCTCTAATAGGCTAAGCAAAAATGGAAATTTTTTGAAAAATAAAATAAAATTGGTTTTTGCTTGGCCTATTAGGGGGTAAATCAAAACAATTTTTTTTACGGGATAAATAAAAATAAAAAAGTTACAGATAGAAAAACCAAAAATAACTTATATTACAGGTATAAAGACTTATTAACCTTTATTTAATTGAGCAAAGGTAAATCACCAAAAAAGGAAGTTAAAAGCATGTATGGTGAAAATTTACCACCCATAAGAAAAAGTTCAGCACAGGTAATGGTTGAAGGATAAGGTATCATCAAATCAACAGATAGATAGAAAGATAGGGAAAACGGTGTAGTGTGCGAAAACGATAACAATTAACAATGTTAACTTCTTCGCTCTCATTCCTTCATTCTTGCACATTTCCTTCTTCTTCTTCCTCTTCTTTGTTCACAATTCCAACGCCAAATCTCAATTCATCTTCTTCCTCTTTATCTTTTGTGGTTGAAGCCAAAGTCACTACCCGAAGAGAAGACAGAACTGCTCGCCATGTTCGTATCAGAAAGAAGGTAAACTCATTCATTATTCTTACCGTAATTCTTCTCTTTTCACACTTCAATTCTCTTTCACTTTATCCACCACTTGAATTTGTGAAATTTGAGTACTTGTTTGTAAATTATGGTTTGTATTTGATGTTGGTAGAATTTGCTGATTGGTTATTACCCTGCTTAATAGACAAATGTTAGTATTTAGTTACATTAATATTGGGGCAAATAGTCATTTTCGTCAACGAATATGTAATGATTAGCCACAATAGTTCCCTCAATGTAGCGAACTTCAAAAATAGTCACTGATTGTGCACTCCGTTAGTCAAAATAGTCTCTAACGTTAAAATGTTCCGTTAATAATGACGTCAACATAGTTGTAACATGTTAGGGTTTTTATTGTTGTTGATGTTTTTATTGGTCTGATTTTGGAGCATTTTAATGGACACTATTTTGAGCAACGAGGCGCACAGTTAAAGATTATTTTGGAATTTCGCTACATTGAGACCTCAGATGTTTTGTGCGATAAGAAAGTACCGCTTAAGCTGAAAGGAAAGTTCTATCGGTTAGCAGTCAGACCGGCAATGTTGTATGGTACGGATTGTTGGGCGGTTAAGAGCCAACACAAGAGTAAAGTAAGTGTAGCGGAGATGAAGATGTTGCGCTGGATGAGTGGTAAGACTAGACAGGATAGGATTAGGAATGACACCATTAGAGAGAGAGTGGGGGTAGCACCTATAGCAAAAAAGTTGGTAGAAAATAGGCTTAGATGGTTTGGACATGTAGAGAGAAGAATCGTAGATGCTGTTGTAAGAAGAGTAGACCAAATGGAGGAGAGTCAGGTTAAAAGAGGTAGAGGAAGACCTAAGAAAACCATTCGAGAAACTATTAGAAAAGATTTTGAGGTCAATGAGTTGGATCCAAATATGGTTTTTGATTGAACACTATGGCGTCATTTGATCCATGTAGCCGACCCCACTTAGTGGGATAAGACTTGGTTGTTGTTGTTGTTCGCTACATTGAGAGACTATTGTGGCTACTTGTTACAGATTCAACGATGAAAATGACTATTTGCACATTAATATTTACTCCTTCGTTCAGGTTTGAAGTAGGACCTCGAACTCCTTAACCCTTAATGCAAACAGTTGAGCTACCCACCCCCAGTGAATACACAATTAGGTACAATTACAAAGCGGACACGCTTGTACGCTTTTCTCAGTATCTTATTTTTCTTTCCTCTGTTCTTATTCTAAGTTCCTATTTATGTATAGGAAGTTACAATTTATTAAAAGAATAATGGAATTTACAAAATGTTATGCAATTATTAAAAAAAATTAATAATGACTGAAATTGAAACAGCAATGCTGAAGAAACCTTCGCGAAAATACACGATCCTGATGTGTTTCTGTTGTTATAAAAAAGAGAACACTTTAATACCTAATTTTAATGGAAAACATGGCGGGTCAATGCTTTGATTGGTTAATCAAGCAGCTCGCGATAGTTTCGTGAAGCACCTTCTCGCGATTTTAATCATTTCCCAAATTTGTAATAATTTAATTGAATGGTAAAATTGGAATGAAAAATTACTACCCAAATACTTGGTATACTGTTGCGTGTTAGTCAGAATATTGGTTTTTCTGTTTGAGTTTGCCTGTTATTGTATATTGTTGCTTTTGTTTATTGTGTTATTTGGCCTCGACTAGTTTTGCACTCTCTCCTGTAAATATACATCTATATTTTATATTTTATACCACTTTTAGTTGCTTAAATGTGTGTTTGAGTGAGGGTTTGATAAACATGATTTAGACGTGAAGTGATTTATGTTTAAATGTTTTTATTCCAAAAGCAATTCTTATGGAAAACTTTGAGTTAGTTTTCTCAACTCAATACTAAAGCTGTTTTTTTATCACTTCTACTTTAAGCAAGATTTGAGGCAAAATCAATTTTACTTGATAATGATAAAAGATATGGGTTTTTACTGATATCATGTTTGACAGGACATTTTGGTTTTGCTTCTCTGGTTACATAACATGCAGAGTTTAATTATTTTGTTGCATTGTCATAATGGCCTAATAATGTGCTTTATAATCCTCCATTTCATTGAGAGAAAGGACACAACTAACTAACATATTTGTAAATTTGTAAGTTTCTGTGGACAAGTTCATTTGTAACTGTTCAATGATTTAAGAAAAGAAGAAATAAAAGAAAGTAACAAAGGAAGATAGAGGAGCAGGCATTTAGATTACTTCAAGTTTTAGGATGGCTGCAAAAGTGCCTGATATAAGTTTTCTCTTATCTATAAATATAACATGGAAGTGCATAAGTGTTGTTTGTATACTCTAGTCTGTGCGTTGCTGAAATGATGTCTTAAATTGGAAATCTGATATGATGAATTATGCAGTGTGTTTTCTATTCTGAAATCATTTTATGATTTTTCAGGTTGAAGGAACACCCGAAAGACCAAGATTGTCAGTCTTCCGATCCAACAAGCATCTCTTTGTCCAAGTGATTGACGACACCAAGATGCATACACTTGCTTCAGCTTCGACAATGCAGAAGGCAATTGCTGAAGAGTTGAACTTCACCTCTGGTCCTACAATTGTAAGTTCCAGATACACTGTTGCGTTTCTCTGATTATAATTTAACTTCTGCCAGATTGGACTCAGTGTTGTGTATATTTCTGCTATTCTACCCCTATACCCTGATGATAATAAAACTTCCCGTTTTCCTAAATACTTATTAAAAGTCATAATGATTCCATAACAATACATAAAACTAAACACTGATCGCAGGCATGATCACGAGGGATGCACCAGATTTCAAAGAAAGATGTAGTACCTGCATATTATTACTACTTCATTTTTGTTATCATCTTCTCTCTCTGAGTAAATTCTTTACCTATTAGCCAAAAGGTTTAGTCTTGGATAGAATTTTTAAACTTGACACTAGAGAAATTAAGCCATGGAGAAGGAGGAACCTTTTTAGGTTCCTTGAGTATATTACTTACAGAAGCATGACACCCTTTGCATCCTGAAGTTCTTTTCCACTTCCAATGGTAATAACTAATATATTACTTTAGTATTACATTTTCATTGATCACAAGGGTCCCCATAATAGCTACTGAGCATATGAGGCAATGACTCGAAAGCAGAGTGGCTAACATATTGTGGATTTCTACAACATGGTTCCTTAAAAAAGACGCCCCTGGAATCTACCAATAAGTTCAACCAAGCAAATGGTCTTCAAAACTATTCGATATTTGTATTAGAACAGTTGTATATTCATTTCAGACTTTCCTTTCATTATTAAATCGTAGAAAGTTCTAATTGAGCATAGGTTTATAAAGACATTTCTCGGTATGGTTGATATCCCTCAATCTCCCTTGCTTAAAAGCTTCTTGTATCTGCCATTCATTTTTATATTTTCGTTTACTAAATGACGGTCCTGATCCTTTTAAACTGTATTGCTTCAGGAAGTAGCAAAGAGGGTGGGTGAAATCATTGCAAAATCCTGTCTGGAAAAAGGGATCACAAAGGTAGCCTTTGACAGAGGTGGTTACCCATACCATGGCCGTGTTAAAGCTATTGCTGATGCAGCTCGCGAACATGGCCTCGAGTTCTAAAATCAACTTTTCTTTGTATTTCATGTTTAAATTTCTAAGCCGAGGATTTAAACAATAAACAATTTTTTTATTGACATTTCCTCATTTTCAAGGGACTTTGTTTATGACTGAATGCTCTTAGTGTTAGTTGTTTCCACCTTTTACAAGAGTTCTTGCATATTATGGGGTGCTTGAAACGCAAATGGAATTTTATGGAATGTTCGGTAGAGTACTTAAGTGGCTTGGTTATTCTCCACCTTCTCATTAAATATCTATATATATTTTTAAATAAATTTGATGAATAAACAACCCATTAGATTCTTATCAATGGTTGATCTTCTAAAGAATAGGAAAACGGGGTTATTTGCCTAACTTTTATTGATTAAAAGTAAAAGATACACAAAGGAACTGATCTTGGTTCCTAAGTCCTAACACAACTTTTGAACATAAAGCTTAAAATGGCAGCCCAGTGCACAAAGCTTCAGCATACGCAAGGGCCGGAAAAGAGTTCGACCATTTGGAGTATTGTATGCAACCTTACCCTCTTTCTTATCCAGGAGGTTGTTTCTAGAACTTGAACCAGTAACCTTTTAGTCACATAATAATTTTACTGTTGCGCCAAGACTCCCCTCATAAAATATGAAATTCGAAAATAAATTAGACAACGAGAATACTCTAGTATCTTTCCATTCTTGGGATCCAATACAACATCAAGCTTAACCTATGAATCACTGTTTTAGTAAGAATGAAAAAACAGGAAGGAAAAAGTGCAAAGATGTCGTAAAAGTATATTATCGAACATCAACACATTGGATACTTAGTTGTCTACAAACAGTCAAATACAAGAAAAATAGTTTAAAATGTGTGATCTAAGCACAAAGCACTCTTTCTAGACATGACCAGAGAGATGCAACTTCGAAGTCACACTTCTTACAATTTCAGCTTCAGTAGTTATATGTCTTCAGAACATAATAATAACAGTTACATTAGTTTCTGTAGTTCTACATGCATGCATGTTATCTTCCTTACCCCCGAAAGAACGCATAAAGTATAACCATACACTAGAATTCTGCTCAAGATGCAGATATAGTTGGCTGAAATTCTTCCTTTGGTTCCTTCATTGAAACCGAATCTGGTGAATTGTCAGCACCGAAGTTGTTCTCCATGTTGTCAGCTACCTTTGTTTTTGGCGACGAAGGATAAGGAGCTTTACTACCCAACCTGTAATACAAGCATAAATTATGAAAATAAAAAAACTAGTACTATATAACAATCATACACAAAATTTGAAACATGGCAGGTAGACAGTACCTGTCTCGCCGCTTCTGAAGAAACATTTGAAGTGAATGTCTGCGTGCTATTGGAAATTCTGAAGAGAAATATCAAGAAAAACCACACAAGACATATAAATTATGGTGGCATTAAGAGTCGATTCAAGTTCAAACAGTTGCAAAATAGTCGAAGACATAATTAATAAGAAAATTCACACCTTGCAGCCTGCAGATAGAACTCTTTGCAGGAAAGGGAAGTGCCTGCGGTGAAGCGATATTATCAGCAGTTCCATGTGGCGAAGAAGGCCTAGTAGGAACAGGTGAAGGGGCGGGAGATTGTTTCACAATCTTCTTCGTTTCACTAGACTTGGCGGCAGCAGCAGCCATGAGCATTATTTCTTGCATCTATTAGTAAATAGAGAAAGTCAATTATGATTTCGATTGTATCGTAACATGGAAAATAGAGCAGTAATTTTCAGTAATCATCAGTGTAGCAAAGGGCTACCTTTTCTGCAGGTATTCCATCATAAATACAAATATTCCCATTATAGAAGATGGTAAGCTGAGTTGTATTAGAAATCATTGGATTCACTCCAGATGCTGGCATTGACCTAAAAGAGAAAATAATACAGTAATCAGTTTTTGATGACTAATATAGTAATAATGATAATAATAAAAATAACGAAAAAACAACAATTAAAAAAAAAAACCATTCAAACAAAAACAAAAGCATAGATATGCCTTGATGAATAAGTTCTTTGAAGTAATAAGAGATGTGTTATGTCAAAAATTGATTTTGAAGTAAAGCCTGGAAAACTCAGTACAAGGAGTCTTCAAGATGTTATATCTGATAAACCTAAATATATGTATCAGTGTATATGCTACATTAATGGTGAAGTTACAGATTTGTAGTGAATTGGCCCTTCAAAACACACCAAAACAGTGGAATTAAGTCAGCATGATTCCTTATACCAATTTTTAATACCTTCATTTTCTCCAGCAAAATCATTGTATATAAGTGGAAGCTCATAAAAAATGTGGCATAGAATATTTCAATTCGGTTAATTGTTTTCAAAAGCCAAACGCATAAACATAAACTAACAATCAGATAGAACTCAAATGTGATTAACCAGCGAATGGCCTTGAATTCAAGTAGCTAAGGCACCAGATATTGATTCATTCTAGCTAAGGAATCCAAGAGTTGAATTGAAAAGAAAGAAGAATTTTATATGAAAGTCGAAATGAGTAGGAGTCTCTTCTCCAAGGGTTTCCCCTTCACAATAGTGTGACTACTCTATTCACAAGAGAAACAATATTCAATGATCATCTCTATCCTTGTATTCTCTACCTAACAAAATAACTAACTAACTACTCTAACAACTCTTAACTACTCTTATTTCCCTTTAATCTATATCCTAACAGATGATGACAGGCAATAATCTATTTCATAATTTAAGAATATAATGTCTTTCTTTTTAGCAAAGTTTATTAACTTCTTCTGTGTTTATTAACTTGGTTCCCTAAACTATGCATCTTTTGCTACCTGAAAGGTGCATTTTACACCAATGCTAACAAACTGAGATGTCATCATCAATAAGAAGCCGGGGTGAGTGAACTGAAAATATCTCTCAGGTATAATTTGTAATCAAAAAGTGGCTAATGAAGTCAAAGGAAACTTCGATAAGATAAGAACAATGATACTCTATCATTTGATTGTAAAGTAGCAAATCTGGTTCTCAAATAAGAAGATAAACACACAAGAACTCAACGATAAATTACGGAGCTCAGCCAGTTGCGCGTACATCTCTAACAGTTGAGTACAAAGCTTTGTTTAAATACTATGATCTACTTAAATATTACAAGTGGTTCCCACTTATCAATGACTATGAGCCATGCTCAACACAAACATGAAACAAACACCAATTGTTGAGGAGAAAAGTAGTGTGGTTTAATCATGTTGAAAGAATTTCAATTAAGACTCTAGTAAGAAAAGTAGATCAAAGAAAACTTTAGGAGAAATCATTAAACAAGGCCATAGGATAAACAATTTAACCGAAAATTTCGTTTTTCTTAGAGTCAAATGGCATCAGTTCAGAAGATCATTATAATTAACAAGTTCCTTCAACTCATCAGAACAATTTTAACTCAAAAAGCTAAAGGTTACAAGTATATTTGAACTCATCTCATACAAATTGATACCATTTAAGGTACCAAAATTGGAAAAGAAACACCTTAAAAACCAAAATTAAAATAACCAAGCTAGTGAGTAATTATCCATCAAAACAGAAACAAAAATTGGAAACAAGAAAAAGGGTCTTGAAGGAACATGTTGTATAAACATAAAAAGTGAAACACATAAAACAACAGTAATAAAAAACATGCTTTCTTGGTGAAAATATCAAAGACTTACTTGTTTGCTGAGGAATTCATCATTGACTCCTCAACCATGTTGGAACTAGCACCATCAACAGCAATAGGAGAAGATTCTAGAACAGTAAACTGCTCTGGCTCAAGCTTGACAGTAACACCATCCATTTTTTGAAGAAGATCACCAAAACTGAAAGAAGAGAATTATTGAAGGGAACAATTTTGACCTCAAATTTTGCAAAGTTTTTTGAGTTTCAATGGTTTTTGAAAGCTGGTTTGATTCCTTTTTTTGGAATATTGTAATGACCAACCATAATCATTGCCGGTTACTTTAAGCAACATGTGTTTTTAATGCTTTTTCTATATTTGTCTATTATTTATGTTGCTTCTTTGTTTAAATCTTGTCTGTTTCTAACTACAATGTTTAATGTTACTTACAACTATGTGGCCACTATGACTTTTCAAAGCGTGTACTAGCTTGTTCTTGCTATATTAATTAATTAAATTAAATAATATAAATTAACATAATATAATAGATCAATTAAGACCAGGTGTCAAATTTATGTTTGAAACCACATCCTATCTCGTCCTTTATGTTTGACTAAGTGTGTTATTTGAATAATTATTTATGTGATAATTTTTGGGATAACTAAAAGTTTATAAAGAAAAGTGGATATTGACACGGAAATCAAAATAATAGAGAGAAAAAGTAAAAATGTATTGTGAGTATTAAAAGGAAAGTTACCATAAATTGGTTGTACAAATATCATTTTTCTTTACTAAATGCCACCAACTATTTCATTCGTATCATCATAAGTGTTTTTAACTTGATTGACCAATAATTTTCAACAAGAAGTGAGGTTTAAAACAAGTTTAATAATACTTTTCAATAAGAAGTGAGGTTTAATACAAGTTTAATAAGTTTGAAAAGTATGAAACCATATTCTATCCGGTCCTTTATGTTTAACTATATGCAACTAATTATTTTATTGGTATTATTATAAGTGTTTTTCAATAACTTTCAATAAAAGTGAGGCTTAAGACAAGTTTAATATATGAGTTTTTTTTGTGTAAATAAGGCCGTTTTGTTTATAAAATTTAATGAAAAATAAATTTTTATCAGTGGAAAATAAAATACGAGTTTTTCGGTTTGTATTTTCGAACTTTCTTTTTATGTTTAAAAATGTTTCAGTAGATAACTATGAAACATTGTTTTCTAGGATTTGTGAGCAATTGTGGAGGCCAAAAGAGCAAATTTCAAACAATGGTAATACATTAACCTAAAATTGGTTAGATTAGCATTTTTTTTTTAGCCTAATTCGGTTTGGGTTGGTACCTCCATCATCTATTATTGAAAATTTTATCCAAACACTTGCATTTATAATTTCACCCCTACAAATCATAAAAATTCCAACTTTACCCATTTTATAATTTGATTTCACCTCCATAGAATGTTTTTGGTATCTAAAATTCAATAAGTTTTGAGAAAAGTCGAGTTAAGTTGACAAAATTATAAACCAGAGAAGTTGAAACAATATTTTTGAAGTTTTAGCCACAATTCAACTGTGATGTTATAGATCTGAGATTTTACTATTGCATGGTATTGTTCTCACAATACACTCTAGCATTTCATATCGTTTCACAAGAACATGGAACAAGACATGGACGTTGAGGCATTGGGTGATAATTTTCAAACTCTTCCATAAGAACACTCCTTTATATAAAGAAATTAATCACCATAAGATAATTTTGGTTCAATTGATAAAGCTCATATTTGAGATCAGCGAAGCGAACACGATCAACATGAGTGATTCTTTGATATTTTTCCCAACATCGGTTGTAAGAGTCATATAAATAATTCTTGAGCAATGGAAAGGGAAACAAAATTGATGATCCATGAATGAACGATGTTGTTGCAGCGTTTCCAAGCGTCATATGTCATATTGCAAGAATCAAGAATGGGAATGGAAATGGAACCGTCAACAAATTTGAAGTTGTTTTTGCCAATTAGAGTTGAAGGCAGCAAGCTCGCCCAAGAGTGACAGTTGGTAGGTGTGATTTGCTTTGTCATATGAAAAATCACATGATTCTCACCGGGAAAAACATAATATGGACTCGCCGTATTCAATGCTTGATTCAATACCAGTGGCGAAACCACCACACCAAAAGTGTTGTTGTTGCGCAACATGATTAGAGAAGAAAATAAGCTGAAAATGCTTTTAGGAAACTTTTGATACCATGTTATGAATTGAGAACTATACAACCAGAGAGAAAACTCAGTGAAAAGAATCTAAATCTATTTTATTGATTGATTCAGCAGTATCAAAATACACTTGAGAAAGTTTATATACAATGTAAATAAGACCTATAATAACATAATTGGTTAACTGAACCGAACCAACCCATCTTATTGAAAACTAGCTTATTGATAGAAAATTTATTGCATCATGAAGATGATAGTTAGAAGAATAAGAAGAATCGGATTACTTAAACTACAAGTCATCTAGTTGGTTATTCTAGTTAGTAGTGATCCTAATTACTTAAGCTAGTATAGTTTTCCCCTTGTTTATATATAGAAATTATATCCCTTCAATGGCTAACTACACCTGCTGATCGCACGGTGATCCTTGAGTCTTGTTAATTCAAAGGTAATTGGAACATAAACATAAATTGGCATTCAAATTTTTCCCAAGGCAATGAAGGTCAAGGTTCCATTAGTTCAGCCTATCTCTTAGGACACTCATATCACACCCTCTCTACGCTCCTAGTAGTTCTACAAACGGGCAATCCTATCTCGTCTACCTTACTAAGAGTTTCAAGAGAATGGTTTGATAAAAGTTTGTTCCCTGGAGACGCTTGTTTTCCTAATTACTAACCAGTTACATCCTAGGTTTGGTAGAGCACTCCTAAGTACGAACAACTAGAGTCAACTCTCTTTCAGTATCTTTTGCTAGTTAATAAGCACTTACTTCCTAGATAAATAGTTACTAGTATAATGATATAAATACCAGGATATAAGCAACATGATAGTAGTATGTTGGAACAAGGGTGTTTCACAAGTCACCTATTGAGTTTTGACAATAACAAGGTATTAAAAATAATCAATTGGATATGCTAAACAATTTGTTCAAGTGTGCAGGATCCATAATCAATGTACTATTCTTAGAGATTCAGATTGAACAAGTTCAAGAGCAAAGGAATTTATTTGAAGCTTAAAGCATCTGGAAGAATGAGTCTGAAGAACTGCGTCTGAAGAAACGAGTCTGAAGAAGAGCTCCTGAAGACACGTCATCAGAAGCAAGAACATCAGAAGCGATGATCATC
>Ga0228710_1001469_pt1 | contig 35443 bp, 14 predicted proteins | sample MedpolnodulmetaG_FD_177995 | JGI IMG/M metagenome (GOLD analysis project Ga0228710, IMG submission 177995) | Root nodule microbial communities from Medicago polymorpha collected in Santa Monica, California, United States - pink nodules | ecosystem: Host-associated > Plants > Roots > Nodule...
TTTTAAAATACCTCTCTGCCGAATTTTTATTCTGAAAAGTCAGATAATATTCCGGATCAGAGGGTATATGAATGTAAGACCTTAGGTCAAAAATTGGGGTATGACACTATGTAAAACAAAGCTCCCCCAAACTTCAAGTACCCCTTGAATTTGGTGCTTCTTGAATCTTCAGATCCTTGAATTACCCGTGCGCTCCTTCGATCTCTTCACTCGAGTCTTCAATGCTACGTCCGGTAAACGAACCCCCTTCGATCTCAAGAACGGTTAGAAAGACTCCCAAGCCCTTTGGAGGTGGAATGATATTATTTAATTCCTTTGAAGCCCTGATTAAGTCCAATCAATCTTCTTGAGAGAACCAACTTACAGTCCCTACTAGCACCCTAGAGAATCTACGCACTCAAAGATAAAGTGATTCTAAGAAAAAGTGTTTAATCTTGAAGAATGTATGAGCAATGAGTTTTTGAGACCTAGAGAGAATAGTTGCAAATAATTCAATACTTTGAAAATGAGAGGGAGAAGTGTTTATATAGTTAAAGCAAAAGGACACAATTTTCACACCAAAAACAACAGATTGAATCGGTTCATTTAATTAATGAATCAATTCAGATGGTGAAAGGACAAAATCCAGATAAGGAAAATCTATGAAGATTGATGCAATTCAAGAGATGTATGAAATGATTCAAACTGCCCAGATGAAGGTTTGAATCGATTCAGGGTAATAATGAATCGATTTAATGAGAGTTGGAGAGTTTGATGATACGACTCAAGGAGGAATGATACGATTCAAACATGAATCGATTCATATGTAGTGTGAATCGATTCACACAGAGTTAGAAACTTTTTTGAGGCGATTCAAGTAGAAATGAGTCGATTCAGGGAGACATAATACACAATTTGAAAAGCTATCAAGATGAACAGATACAAGATGCTCACCAGGGTGCTTCAACATGATCTATAAAAAGGAAAGCTAGACAAACATGATCTAATCCTAGGGCCATGCCTTTACATGTTGCATTTAGTTGTCTCCTTTTATTGACTAGATGGTTTTTTTGATGTGCTATTCATCTTGAGCACAGTCTGAGTATTGATGCTTCACTTTATAGTCATCAACCATGACCTTTTGCTCATTTTTTTTATATGAATTGTTGAGTCCTCTGATGTGCTAAGTATCCTTTAGCACAACTTGAGTATTGTGCATCACTTTGCAGCCGTCAAGACCTTCTAACATTCATTTTTCTTCTCCTTGGCTTCTACCCATGGTAGTTAAGCATTTTGCCCTTTGATGGCCTTATTGATGTTAGTTTCTGTTAAGTGGTTAAGTCTTGAGTTGTGGCTTCTGCTTAATAGTTAAGCATTTCTCTATTTGTTTTTCTTTTATTGGTTTACTGCCAAAGTTTGGACATTGTTTGGATCCATTGTTGGCTTTTATTGAGATTTTCTCTCATTGTCTGGATATGGTAACACTGTTGATGTTTTACTGATGAACCTCTCTGAGCTTCTGGTGGGAAAGATGGAGTGAATTTGTTGTGGGAGCAATGGCTGAAGGAAAAAGGCTTTATTCTCTTAATGCTGGTTCTATTATTCATGCCCAGTCCTAATAGGTATTGGTTGTGTGCTACAACTGTTTGGATATGTCAACACTGCATTGTTTCTTTTGGGGTTGTGATCTTCTGCACAAGTGTTCTTTTTGAAGACAGTTGCATGAAATTGGTTTATTGCACAAGTATCCCTTTAAGACATTGTAGCTATTGTAATTTTCTTTGTTTGACTTTTAGCTTTGTAATCCAAACTCAAGCTAAGAGTTCTCTTACCTTGAGTTTGAGAGAGGCTGTTGAAATATAGGTAGTTATACTCATTTTCAGTGGCAAAGGGACCATGGGGGCGAAGGGTGGCCGTGGTCCCCCCACGTTTTGCAATTTTTTTTTCTTAATACTTGTAATATATAGTAATATATCATGTAGGATAGAGTAAATAACATATTATCAATACAAAATAAAACCACACTTTTTAGTAATATATAGTAATATATCATGTAGGATAGGGTAAAATATCATGTAGAATAGTGGTCCCCCAAAACTGTGATATTATCAATACAATAATTTTCTAAGCTTTCTCTCTCTATTTTCAAGGATGTCATGTTTCTCAAGAGCAACAAATTAGTGCATTGCAAACAAGGGCGGACCCAAGTGGAATTTTGCTATTTGCACCAATAATATCACTTTTATTGCTATTTGCACACCCTGAGAATTTCTTTTTAACAAACTGATGTATTAAACTACCATGGTTTTTACTGATGTTGGATTTTAATTCTGTTTATTGCTGTTAATTCTCTTATAAACAGGCTTTTAATGCTATTAAATTTGCTGCTAATTCTCCTGTAAACAAGCTTTTAATGTTATAAACACTTTTATTTTATTGACCTTTTATTTTTTCACACAGAACTCAAAAACGAATAACATGAGATATTACTTCCTATAAAATATATTCCCTCCGGTCTCAAATATAAGAAACAAAAAAATAAAATTGGTGGTCTCAAATATAAAAAAAAATATAGTAAAATGAACCTATTAAATGCCACAATTCCAAGTTTACCCTCATTAAACTCACCTCATTAATGTCTTTACTACTTCAAGACAAGAGTAAAATTAGAAAAATACCACTTTTTATAATGACTTAAATGTGGTCAATCCACTTTCTTAATATATGTGCATTTTTTTTTTGTTTCTTACATTTGAGACCGGATGGAGTACTTCCACTAAACTAAAATCAAATGCTTTTGATATTACTTGCAAATAAATAATTTCATGTAAACTCATCCTCTATACCAAATCAAATGCATTTGATATTACTTACAAATAAATAATATAATGGAAACTTGAGAGGTCTTAGTGATAAATACTTGAATTTACAATTTTTCAATAATTATAAAATTTAATGTGATTAGTTTAGTAAAGAGAATGAAAATTTTAATTTTTTATTGGGTAAAAGTATTAAAAAGTAAATATAGTAGTTTAAATTATATATTAAAGAAGTCCTAACTTAACTGACAAATGCCAATATTGTAAGGCCGGACGTTGTGATCCGGGTTCGAACACAGGACCTCACAGTTGTATGTGAGTTTATTTTCAGTGAATTACCGCTTCATCTAAGACAAAAAAAAAAGTTTAAATTCTGTTCACTAGTTGTAAAGTTATTTTTTTTTTGAGAGAACTGTAAAATTATTATTCACATGTATTCAAAGAAAAATTATTTTACTGCACATTAATTAAATCCTAAGTAAAATGAGTAGATAAAAATCTGTGTGTGTGTATATATATATAATTTTAATAATAATTAATAAAGTTAAAAATTTCGCGCTCGGGATCCTGGATCCGTCACTGGTTGCAAAACCAATTAACATTGCGACCCAGTGACAAAAACCTCTACAAGGAAAGATGCAATATAACATAGATGCATCGTTCTCTTTATTGGATAGTCTTGTAGACATCGTTAGAGTATGTTTTCAATATGATGGTGGTTGACGAAGGAGAAGCGATTGGTTTGCATGAAAAAAGTATCGTGGCACTCTCTTTGTCTCTCAATGAAGGTGAAACAAGTGGTTTGTCGCAAAATTAGTTGAATGAATACGTTGCGATTGGAGCTGCAATTCAAAATACCAGTAATTGATTTCTTTACAAGTAGTTAAACCATCTCTGCTGTTGTGTATTTAGTAGTATTTTGTCGCTCTAAATTCAGCAACTTTGCACCATTATCAATACAAAATTTTCAAGCATCGTCAACATTATAAAGATCATTGCTCTTGTGTTGTTTTTGGGTCTGAAGACTAACATGGTCAAATTAATTTTGCATAGTCAGAAAAATATGAATTTTGAGGACAATTTTTTTTAAGGAGATAGAGTGTAACTTCCCAAAATTTAGAAACTTAAACTTTATTCCTAGTGCTTTTAATTATATTGTACCTTAGATTTTTTTTAAAGAATAAAAAAGATATATATTAACACATACAGCTGTTAAGCACAAGACATACTTAAAAAGGTCGCTCAAAATATATATTGTACCTTAATTATCTTAATAAAAGAGTAGTATAAGGGATAAAATAGAAGTAGTAAGTTAATTGCACTAAGTAATAACGAAGGTCATGCTAACTTGTGTCCTTAGGTCACATGTTAAAAATTTTATTAATAACAAATATTTATTATGAAAAATTAATTTCTAACTTCTTGATAAATAAATAAACACAATTTACAATGCATAATTTCTATTTTGTATACCTTAGGGGGTGTTTGTTTGGGAGATAAAAAATATATTCCTGGGAATTAGAGAATTAAATGCGATATTCCGATGTTTGGTAGAAGGGAACAAAAATAATATAATCTTATTAACCCGTTGACTCTCTATTTTTATTCCCGGGGGTGGGGGGCTGGAATCTTCTATTCCTGGGAATGAAATCTCCACATTCATGGTGAAAACCCACTCATACCCCTATTTTACCCGCACTTCTTCCCTCCTAAATTTTCCCACGCGTTCTCCAAATTAATAGAAACCCACACACACACACACACATATATATATATAAACCCCTCTTTGCTCTCTCTTTTCACTCATCTGGATCCATATCCAACATAACAGGTTTGTGTCTTATGTTTTGTTTTGTTTTTGTGTGTGTGTGTTTTTTTTTTAAATTTCTCTATATTTATCTTCAATCTTTTTTTTAAAAATGCATGTGCTGATGTGGTTCAGAATTTGTAGGCAGAATTGCAGCTTGTCGCCCTGCTAACCAGTGGAACTTGGAACTTATCTTCAATCTATTTTTCGTCTCTTGAATGTAAAAGGGTATTTTAATAATTTTGACATTTATTCCTGGGATTATACATTTTAAACCAAACATATTTTTAATATTCCCAGGAATTTAGAAAGAAAGTTCCCAGGAATTCAAATTGGTAACCAAACACTTTTTTAAAATATTCCCGGGAACATAATTCCAAGGAATATATTCCTGGGAAAGTTATTCCAGGGAATCATTTTTGCATCCGTGAAACAAACGCCCCTTTAACATATGTCGTAATGGCACACGTTAGCATTCCAACAAGGATTAGAGGCTTAAGATTAAGTTAATTGTGAATCAGTAATTACAGAGTAAATGTTAGCAACACTCACTTTTGAACACTCTCTCTAACACTCACTCTTTTATTGATTTACATCATTGTGAGTGTACACTTTGGAAATAGAACTCACACAAAGTGGTGAGAAATGCATAAATTTCATCCAATGAAAGAGTGAGTGTTAGAGAGAGTGTTGCTAGCATTCCTCTAATAATAATAATAATTAATCGTCAAAAAAAAAAAGATTAATAATAATAATTTGGTAGTTTAACGAGGGACAGAGAAGTAAATAAGAACAAGGGTAAGGATTAAGGAAGGTATATTTTTCAAGATGTTAGGGTAACATGATAATATCGCCCTCAAATACACAAAGCTAAATAGATAATCAGAATTTGTTCATTTCCTCTGTTATTCCCTTCCTCTCTCACGTGTTAGCTTGCATTGCATGCATGTGAATTACTACTTACTAGGTTGTTTATGCCTCAAAATTTGATTAGAAACCAGAAAATTCAAACATTCCTCTTCACTTTTCTCTCTCTCCATTTCCCAATTTGTGACCCTAGAACTCTACATGAAGTGCTAAATTGAGATGTTCATCTCACTATATGGTTAAATAAGCTTGATTTGGAGAAGAATTGGAGCTAGGGTTTCAAGAGATTAAAGAAAAAGGGGGAAATCATCAATTCTTCATTCTCCTCTTCAATTGGCTTAGGTGGGTTCCCTAATCATGCTATGATTTTAGTATAGCATCTAATATAGAAGCTTTTATTGATTTTATGAGAATAATGGTTTCTAAAAATTGTGAGTATAATGGTTGATGCATAGTTAATTGATTCTAAATATTTTAGACTGTAAAATAGTGTAGAATATTGTATTGGACTGTTGTTGCTGCATGTTATTAGATTTAGACTGGTGTTGTTGTTTGGGCTGTTTAGCATGGATTGGAATGGTGGTAGTTGAGTGTTAATAGAGACTAGTTAAAAATTCGTTGGACAAGTCTGTAGTAATCAGGTCATATCTTTTTCTCTATAACTCTGAATTAGAGTATCGTTGGAGTTCTGAAAACTAGACTCTTTTCCCTTTAATTTGAATACTTATTTTATAGGGTTTCAATTAGTAATGAGGTCTGGAAATATGTCTGAAGTTATGATTTTGATGCAGAAAAACTGCAGAGTTGCCTTCCGGGTTTTAGCGTAATAGAGGCATACGGTGTAAGGGGTGTCCACTGTCCAGCCCTGTTGTTTTAACTTTTTGTGAAGTTTTGGGAGTGCTTAAGGATTAGTATGGGTGGAATAAACATTAGATGTTAGAGGCTAGGACATTATTTACTTCCCTTGAATGCATTTAAGTTAAAGTATTTGTATTCTTTTGGGCACTGAAACATTGATAGTGGGCGTGAATTAGTAATGAGGTCTGGAAATATGTCTGAAGTTATGATTTTGATGCAAAAAAACTGCAGAGTTGCCTTGCGGGTTTTAGCGTAATAGAGGCATACGGTGTAAGGGACACTGAAACATTGATAGTGGGCGTGGAGAATTTCAAAATCCAATCAGTTTCTCATTCTTTTCATTGGAATTTGTTATATGCTTTTGATAGGGATTGTGCTTGCTGTTACGTTGTGATCCTTTATATTGTTTAAAAATGCGGGTAAAGGTGGTCGATTCAGTTATAATACTGTTGTGGTGACATCTAAAACCTTCATATTGCGACCCCAATTGCACTTGTAGACTGCAAATTGCAACATTTGGGTTGCCTTCATTGTGTTATGTGTGAAGGGGATGATTTAGTCTCACATTGCCTAGAGATACTGTCTACGTAGTTATTAACCTCACCTTACAAGCCGGTTTTGTAAGGTCGAGTTAGGCCTAATCCAAATTCTAACACCACACCATCAACCATTCATCTGACTCTTCTACAGTTAACAGTTCATTTTAGAGTGTGAGTATATAAACCATCAAACTAAAATTTAAACCTGTGATTTTATAACTACACTAACTACTCACTTTAGAGGAGACAAATCCAACTAGGGACATGTTTGGATTGAGTTATTTGAACTTATCTTGTATCTACTGACATAAGTTTTGTGAGACTTTGAGAGAACTTATGGAAACAGCTTATGGCACTTTTCATAAGCTTTTTTCAGTTTAATTTCATAAGTTCTTCAGGATAGCTTACGAAAACAACTTATAGCATATACAAAAACATTTTAACTTTATTTCATCTTTTCATATAGAAATAGCTTATGTGAGCTTACACATAAGTGCTTATCATGACGCCTTAATGTGACGCCTCTCCTTGTAGGGATTTGAACCGTTGTTCAACACGTTGTGTGTAGGGATTTGAACCGTTGTTCTGGTTCAACACGTTGTGAAATGTGAATGCCAACCATCATCAATACTTATGTTTGAGTTCTTAACCTTGTGTCGGAATGTAGATCATTATTATGAACAGTTTTACTCCAAACGATGATACTAATTTGATTCAAGTAAATATCTGTTGATCCTGACATGCCAGTTTCTTATTGTATTGCTAACTACCAATATAATTGCATAGTTTGGAATCGCATTCTGCAGTATAACTTGTCTTGGTTTGATTTTGGAGGATATTTAAATCTAATTAGTAATAGTGTTTATGCACGAAATGGCTTGCATCTCTCGGATCGAACTGTGTCTGTTTTTTTAAATGCCTGGATGCAAATGCATGATTCATAGTTTTTTATGTTTGATTTACGAGCCTAACTGGCCCATCGGGCTGCCAAGCCCACAGAAAAATTGCAGCCCATTTTCCCTCTCTGACTTTAGGTAACCACAGCCTTTTGTTGACTGGTTCTTTCTGCTTGTGATGCTTTGTTCAGTGATGAAATTGATTCTCCTGATTGCTGATTGTTGTTTTTAATATCAACACACTTTCGACTTAGGAATATCTTGGAGAATCATCAAATCGAGTTGAAATTGAGTGGTGTGCTTTAAATGGGGGACGAGGACGGAAGTGACAAATCAAGGAGAGTTGTTTTTTTGACTGTAGGGACGACTTGTTTCGATGCTCTTGTGAGAGCTGTGGATTCTGAAAATGTTAAGATAGAGTTGCTTGCAAAAGGGTATACTCATCTTCTCGTCCAAATGGGCCGTGGATCCTATGTTCCTACCAAGGTAGTTTCAAACATTATTCCTTGCTTTTCCTCTCCCTCTTTTTTTTAGTTCTGTCGTCTTTGTTTCAGAAATAATTATAGTGGCATGTCAACTTTGTATCTATTTTCTTAGTATGCATTAAAACATTTGATAGTCTCACCTATTTAATGATGAGAGACACAGGCACAAATTTTCCATTATGCAATCTGTGCATGTGAAAGTTTAGAGCTAGTGAATTCATCCTCATTTCTAACGTGGTTGTGTATTTTCATTTTTGTGCTGGTATCGGCTATGAAAGTTCATGTGTGCAGAATTGTCACTTTAAACATTTTCTGAATTAACTGTATTGCCCTAACTTGATATCATAGCTGGTAGTTAGGATGTGGGATGGAGAAAGAATTAGTTTTAACTTTGAAGAATCTTGTAGATAATTGGGTGATGCAGCATTGATGGAAGTCGAAGTCTTAGAAGCTTGCTTGATTATTAGTATGTGGGCTAACACCTGCTAAATTTATGCAATACTTTCAATGGAGGAAAGCCAAAAATATGCCATATAAACACGGCATTGCAGCCCATGGTGCCGCCATGGTGGCATCTGTTCACAAATTGGCTATGGCGTGTTAGGATCCAATATGAGAAGGTGCTTAAAGTATTTAGTAGGTGGTTAATTAGGTTTAAGTAGAACATTCTATTATTTAACTCTAATACGCCTCTTATTATTTAACCCTAGTGGTCTACTTAGTAATAATCTACTTAAATCTAATTAACCACCTACTAATTACTTAAAACACCCTCTCATATGGATCCTAACATGGTGGTTGTTAAAAAATCTGCCATTTAACAACACTGATTGCACGAAAAGGAAGATAAACACGGAGAAATTTGTAGATAAACTTGCCATGTTATGTAGCAGATACTTCTCTTTTTTCCGAGGAAATTCTTTTGAATAACTTTTTATTGCAGTCTGAAGGAGAAGGTTCATTGGCTGTAGACTACTTCACTTTTTCTTCCAGTATTGCAGATCATCTCAGATCTGCCTCTCTTGTCATTAGCCATGCAGGTATGCTTTTTACAAATTTTCTTTCCATCTTTCTTTTCACTAACTATTTTGCAATTATAGACACATTATCATGTGGTTTTCTGTATACTACTTCATTTGAATGCCTAGTCGCTCCCAAAGGTTTCACTCAAATCCCAGAATATTCCCTGCCACCCCCACTAACCGCTAATATAATCCCGAAAAATAGAATCCTCTCATACTTCCCACTCATTACCAACTTAGTAGTCTGTTACCAGCTTACATATAGGTTGATATTGCATTTTTTTCTCTCTTATCTAAGATTCTCTATTACTTTGGTTATCCTTGGGGATTTATCAACCCATGTAGCACCGATTCTTCAATTTGAAGGTGTGTCTGGTCTCTGACACCGACACATGTGGCTACATTCAAATATTCTTTTTTCTCAAATTATTATTAGTGCCGTGAGGGGTAACCTTGGTGCAACTGGTAAAGTTGTTGTCATGTGACTGAAATGTCACGGGTTCAAGTCCTGGAAACAGCCTCTTGTGTAAAACAGGGTAAGGCTGCGTACAATACACCAAATGGTGGGACCCGTTTCCAGACCCTGCATATGCGGGAGCTCTAGTGCACCGGGTTGCCCTTATTATTAGTGCTGTGTCCAGTGTTTGTGTCATTGTTTTTATAGCTATCAACTGTTCACATTGTGGAAGTTAGGAAACTGATCCTGTTGTGTAGACGAGTTCTCTTAGAACTTTCAAAATAGTGCAGATTTTCCCGATTCATAAGAACTTTTTCTTGATTATTGCAATTTGTAAGGACTAGAGCTGAATTAATGCACCATAAGTTCCCAATCACGTGTCAAGAATAGAGGCAAGGGTTGACTAGTAACTTCTGCAGATATAGAGACTTATACAAAGAAACATGGAAAACTAGACGCACCTTGCTTCTCTAGGATAATTTTAGTTTATAGACAAGCAATTTGACTGATTTTCTCACAATATCAAAGTTCCATAAAATCCAGAACTCAACTTCTGGTTCACCCCTTTTAGCCAAAGTTGTTAATTTGTAAGGTTGCATATCTTCAGAAAAACTATATCTCCTATCTGAAATTTAACTCTTGCCTGTGTTGGTTGGCCTGGTTGTGATTTTGTTCATGCCCATATCAAATGATCCCTCAATGAATCCAACATATTATTTCTTTCAACCATCAACCTGTTAACCGCTACTGTTGATTGAGTTGCCTCTCTAATTAATGGGGCGGGTCTCCCCCGAATAAGGCCTTAAAGAGGTCCATATTTGCCCATAGTTATAGTTAGCATAACTCTAAAGCTCTGCCATTTGAGCCACTTTGGTGCTTGGTCATGTAAGACATCTAAGACAAAACTCCAAACATCTGTTAACAGCCTTGGTTTGCCCATTTGATTGGGGATGATATGAAGAACTGAATTTCAGTTTGGTTTCATATAATTTAAATAATTCAGTCCAAAAGGTATTGATCAAACCCGACCCCTGTCATAAACAATCCAAGAGGGAAATCAATAAGGTGTAACTATTTCTTTGTTTAAAATTTCAGCAATGCCTCTCATAGTGAAAGGATGAAACTTTGTTCTTGTTCATGCTTTATAGCCTCTGATCATGAGTTAGAAACGTTATCTAACCGGTTACAAGCTTTAAAGCATCTGACAAGCTTTAAATAGGATTTTGTGAGATGAGTAGGAAGGGATGGTCCTCGTGAAGTAACTGTAACTAGTCTGATTTTGTGCAGGGTCAGGTAGCATATTTGAGACATTGCGGCTACGCAAACCTTTAATTGTGGTTGTAAATGAAGATTTAATGGATAATCATCAAAGTGAACTTGCAGAAGAACTTGCCAACACAAAACATTTGTATTGTGCTAGTCCACAAACACTCCATCAAACTGTAGCAGATATGGATTTAAATTCTCTACTTCCTTATACTCCAGGTGATGCAACACCAGTGGCCAAGCATATAAACAGATTCCTTGGTTTTCCTGATGATTGATCTGAAGGCTTTCATTCTTTTTTCCTGGTTAAAAGTTGTGGTGAGGGGATACTAATCTCTATTTTGGTTAACGTATGTGCTTGATGTTCAGGTATAGTGAAAAATTTATTTTTTCTATAAATCAGACATCATGTTTAAATATGTTATTTTTAGCTTCTTTTTTTGATCCAGGCTCTTGTTATAGTTCAAGTGTGCGCCCATATAAGGGGTTAAAGTTTGAAAACAACAATGCCCACCCCCACATTACTAAAAACTCTCCCGAAGTGTAATTTCAGATGGCACAGACTGTATTTTTGTTTGGAAGCACGCTTCTAAATAGCACAAAAACTGTTATTTCCGGACGTGTGTTCAAAATGGTTTTTTGGGTTGAAAAAAATTGTCCCTTAAGTTCTTTCTGACATTTTTTATTCTTTAAAAATATACTAATCTGATGTTTTATTTAAGAAGAATCAAGCTTCTTGCCACTTGGACCTATGGTCATGGGTAGTATTGTCTGGTTTGCTTTCACTTAATTAGTACATGATTATATCTCATTAACTAGTTTTAATTTCGCTTGCATTAAACTTGTTTGGATGATTCTACTAACAAAAAAACTTGTTTGTATTAAATGCAATGTTTTTCTAGGTGTCTTTGGGTTGGTAGTAATGGATCATTAGAATCATTTTTTCTTGAGTTTTTCTGATTTCTTTATTATAGTTTAAGGTGTATTCAGGGTGCTTTGTCTTCTGCAGATTTTGTTCTTGTCCTGTATTTGGCATCATCTATCTTGTGCTCTGCCATGCAGTTTATTTTAATAAAGTTTCTCTTTGCTTCTTAAAAAAAATGCAATGTTAAACAGTTGTGGCAACCCATTATTTCAGACAATTAATGACTTAGAATTTGTAATTAAAACATGGTCAATATTTGTAATATACTAAAATGGTTAGACCACTAATATTTAAACCTTTTAGTTACAAATTCCAAACCTTTTAGTAATATCTAGAGGAGTAATATTTAAACCTTAGTTGTTCTGGTCTACCTAGAATTTATAATGACTTGTGTGTAATGGTAGCTTATGCTTCATTGTTAAAGGATGGCCGAAATGCATCATTTATGTAACTAGGTTTTGTCATCATAGGGATAATAAAGTTTGTAGGCGAGGGAGAATTATTTGTAGGGTCTTGCTAACGATGTCATCAAGACACTTTATAAGGATTTTAAATTAAGAAATTATTCATTAAAAAAGTCAAATGCTTCAATTTTCAATGCATTGAATACACATTTTCATAAAAGCTACTTAAAGAGTGGCATGAGGCACTATTTAACATTTTCCTTATTCTATTCCAATTCAAGAATATGTTGTGAGCAAATACTACCAAAAGAAGAAAGATATATATAGGAAAATGGTGACGGTGTTCTAAAATACAACACAATTCTTATCTCAACCATTGGATGGTTTGACAAAGTTATAATAGTACTATCTAGTAAAGATCCAATGACCATGATTGAAAACCGTGTGAAACTGTGTTGTTTCACTACGGCAGCAAATCTTGGTCCATATATATCGACACGTAAAATAAAATTTATAACACAACTATTAGTTTAAATGTTGGGACTGTAGGGATTGCCCATGACTTCCATGGCTTAAATATTACTCCTATCGAATCATATATTCAAACAACTTCGGTCATTACGGATTAATTGATTCAACTCTTAAGTTTTTAATATTCCAAAAGGTTTAAATATTACTCCTCTAGATAGATCAGAACAACTACCATTACACATAAATTAATTCGTAAACTAAAAGTTCATGGCTCCTATGGTCTCCTCCATGTTTCTAAATGAGATCCATGACTCTTTCGTAAGATATACTGCAAGAGAGACAACTACGAGGGAACCGACGATCGTAGGGATAGTTTTCACGTAACCATTTGAACACGATGTGTTTATGTTCCTATGAGGAGAACATATGGCGTAACACTTGTACCAATCTTCAAATCCTTTATGATAGTCGGGATCTAAGACCTTGTATTCACAATGATTAGGCATAGAACACATGTAAACATTAAAATGCAAATGGGATCAAGTGCAGAAATTGAACACAATCTATGTTATTTGCATGGGGATTGGTTTCCCTGATCACATGTATAAGAAGCTTAATGTTGCTGTCAGTAAGGGACCGTGCAACTTGCCGCGACACTGATTCAAGTATAATAATAAAATTGTTATAGTTAAATGTTAAACATGTTAAGTTATGTTATGTATTGTGTGATGATTGATATATATATATATATATATATATATATATTGACGCAAGCTTGAATTTCAGCACTTTAAGGGGGACGGACCCAGGGATTTTCAGGATGGTTACAAGGAGGATCGATACCCGTGTGCTATGATATTGGCTCCAACGAAGGGTTTATATGTCACAAATCCTTAGAGGGTGATTCTGGATTGGTTCATAACTATGGATTGTACCTTCTATCCATACACCCAACACCGCGGAACACACCCGTTCAAACAGTTTAACATCTATTCAAGATGGTTTATATACAGATCTCGCATGGTTTGTTATTTGTCGTAGTGCATGCTGTACCAATTTGACAAGGTCCAAACCATTTCTAGACATCCACATCAGTCTGCTTCTCCCGCGACGACCCGACAACATTTATATCGGTTCTATTTTGAGTTTCTTGACTATGGGCTTTCAGCCGAGAACTTGGGAGCGTTTGTCTGACATGGTATCGAGACGATATTTGAATACATGCGTATATGAGATGATATTTCACCATTTTACATTTGTATCTGCCCTAAATTTAATGGAGATACTATGAGACCCTTGATGAGACACCTTTTAGATTAGATCAATGTGTGTACTTTGAACATGAATTACGAAGTTATAGATGTTTTAGATTATATAATCCAAAATATTATAAAAAAAATTCAAACCGATGAAAAATGAAAAATTTGAAGGCGCAAGAAGTATACAAGAAGCTGAAGCAGCCACGACCCAAATAATTTCATTTAATCCTTTTTACAGCATTGTCAATGGATAAACAAACGGATGCAGCCCAGGCCACGTATACTCGCATACGAGAGATAAGCACCACCCAAATCTATGGCATGGAATCAAAGCACTTTGTCTCTTTACCACTGAATCTAAAAAAACAGAAAACCAAACACGTAATCTCAATTTCACACTAACTAAACACAATTTAACCACCATATTTATACAACACTAAATCATTCATATCCATACTTCTGGTTTCTCAATAGATAGAAACCAAACCATGGCCTTCTCCACCTCTTCTTTACTTTCTACAAACTTCTTAGGAGCAAGAAACATTCCAACCCCTAAAACAACCAAACCTTCCATTTCACTACCATTATTCTTCAAACCAAGATTCTTAAACTCTCAAAATGACAACAACAATAATAATTCAGAACCTATTAAATCAGCTGCTGTCTCAGCTCTTGTCTTATCCTCTATGTTTACTCCGGCGGCACTCGCCGCCGACAACCTCCCACCACCACCGGTACTCGAAGCTCAACCAAACCAACTAAACCCTGCAAATTCAACTTCACCTTTCTCTCAAAACATTTCACTCACAGCACCAAAACCACAAGCACAATCCTCCACCGATCTTCCCGATGGTAGCCAGTGGCGTTACAGTGAGTTTTTAAACGCAGTAAAAAAGGGTAAAGTTGAACGAGTTAGGTTCAGTAAAGACGGTTCTGTCCTTCAACTAACTGCCGTTGATGGCCGTAGAGCCAACGTTATCGTTCCCAACGACCCTGACCTTATCGATATTCTAGCAATGAACGGCGTTGATATTTCCGTTTCCGAAGGTGAACAAGGTAACGGTTTGTTCAGTTTCGTTGGTAGTTTATTGTTGCCGTTCCTTGCATTTGCGGGTTTGTTCTTGATTTTCCGTAGAGGTCAAGGAGGACCCGGTGGGCCTGGTGGCCTTGGTGGGCCTATGGATTTCGGTAGATCGAAATCGAAATTCCAGGAAGTGCCGGAAACTGGAGTAACTTTTGCTGATGTGGCTGGTGCTGATCAAGCGAAATTGGAGCTACAAGAAGTTGTTGATTTCTTGAAGAATCCTGATAAGTACACTGCTTTAGGTGCTAAGATTCCTAAAGGGTGTCTTTTAGTGGGGCCACCTGGAACTGGAAAGACATTGTTGGCGAGGGCGGTGGCCGGTGAAGCCGGTACACCATTCTTTTCTTGTGCAGCTTCGGAGTTTGTGGAACTGTTTGTGGGAGTTGGTGCTTCCAGGGTTAGAGATTTGTTTGAGAAGGCGAAGTCAAAGGCTCCTTGCATTGTGTTTATTGATGAGATTGATGCTGTTGGGAGACAGAGAGGAGCTGGACTTGGTGGTGGAAATGATGAGAGGGAACAGACTATTAATCAGCTTTTGACCGAGATGGATGGATTTTCGGGTAATTCTGGTGTTATTGTCTTGGCTGCTACTAATAGACCTGATGTTCTTGATTCTGCTTTGCTTAGACCTGGAAGGTTTGATAGACAAGTTACTGTTGATAGACCTGATGTTGCCGGTAGAGTTAAAATCCTTCAGGTGAATGAGTCTGAAACTTTTAACTATCTCACAATCAGTTTATTTTTTGATGAATTTTTTGAAGTAAATAATGATCCTAGTGTGTGTCTTGTTTTGTTGTTAGCAACAAGGTTTTAAATTGCATTTGTGCCACAATTCTTAAAATTGCATAGAATCTAAAATGCAGCTGATGCAATCTCAAATGTGGTTGCGGATATATCAAAAATGAAGATGTTCAACCCAAATTACATTTGCTAACCTTTTTTTAGAACCCCTATTGACACGCCTCAATGATTGTTTCATCGGTGGTGGCTAGTAGTTTAGGTTTTTAGAGGTTAAAGTTGAGCAACACATGCATGTGTGAATTAGTACTTAGCACTCATGTAGATTACAAGGTTTTAAATTGCACCATCATTGCATGAAATCGTAGTTAAATGCAGCTGGTGCAACCTTAAATGTGTTTACACATATATAACCACAAAGTCACAGTCCATATTGACACACCTCAACACTTGTTTCATTGGGGGTTAGTAGTTTTAGTTTTCCCGGTTTAAGGTCGACGAATGTGTGCACACTGCATACAGTTAGTACTCCGGTATATTAGAACTTAATTCAAATTGAGTCTCACATTACTCAATGCTCTTTTTGCAATAGTGTATGTTTAATTGAGTAGGTGGAATTGAAAATTTATGAATGTTCTATTTGTCTAATTTTTGAAATATTATGGTAATGATAACCTTGATTGCAAACAGGTTTGTTTGGAGGTGTTGGAATTAGTTATGTTGTGTGCTACTCTGTGTCTAAATTATTCTGATTCTTCTTCTCTATCAGGTGCATTCTAGAGGAAAAGCACTTGCAAAGGATGTTGACTTTGACAAAATTGCCAGGAGAACCCCAGGGTTCACAGGAGCTGATCTACAGAATCTGATGAACGAAGCAGCTATTCTTGCTGCCAGGCGTGACCTCAAAGAAATAAGTAAAGATGAGATAGCTGATGCGCTTGAAAGGATCATTGCTGGACCAGAAAAGAAAAATGCCGTTGTCTCAGAAGAGAAGAAGAAATTAGTAGCCTATCATGGTATTTATTATTATTGTTTTTTATGTCTAGTATCCAAGCTTGGCATTTGTTTGTTCATTTTTGGATTCCTAATCACCATGTGTATTCCTTGTTGATTTTCAGAGGCTGGCCATGCTTTAGTGGGTGCTTTGATGCCTGAATACGACCCTGTAGCCAAGATATCTATTATACCTCGTGGCCAAGCTGGTGGTCTCACCTTTTTTGCTCCTAGCGAAGAGAGGCTTGAGTCTGGATTGTACAGTAGAAGCTACTTGGAGAATCAGATGGCGGTTGCACTTGGAGGAAGGTCAGTGTACCATGCATTACACAAAAATTTGCACATTGCATTACCTTATTGAATTTAGATCTCAACTTTTGCAACTTGCAAGTTACTCTTGCATCACAAATACATACCACCTGTCAGTTTGCTGCTTGGCTTATAGCCTAGGGGACACATAAGGACAGTTTTTTTTACAAGCAAATCAACATTCCGGTCCTCGAAATTGTAATGGTCGGTCAATTTAGTCTCCAAATTTACAAAATAGAAATTAGTAAATTGAAGAGCATCAAAATCAATTCGGCCCCTCGATTAAAATATCTCTTTAGTTAACATCCATCAAAATCAATGAAAGATCTTCATATTGATCTGACTTGAACAGTCTCTTGTTGCATCAAGAGATAAACATAAAACCTCTAAAATTGTAGTGTTAGGTTTAGAAAAAAAGGACTAAGCTGACTGATATTGTTCAATTTAAGGGACTACATTACTTTTTTCGTTAATTTGAACTGACTGATCTTACAATATCAAGGACGAAAATACTGATCTACTTGTTTTACTATTGGCTATTTTGTTGTTGTATACTAATAAGGGGAATAGTGATAGTCATGTTATGGAAGTGAGATGCAGGATCTTATCTTTTAGCTTTGAGCCTGTGTATATTGTGTCATAAATTTCTTATCTCTCTGTATATGTCAAAACAGGGTTGCTGAAGAGGTGATTTTTGGCCAGGATAATGTCACCACTGGGGCGTCAAATGACTTCATGCAAGTTTCACGAGTGGCAAGACAGATGGTTGAGAGATTTGGGTTCAGCAAAAAAATTGGACAGGTTGCCATCGGCGGGGGCGGTGGAAATCCATTCTTGGGACAACAGGTAGGCCCTAACCTAACATAGGTTGATGAGGAATTGTTCCTCATTTTTTAATTTCCTTTTACTACAGTTTTGAGAATATTAGTATATTCTCTATATTAGTATATGATATTTACTAAAACACCTCATAGTTTTAGTAATCAGGCTTTTGTTTTATTTTACTTAGTAAACTGAACCTCCCAAAATAAATTCCTCACCATTCCCAAAATTGTGATTGCAGATGTCTTCACAAAAGGATTATTCCATGGCAACTGCTGATATAGTGGATAAGGAAGTTAGAGAACTGGTAGACAAAGCATATGAGAGGGCAACACAAATTATCAATACTCACATTGACATCCTTCACAAGCTTGCTCAACTTCTCATAGAGAAAGAAACAGTTGATGGTGAAGAGTTCATGAGTCTATTTATTGATGGAAAAGCAGAATTGTATGTTTCATAAATGTTAGACGTAAGACACAGAATCATCATGTTTGTACTATAACATACACTTAAACATGTACACTGTAAGAATCAATTAAATATTTTTATCAAATTACAATAACAAATTTGCACATAAGCTTTTATGCAAAAGGTTCTTCAACTCAATATGATTCATCTTTAAATGAAATCAACTATGCTAAAACTGCAAAAGGTTTTTACACACTCACTCAACATATCAAAAACATCCTTATTCATGTTTAAATTGGAAAGAGCAGCCACTTGCATGTAAAACGTTATGGACAATCTGGGTAAACACAATGTGCTTGTATAGCATCTCCGAGAGCCGCATAAGAGTTAATCACGAAAGAAGATAGAAAAGACCTATCTGTGCATACACAAGTTGGTGAAACCATGGTTCCATCATCTATCAACTGCATACAGAAATTGAATCAATATGATACGACCAAATACAGTAAAAAAAACATTAAGTCCTCTCTTTCTCCTACCTTTGAATTTTTCAAATATTAATGTGCAACCATACATTGTATAAGTCTCTTAAGTTTAGTAGAATTTAAAAACAAATTAAACGAACAAGCGCCCTCTCATGGCCTAACCAGTACTTTTAATTTGTTTTTAATTTTAAATGAAAATGTAAGCCAATTTTAAAGTTTGTTTGGATAGAGATCCTTCTAGGTTTTGGGAATAATTATATCTGTCAATCATTTAAAAAAAAATAAAACCATAACTTTTCTCCAAACACAATGAAGGAAAGTAGTGTTGCTTTCTCACTACTGTCTCTTCTTTTGTTTTCTCTACTTAAGTTACATGCACTAGTGCGCATTAGGTCCACAGTTCATTCACCTCTCTAATGACAATCTATTCTAGGTTAAAACGGCAATCAAACAAGATAGGTGTAGTGGGGCTCATCTAGAAACAGTTGTCTACAATTTATCATAATCACAACAATATAGTTTTGCCTTAAAATACTTCACATTATTCTTTATTTCCAAAAAATAAGTAATGTTTACATCGCTGTAAAACTAGTGATTTTTGTTGGATTATCCTAAAACATGATCTTGCTTAATTTGCTGAGAAAGTTCTTCATATAAACTCGCAGTGGTGGCACTGAACTTCTCCATGGCAACAAAGATCTGTTTCAGACCTGATTGTAAGCTAAGAGAATCAACTATATCATCATTATTATGGATAGCATCCCCTACTTCTCTCAGTTCTTTTGCAATCGGAGCCATCTTTCTCTCTCGAGCCTTCACCATTTTGTCCAACTTTTGCTCCTGCCTGTCCAAAATTTTCACTTTTTTCTCTATTTCCTTGTCCAATGTTGAATTCTTCTGAAGCTCTAAAATATTATTTTTCAATATTTCATTTATTCTGAGTATAAACCCATTTACAGCTTCAATTACATTCTTCTCTGAAATATTATCCATTGTCTTTGACCATTTGTGAAGGAGCACAAACACAGGTGGTGCTCCAAAGGGAGTTGAATCATTCTGTAGTTCTTCAGATTCATACATTAGACATCTTACTAGCCAATCATTCAGGGCTTTCACATGGAACTTTTGAGCTTGAATCCAATCTAAGAAGTTTAAGTTCCATTTCTGTAACTCGGATTTGAGCTTAATTGTTGCATCAATATTAGCATTGCAAGGCTTTCTGTTGAATGAGGAGGCATCTAAAGCTTTGGTTTCAACAATTTCCTGATACTGGCGTTTGTGACATTCTTGCATATCTTTCCACATTCCGAGAAACCTTTAATCAGCAAGTAGACGGGAAAAAGAAAGCAAAAGAATATAACAGTCTGTTAGATTTAAGAAAATATAGGTGCATTAATGTTCAAAACAAACTTCAAAAGAAACATAAATAATTGAACTTTGATATAAAGAAATAGTCTCTCATAGATTTAAGAAAATATAGGTGCATTTTTGGGTTTTGCACGGCAGGAAAATCATATTCGAGACATGGTCGGATACTAAATATTGACACTTCTTCCAGCTAGAATTCAAATAGTTGTAAGAAACTAGCCATTTCTACTAGACTCAACTTCAATTGATCATTTTTCAATCATTTCATAATAAGTGATGAATAATAGCAAAACATTTATGATTTAAGATCATTACTATACCTACCAAGTACCAACTAACTACACAGGTTCGAATAATTAAGGGTCATAGGGCACAAGTTAAGGAGTTTAAAATGGAAATTAAAAATAAATTTTATATTAAAAGTATAACTTTTGCAACTTTTAAGACATTGAATGCACAAGTTTCAAGAAAAATCTTCTACATTTGCCTTTTTAACTAATGCCCCAAGGATACAAGTTAACATTTCTCAATAATTAAACATGGATTTACTTACAAGAAACAAAGTTATGACTTACATGAGAATAAACCTATTAATCTGCGGCCAAAGCTCTTCTTCCGTCAATTTACTGATAGAGTTAGATATCTTGTCAACTACTTGGATAGAAACTTTCATTTTTGTAACTAAAATACTGATGAAAGCTTTTACGGAATTAATTTTTTGTGCATCAACATCCTTTTTATTCATACGTCTCAACTGCTTACACTTCTTCTCATGAAGTGTGCGCAATTTTTCCTCAGCCTGAAAAACAAACGAACATTTAGTGTCTTCAACCATAAAAGGCATATAATATAATTTTACTTATGCTAAATTTCCAAAAGCAAACTAGCAACTTATACATGCATGATCAAAATTATGACAAAAAAAAATCCAGAAAAGAACAAGGACTCTGATGAAATTTGATTGAAATTTTTTGCTACCGCTAAAATAAAGTTAATATTAATATTAAGCTTTTTAGATTTTCTTTTGTTCTTACAAAGTTTCCCCAAACAAAACCTAGATATCTAGATGTGAGGCTCTCAATTTAGGTGCAAGTGGTGCTCTCCCTAAACTACATTGCATAATGGCATACTGCCTAATGAAACCGTTTGACTGAAGCTGGCGTACCACCACAGCGTCGGTGGAACTATTGGGTTAATTCAATGGCGGAGTCAGGAATTTTATAAAGTTCGGGCAAAAATTTTGATCGCAAATTCACATCGAGTCTGGTAATTTTATGAATTATTCATCTTTAGAATTTATAGTAGAATAGAAAATATAAAAAATAAAATAAAACAATGTTAAGTTTTAGTGACGACCTTCTTCAAAAAAAAAAGTTTTAGTGATAGCGTAACCGTAGCTAGAAGTCCATAATATTTTTAAAATAGAATCCTTAGAATTAGCTACGTTTTGTCCGTAGGTAAAGGTGGAAAACATGCAGTGACAACACATTTGGCTGATAAACTGATTTAGCTATGGAAATTTACCCTACAGTGACGGATTTTGGTTGTCACTACAAGTCAAATTTCTTGCAAATTTCTTGTATTGATACAAAGAAAGTATCGGTTGAGTCTGGACACACCACGCCCCTGGATTAATTGATTTTTCATGTGACTATTACATGGACATTCTGTACCATCATTCTCTTGGAGATGTTTTCATAAATTAAGGGTTAAGTAATTTTTTCGTCCGTATAAATATATCAAATTTTGATTTTAGTATCAGTTTTTACATGCACAATAAATATCTCTTAAACTAAGTTATTTAACTCTGTATTAGAAGGAAGCAAGCAAAACAAAAAACAAAAAACAAAGAATGAGTAACAATTTATACCTTGACTTCATGATACAGCTTCTTCTCCCACATACATAGTTTACTCAAAGTAGAGCATAGATTTTCATAGCTGATCCCCTTGTCTTTGTAAACTCCTTGAAAATCCGCTTTGCGTCCACATGGTGATTCCACGCATTTAACCATCAGGGGATTCGATTGAGGAAACACATGCATAATCTTGCACGAAACTTATAGCCAAAAATCTCAATTTAGTTAATTCTTTTGATTACTATAATTGAAAACACTAAACAGTGACTAATTAAATTGTACAATTTGCTTACCTGGATTGAATTCAATTTTTGAATGGTAACGGAGTTTTCCAACGTCTAGCATTTCCAAAATCACATTCCCTGAATCCGATGCTCTTTCAAACAGAACCTGAATCTCTTTCACTGTTTCAGAAAAACCTTTCACAGAGTTGCTACATTCTTCTAACTCCGGTAAATTTTTCTTCAAAATTGAACTCTCTTCTTTCAAATCAGCTTCCTTATTATTCCCTTCTCCATTTTCATTTTCAGTCTCACTCACGTTAACTCCGTTAGATTTAACACACTCACTTTTCTGAGTCACGTGACCGTTAACGTTTTCCTTTTCTTTTTCATCCGTTACGTTGGTGTCAGTGTAACCGTCCCCACCATGACTGTAACGTACTTTGAATTTCTCGTACGGTTCAAAGAAGTCCAAAAATTCCCAAGCAGAATTGCTCGGAGGAGGCGGTGACGGCGGATTTAACCCGGAAAAGTTTCCGGTCGTGTTGGACGGAGGCGGAGGAGAGTAGGAATCGTAAATAGGTTTGACGTAGGTCATAAAAGACACATTATCAGGAACTGAGGATAAAACGGTGTCGTGGTGGAGATAATCATAACGTCTATAACTATGAGTGCATAATTGAGATTCTTTTTCTGTATCCTCTGGTTCTGATTCAGAATGCAGAGGGACGTGTTCAGCATCTGAATCAGAACTAGAAGATGATTTTGAGCGTGGTGGAGGTGGTGATTTTGAGAGTGAGGGTTTAGTTTCGCCGGAAAAATCTTCATATTGTTGGAAGAAATGAAGGAGAGTAGGGCCAAGTGTTCTGAGGGATTCCATGTGTGCCACGTGTGCATCAGCGAGGGAGTAGCTTTGACGGAGTGATTCGTCGATGAATTTGCAACGGTCACGGCACAATGACACGGCCGGAAGCCGGTCAAGTCTTGAGGCGTTGCAACCCATAGCTGTGTTTGGATGGGAAAAAGATAACGGCTTGAAGTTATGAAAGGGTTGTGGTATGAAGTGGTGTTTATTGGTCAATTTGATAATGGTAATGAATGAGCATTATTATGCTAATAGGTAGGAGTGGACCTCAAGTGTGAAGATAGTAAAGTGGCGGGTAGTGACATACAACGTCTCTTTCTTTGTTTTTGAAGTTTTTAGGCAAAAGTTGCTTCTCATTTTACCATTTAGTGGGTGCTTTAACTCGCCGTTATCTCTATGTAAAAATCACTCGAATCGGAATATATGCACTTGCTGCCAAAGACACATGAGAGGATTCGTTGCCTTTGGCTTCGGTATTAAGGAAAAAGGGACAAAAATTTATTTGAGTAAAAACACCATATATAGGCACAGTCAGTTCAGTGCCACTTGTAGAACACATTGCTTTTTTTTCTTTCTATACTCTTCTTTTATAACAATGCTCCTCACATTTACAGCTGAAAAATTTGTCCTTGCATGAATGAAGTAATTGAAAATCCTAGAGAAATTAACATTCTAAACTCTTTCTGATAGAGTAATTTCGGAACTCTTTCTTTGATAGAATAATTGGATTTTTATGAAGTTAGAAAATTTTGGGGTAAAATTATAAATATATTATGAAAAGTGATTCAAAATGATAATTTTAAAATATTTGGATCGAATTTAAAATTTTAAAATGGAAAATTTTGAAAAAATGTTGGGTTCAATTTTTAAAATTTAAAAAATAAATAGGGATTGATTTGTAAAAATTTGAAACATGTAATGTAACAACCAATTTGCATTATTTGAAAGGATTATAAAGACTACTAATTTGATATTCACACCGTATCGAATACAGAAAGAATTTCCAATTCTTGGTTTTTAGGATTTTTTTTTACAATGATTTTGTTTTTTTGTTGTTAACAGAATTCTTAGTTTTAAGGCTGTCTTTAAAATGCCCTATAATCTCAAACAACCTCATAAATTAAAATCACTTCTTTTTAAAAATTCTTCAAATTTCTAAAGCAAACAATAAAGTTCATATATATATATATAGAAGAAATTGAATTACACTCTAAAATTACATTCCTTTAAAAAAATTATGCCATCCAAACACACTTTAAAAAGCGTGTAGCTAGCTTTTACCTTTTAACATAATTTTAATTACTATTTTCAATTATATAATCTAATTAATATCATCTCCATCACTCCCAAGTTCTTATTTTTCATATATTATTATAATAAGAATTCTTATTTGGTTTGATTCTTGGAATGAAACAAAATATCAACCAATAAAATTTGTTGATTTGGTTTGATTCAATTTTTATAATATTTTTTTTATGAAATGTGAACCATAGGTACCAGATGAAAAACAAGTTTTTTTTTACGTTCAAATTAAAAACAAATTAGTTTGCTCCAATCGGGTTTAGAATTTTAAATATTATAGAAACTTATTTTTAAAGCTTTAATTTGTTTGGTTAGTAACAATGGATTGCATGTTGTAATAGAGTAGTAGTAGTACCGTTTGTGCAATTTTCAACTTAACCATTAACACTAATGATTGCCAGCCAAAAGTGAAGGCAAATAATCCTAGCTTTTTGATCGATCATGAGGATTGAGGAAGATGAATGAAAGACTCCAAATGTTATCATTTCGATTATTATTAAGTTCAAAGTGATTTATGATGAGGCATAATAACGAATTTTGTAGGGTTAGTACAGAGGCAGTATGATGAAGGTGATTATGATGAGAGAATGAAATGGATACAAAGCAATTATATCTTTAAAAAAGTTTCAAGTGAACGTCTTTTACCCCTCATGACAAAATCATTAATCTGTCTTTACACCAAAAGATGGTTTTGGGTGGAATTCCAACTCACAAGAGTTGTCTGTTATATGTTAATGTATCCCTTCCCTCTTTATATGTAGTTCCATCTTTTTCTAGTGGCTATGTTCTTTTTACGAGGTGAAATAAAATAGAAAAAGTTCTTGCTATCCTGCAATATCCTAATTTACGAGAAGTCTTCACCCATTTTGATTCCATAATAAGCATATAGACGCAGAGTTATGCCATCAATCTGTAGATAACCTATAATACCAAACACCACTGCCCTACAAAAAACATGACAAAAGTATGTGACTTGAATCTCGATAGCTTTCACTCATACGTACCCATGAAGAAAAGGCAGAGAATTTGGACATTAATTTTTTTAGACCCATGGTTGTTCACCTTTTGGTGGTCCATTAGTCTAGATTAAGTTTTTTATATTTTAAAAAAAAAAGTCTAGATCAAGTCATCTTATTTTCACTCAAACTAAGTTAACTCGTTTCATTGCATATAATATTATATTATATTATATTATATTATGATACAACCATGAGCACAATAAAAATCACATATAGGAATACAAGAGGTGGACATATTTGTCAAAATATGAGCATTACCATTAACTTGTCACCTAATAAAAACATGAAAGTTGTTATAGTTAGCTAATATGTCTCTACATTGATCTATGATGGACACATAGTCCGTTCGATTAACATTGATCATACCATCAAGTATCCAACTATACTTGCTTACAATCTACTTCATAGATAATATTTTGAAACCCAAAGCTGTAATCCATTGAATTGAAGCAAAACCACAAACCTTGCACTCAACCGTTTGAAGTTTCACTCAACACCAGTCAAATTTCGTTATGTCAAAGATACTCGAGACTCTCGCACACACATAGTTATACTATAGCAAAATTGTTCTGGAAAGATTGCACCATTACATCAGTGGTGGATCTAGATTTTTTTTTTGTAGGGCTAAAAAATTTACAAATAATATTTTTTTAAAGATGATGCTTGATTTATTTTGCTTATTAAACTAATTGAGTATCTAATATTTTTAAGAGAAATAGAAGATAACAATATAATTGATTAAAGTAAAAATTAGAACCTTTAAATATTGGTTGTGATGTTATGGAATACACTCGTAGACAAAAATTAGTTGATGTTGAAGTAAAACTCTAAAATTTATGTTATAAAAAAAGGGCACTTCTACGGTAAAATTTAAATATTAGTTGATGTTGAAGTAATACTCATTAGTTGCATCATTTAAGAATTTCTACTAGCCGCTCATATTGGACATACTATGCCTTTGGTGATTGTTGGTGAATGTTTTTGTTGTCTCAAGTAATTCGTGATAATTGTGGCTGATTTCTCAACGCTAGGCATACATTTTTTTTTATACAAGTAATGAATTTTTTTTAGGGGTTGAGGGACATTGATGAAGGTGCACGATGCACCTTCCCAAAGCTTAGTGTTACAACGTTTCCATAAACTCCAAAAAATCATAGAAGCCGTAGATTGTTGTTGTACGGATAATCTGTCAAAAAGATCAAACAAAAGACCCATAAAATCGTTAACAATAATCAACATGGTTGAGACAGTATTATCCAGTTGTACTAACTCCCAACACTTCATTGCTTTCAGACAAACAAAGAAAAGGTGTACAAGAGTCGTGGCCATAACATCACATGATACACAAGAATCCTATGCGTCAAAGTAAGGAGCGAACTTTGGAGGTACTTGTTGTTTCCAAATTACATTTCAGTCGCAAGTTGAATGCTTAGGGGGAGCTGTTTCAGCCTCTAGGCTCATCCAAAACCTATATGCTGATTTTACTGTATAACCACCATCAACACCCGAGTATCATGCAAGGAGTGAGTACGTTCTAAGAGTTGCCGCTGCATAAGATATTTAGATTATGCTGTTAACAATATTAAAATTATAATTCCATTAAGTCAAATATGGGTTCATCAAATCCAGGACCATCAAGAACTACTACTAGGGGAGTTGAATTTCCAAAACAATCTTTTATTAAATGAGATTCTATTATACAACCCTTTTCATGCAATTATTAGATGACCAAAACCGTGGTTCAATATTACCAATATATGTTGGAGCCTCATGATTTTTCATGAATGCCCGTATGCATTCAATACCCTAATAAAAAAGGTTAACAAATAAAAAAAAATACTCCAATAACTTGTAGTATTATTATCTTTGCTACGTGGGGGGTTTAAAAAAGATTGAGAAAAATTGAGCCAATTTTGTTACTGTCCCTCGTTAGTCAAGTAGGTTCAATTTTTTTCAAGGTTTTAGTTCATGCAATCCAAATTTTAAAATTAAAAAGAGGGTACCATAAAAAAAGGACGGTTAATCGTCTTTAAAGGTCTCAATTTATATCGACTTCTCAAATACCTCTAGCACGGAAAATAACAGAAGATCTCATTACATCTAAAATGGCACATATTATTAGTGTTACATGTTTTAATCAGACACATATTGAAAAGTATTGATGTAATAATACTACCGTTAATGGAACAGAGAATACGATTATCATTATATTGCTATATTTGTAGACAGTCTAGCTAGCCAATAATTTTCAACAAGCCATGACATCTTGTTGACTATGTGGTTACATTTTTGGATCGTTGGGTTGATGTATAAGAGTCCATTGTCGAAGCTTGTCGTGGTGTCTGTTTGGAGTGGTATACAAACAGAAGTTGTATAATTTTAATGCCGAACACGACCATAAGTTGAATTCTGGCCTTCAGTTTTAGATTATTACCATGCTTTCACAAAGTTCTGTCCCAACATTGGTAATGGGCACGATTGTGGAGTGTATGCAATCAAGTTGGTCCAACACTTGGTTATAGATGATCATGTCATACGTATACATCATATTACCAATTTGGGTGAATGATGGATTTGGTTAAAAACAGAAGAAGGAGCATAAGTATGGAATTTAAACAAGAACTTAGAGAGCTGCATAGTGTTACATTGTGTTACAAATCAAATGGTTTTAGGGATGAGCAAACAAATAGTACTTACGGACAAGTACCCCCTTTGTTTCATCGTTGTCTTTTGCAGATTGAAATTTTGCAAAGCAAACGAGTTTATGAAGCATATAAAATGGAGTCTAGGAAAATGTGGAAAAGAGAAAACTATCAAACTTAAGATATATAAGTGAAAAAATAAAAAAAGAATGGATTGAATAATATGTATTTTTGAGCAGCTATCAAACCTCTTCCTTTCTTTAGCTGCTCTAGAGGCTTTCCTTGGTGTGAAGAACTTTTTACCATAAGGATTTAATTAGTAATTAAAAAAAACAAAATAAAAACTCAGATCTTAATCACACTCAAGGAGATAACATTTAGAAAACTCAAAGATTGTTATATATTTTTTAAAATAAAATGCCAAAGGAGAAATTATTATTAATAACGGTGACAATTGTTACTAGTTGTTCCTTCTTCTTCTTCTTCTCCTTTCTCGTTTTTCTTATTTGCAAGGATACCAAACAACAATAACTCTAGTGGTTGGTGACCTTAACAACAATAATTCCCTCCTCTCTATTCTTTCTCAACGCTTTCCTCCCTCATGCGCAAGTGACATTAACGTTTTCACTTCTTCGTTTGATAATTTACGGTGGACATGTATAACAACTAATATTTCAAGACATGCATGATTAACAACTAGCTTCCTCATTAAAAACATTACTAGAAAAATACTACGGGAAAAAAACGGATAAACCACAGTGAGAGAAAAAAAAAGCGCATAGCAAGAAATTTAAGCAACTAAATAAAGCATCTACAACTGAAAAAATGTAAATATTATTAGGGAGCTTCTACGGTGCAGTCAGGAAACTGACTTTTTTGAAAAAGTTAATTTTGATTTTAATGTTTGATTCATTTTTAAATTGCTGATTACTGATTAATGATCAATAGTAATTCATCTAGTAATGCTTACAACATCTTGGACTTACAAGTACTATTTTATTGTTGGCATCTTTAACATGCAAACAGATTTGATGATATTATGTAATAGTCTTAAGTGTTACACTTTGTGGGCTGTTACACTTAAAACAAGGTAGGATAAAATTAGATTAAGTGTAGTGTTGTTAATCTGATGAATTGGTGATACTATGAGATTGAACTTTTGATGTCACTGTACAAACAGTGGGTGTTACTCACTACACTTTTGATATTATAATGTTGACTTCATCAGAAAAGTCATTTTCACGACCTCACCATAGAATTTTCCATATTATTATTGATTATAAATGTAACAAAAAGCAGAAACCATGCATATAGCATTAATTTATGACCTTAACAATTCACTTAGTCCTGTATAGCATACGACTCATTCAAATCAAATAAAAATATTCCTTTCTTGTGCTGCTCATCACTACTGTTTCTATCACCACCAAGCTCATTCTTGCCATTCCAATTTGATGATGACTCACCAACACAAAAGTACTTATCTGAACGAAGGAGCAAAAGATTTTCAGCCGCTTCAACACTACCAATACACTTTCTACCTCTTCTATCTTTCTTTTGCCATTTTGGCAAAGAAAAATTACCATAAGCTTGATCTTCTTTATGATGTTCAGTAGGAGATTTATAATTGCTGGACGAAGAAGACTTACGAATAACATGATTTTCTGGATGATTAAGTTTCTTCTTAATAAAGTGAGATCTCCGGTGACCACCCAATGCTTTTCCGTTTTTAAAAGTTTTTCCACAAATATTGCACTGGTGCTTAGAAACCTCATGCTTGACATCATCTTCATCACTTGATAGCGAAAATGAAGACTTTTTCATCCTCTTTTCCGGTGAGATCTCCGGTGAGGAAGGGGTTTCTAACTCTATCTTCTTAAGAGGGTGAGATCTCTTGTGACCACCAAGTGCTTGTCCGCTGCTAAATTCTTTTTCACAAATATTGCACTTGTGCGTAGATCCTGTAATAATAACCTCATGCTTTGCATCATCGTCGTCACTTGATAGTGAACAAGAAGACCTTTTAATCCTCTTGTCAGACTCTTCATAGGTTTTCTCATAATCATGCTTAGGAACTTTAGCCATCGATCTGAGAAAAAATAAAAATAAAAAATTAGAAGAACAAACAAAAAGAACGATGACAGAAAGAGCTAATTTGGCTACAACTTACAGTGATGAAAAAAATAGTTTTTTTTTTGTTTTGCTTTTCGAGGATATGAAGAAACAAAGTAGAAAGCCAACAAACCGAAACTGGTAAACAAAGACTTATTAGCTAGGGTTTTTATCTGTAAAAAAAACTAGGGTTTTTATGGGTATGAAAGTGACAAGATTGGAAGAACGATTAAAAACCTGAAACACGGGAAAGGTGTAATTTTGGGAAGAATCTGAAGAGGAACGGTATGTATATTCTCTCCCAAAATGATTTGCAATTAATTCTATTCAATTTTTCAAAAGTTATTTTTATTATTACAGATTTTAATACCAATTAATTTGTTTTTCTCAGAAAAAGAATACTAATTAAATCTTTCCTTTTTTGTCATGAACCATTCGTGGTTTATATTTTCGGGTGAATCCCGTCGTTGTTTATATGAAAATTATATAGCCTCTCAAAAAGAATGAAAATTATATAGCGTTCTTCCTTGAAAGAAAATACACTACACTCTGTGTTTGTCTGTCCACTCTTTATATTGTGTTACACATATAAATTATAAACAATAAAACTTTTATAAAAATTTTATTAAAATTATAAGTATAGATGATATATATTTTACACTTTCATATTTTAATAAATTATCCCTTCAAAAAAATATTTTAATAAATTATATTTATTTTTTTCGACAATATCAACAATATAACAAATATAATATAATTTTTTTAATGTCACCGACAAAATAGCATTCATATATTCAAATTTATTTAAGGGTATAATTAGAAGTGAGAACGCCAATCCAAAATCATGTATTCTCTTTATATATACTAGCGGAAAGAAGGGTGCTACCGGCACGTCTGTTCAACTATTACGTTTGTTTGTTTGTTTAATTTTGATTACAATTTTTAAATACTAATAAAAATTATTCGTACACATCGATTTATCTACAAATTATTGTCAAAGCATATAACAAAATTATTTATCAACTCGACACTTTTTTTGTTATTGCATATATTATACAATGTCCCTACAAATTTAGCTAAGTTTACGAGAACAGCTCGACATATTTTACTTTGCATGTATATAAAATAAAAATAAAATAACAATCATTTATTGAGAAGAAAAAAAACATATTGAATTACCTTGATGTGTTTAGAGGTGGAGGGTTGTTTCTAACAAGAGAATCTCGAGATCCATAAGCATAGTGGTTATTAGGCAAAAACCAATCAGAAGCTACATTAGAACAAGCTCCTCCACCACCACTTATGTTTCCAATGAACGGATTAAAACCAGAGTCACCAACAAAATTAGTACTATAATTGTTGGTGTTGTCATTGATCATCACCGGTGGAGGAAATTGGAATGACCCGTTTGATGATAATGGATGATACCTCAAAAGATCATTGTTTCCGTTACCATATTGCCCATGAAGAAATTGTTGTTGTTGTTGATGATAGTGATGATGGTCAGTGTGAACTCCACAAAGATAAACCATGTTGGTGTTGTTATTCTTCACAACTTTGTGGAAATATGGTTGTATATGTTTGCTTGACAACGAAGACTATTTGTTATATGTTTTTTAGGTCAAGTGATAGATTGGTTATATACGGTTAAAGGACATGAAATTATTTTGAACTAAATCTTTTGAATATATGTAAACGCATAATATCATATTGACATATATAATTCATCACTGATTTATAAACAAAATATTTCTTGTTTGAGAATTATAGACAGAATATTTCTAAACTACAAACAATTACCTTTTTTTTCAATAATATAATGACATACTATTTCTTTTTTTTAAAACAATAATATACTATTTCTAAACTACAAACAATTACCTTTTTTTTTCAATAATATAATGACATAAAAATCTTTTTCACTGATTTATAAACAAAATATTTCTAGTTTGATAATTATCAACAGAATATTTCTAAACAATAAATAATTACATTTTTTGATGATAAATATTGGAAAGGTGTAATTTTGGGATGAATCAGACGAGGAACGATATGTATATTCTCTCCCAAAAAGATTTGCAATTAATTCTATTCAATTTTTCAAAGGTTATTTTTATAACAGATTTTAATACCAATTAATTCGTTTTTCTAAAAAAAAGAATACTAATTAATTCATTCCTTTTTTTCATTAATCATGTATGGTTGATATATTTTTTGGGTGAATCCCGTATGTGTGTGTGTAAAAATTATATGGTCTCAAGTTAATATCCCGTAGTATATATCAAGTTGATATATATATATATATATATTGAGAGAAGAAAAATATATATAGTCTCTTTGTATAAAAATTATAAGGTATCATTAACTCTATTATAAATCCCTAAAAAAAAACTCTATTATAAAATTATAGAAATTTATTTGTTCATAAAAAAAAGATTATGAAAATTAATATTATATAAAAACATTCAAGGCATGTCCTCGTGAGCTTAGCTCGGTTGGTAAGGACAAGGCATAATATATGTAAGGTCCGAGGTTCAAACCTAGACCACCACAAAAAAAACATTCAAGGTATTTCTTTCATTCATATAAGCCACCTTGGTAATGGTTGAGGTGTCGAGCTAATGACGCTAAACAAGCGCTGCATGGGAGACAACTCGTAAGATGTAAATTTTTTAAGTCAGTTTTCAATTCTAGTCACTTTAAGATTCTTGTCAAAACATTTGCTTGCTTGAATTGTTGTTATTACCTGTAATCTTGCTTGTTTTAAATTATTGCATGAATTACATAATCAATTCATTTCAAATTGTTTTAGTCTTAAAAAAATCATTTTAGATTATAATTTAGGAATATCTATTATGTTTATGTTTCAATTACATGTCAGAGAGGTAACTATCCGATCGTGTACGAGATTCTAGAAGAGTGACGACCCTTTATCAATATTCCACATATGACCTTTAAAATAATTAAGAATTAAGGAGCAACATAACATCCAAAGGGACGTTAGATCTTACCGAATTAACCACTTAATAAAAACCCTCATTCCACAGCTGATAATTACTACTTCAGACATTTGCTCTGGCCATTAAACACAACTTAATATCTCTTATATATACTACTTCATTTACATTTATGAACACAACTTGATATCTCTTGAATATATGGTAATGTACACCCGCTAAATTTCTCGAAAGAGTAATTTAAAATTTATCTATTAGATTAGAGTTTTTTTGTTTTGTTTTTGAAAGAATCTATTACATTAGAGTTGCCTCAAGAGTGTGTTCCTTTGATGGTCCTTCTTAATCACGTACGTTAGAAACTGCTAGGAAACAACTAGGTAACTTCATGGTGATTTTATGGAATAAGATGAAAAAATAATTCAAATTTTTTGAGCACCTATATTTTGAATCCAAATCTCTTAGTTGATGTTAGAAAGTCATTGATGAGATTGAAGAAGATCGAAACAAAAAAAGGTTCTCATTGGATTAGATACTTGGGTATATAGAATATTTAAGAAGCAGCCTTTTTGCCAACCATCATGATGATGGTGTCCGTATGTGGAGTCCTGATCTCCAAGCAGAAAAGAGGAGAGGTCTTGGTGGTTCGAGCTCACAGTGGCTGGTGGTTCGACACATGTTTCCAAATACGCAACAACAACTAATGATTTGCAATCAAAGACAACAATAATTTTCAATAAAGTTGGTGCATAAATTTTGCTAGGTGAGCCAGTGGCTAAACCATTTGTTGTAACATAGATAGAAATTGAGTTACAAAACTAAATACACTATCCAACGTTGGGTAGAATTAATATTGTGTGAATTGAAAAAAGTGAAAGTGCAATGTTGAAGGGATCACACACATTGATATTGTTTACATAATAAGGGTGTACCCTTTAAAGTACAAAATTACGTGAACAAGTAAGTACTAGCGAAAAAATATATATTAATATATTTTAGAGTTAAATAAGTTTCTCGTCCCTATAAATATATCAAAATTTGATTTTAGTCCCTAAAAAATAAAATGAGATGTTTTCATCCTTGCAAAAAATTTTGTTTTATTTTTGGTCCCTAATGGATATAATTTTGACATATTTTTGACATTTTTTGAACATAATATGAATATACGAAGGTTGAAGATAATATGCATACAATTTAAACATAAAAGTGTTATAACCTTGACATTCACATGAACATAAAGTGGTCATTCAGGACCAAAAACAAATTTTTTTTTTTTGTGAGGATGAAAACATTCTATTTTATTTTTTAGGGACTAAAATCAAAATTCGCTATATTTATAAATTATAGGGAAGAAAAACTTATTTAACCCTATATTTTATTATTTAGAAATGTTAAATTAAATAATTAATTTAATCATTATTAAAAAGTGTTTTCTAAGTCCCCAATTTTTCCTAAAATATTGTGGAACACAATCTGAAATATTTTATTTTTCAAAAAAAATAAAAAAATCTAAAATATTTTAGTGCACAATCTAAAATATTTTGGTATGCAATCTAATATATTTTGGCACTTGATCTTAAATATATTATGGTACACAATATAATATTTTTGTATATATTTTGGTACTCAATATGAGATATTTTTGTACTAAATATAATATGTGAATTATTTAATCTCAAATTGAGTACCAAAATATATTGTATTGAGTACAAAAATATTATATTGTGTAGCAAAATATATTTCAGATTGTCATACCCCAATTTTTGACCTAACATCCTACATTCATACACCCTCTGATCTGGAATATTCTCTGACTTTTCAAAGAAAATTCGGCAGAAAGGTATTTTAAAATACCTCATTTTTGTTTCGATTCAGACCCTCTTCTCTTTTTATCTTTATTTTTTTATTTACTTTTATCTTTTAAAATTCCATCTTTTATTAATTCTCTTTTATTTTTAATTTTAAATTTAATTTTAGTTTTAATTTTTATTTTTAATTAGTCATTTTTTTTCTTTTACTTTAATCACTTTTATTTTAGTTTTTACTAATTGTCTAAAATGTCCAAAAAATAATAGTGTTAATGTCTAATAGGTCACAAAAAATATGTCCAAGGTCCAAAAAAATTTCAAGTCAAGTGTCAACTTTAACATTCCTTTTTCAAAATTCATCATAATTGTCCATCAAAAACCATTAAACCATTTTTCCA
>Ga0228710_1001471_pt1 | contig 35434 bp, 24 predicted proteins | sample MedpolnodulmetaG_FD_177995 | JGI IMG/M metagenome (GOLD analysis project Ga0228710, IMG submission 177995) | Root nodule microbial communities from Medicago polymorpha collected in Santa Monica, California, United States - pink nodules | ecosystem: Host-associated > Plants > Roots > Nodule...
AAAAAACATTTAACAATTTTTTTTTTGTTTTTTGTAAAAACAAAATTTATTTAAATAATTTATTTTTATTTTCTTAACAATTTATTAAAACTTCATTTAGTTTGCTAATAGAAAGATAATAATAAGATTAAGATAGTGAAAAATTTGGTTTTTTTCTGTGTCCAAATCAAATGAACCAAGTCTCTATTTATAGATAAAAAAAAATCATGAATTTTGGTAAAAAAAAAATTGCAATGAAATAATTGAGTTCAAATTATTAAGATGGTAAAAATTCAGACAGCCAATTACGAATTGTCAAGTGTCACCACTTATCCTCTCACCAACTTTCTCTCTCCGCGTCTGCTGCTTCACTTCCCACTGTCGGCGCGTGTGCCACACGCGCCTGTTTCAGCAAACCGAAACGCGCCACGTCGCCATTTGTCTGCAGCTTCAACATGTTGAAACCATTCAACATCTCTTTCCTCTAGATCATCTTTCAAGAAAACTCAACACACCATTCCACTACTACCACATGTTGAAAGTGGAATTCAACACCTTCATTGCATATGGTCTAAGTTGAAGGCACGGAGAAGCATTTTTAAGAACCATATTAGAAAATTCCACAATTTGTGGGGATTGAACTAACTCACTTTGAGTGCACCATGATTATCTTGTGTGTTATACTCTCTTATCCATACTCTTTGTTTATATTTAGATCATTAAACTTATATCACACACCAAATCACTTTAATTGGATATTTATGCACTTCCATGCTTCATAATCATTTTTGTCTATTCTCATTCTAAAGTTCAGTTTAAAAGATAAAAAATTAAAAGGGTCGCTATTTAATCCTCATTTTCTTGTGACTATTATTTTAACTTCATGGTGGTTTGGACTAAGAACACTGAAACCATGAATGAGTCTTTTTTCATGAAATTATACGGCATCTAGTACATAAACCGAATGGTCTTTGGTGCAGGGTTTTGTATTCAAAGTATGTTAGGGAGTATGATCTACAAGTATCAATTGGTATTCAGATTATGACTGTTGTAGCAGATGACCGGAAAATGATTAATCTGCAAAACAATAAAATGTGAAATAAAACCTGAGGCGTGACTATGTCACTGGACTAAGGAATCATCCGCGAAATTGCGCAACTCTCCCAGAATACAACATGTTCTTCTTGGCGATAATCATACCGAGGCTATCAGGACACGAGAATTAAACAGACACGAGGTAACTCAGGCACTTCGTAAATATTGAAAGAAAGTATGTAAACAATATTTTCTAGTGAATGTGAGTTGTTACTAGCTTTATAGAAGGTTTTCAAGGTCTGTCCCTCAAAACTAAAACTGCTATAATATAATTGTTGAGTAAGGTGTCGCATAACCGTTTCCCAAAATTATGCAACGTATATTTAATATTAATACTAATACTAACGTGGGAGAATTATATGGAATAAAGATGCTCATAAAAAGGAACACGTTCAAATAAGTATAAAACCAATAGTGGCTAGAATCATGGGCATATGAAAAATGAGTTAGCAACCTGTATACCAAGTCAAATTTCATTTAGCCACTTTTCATTAAGGCGTTAAAATAAAAGATTTTACCAAAATTAAATTAAATCTTCCAATTAAAAAGGCCAAAGAAAGCTCCAAAAGATTTTACAATAACAAGTACTTTTGAAATATCCAAAAAATACAACAGTGACTTCCCTCTCTAGAAAGCTCTTGCCTTATAGTTTGGGAATATTTTCATCGAAACACTTTATGGCAAGTTGGTGATGATAAAAAAAAATCATGATTGGTTTGATAAGTAAATTTATGGTGAACAATGCAATCCACCATGTTCAATCTTCTTTTGTAGTGATCGATAACACTTTGAGGGTATGTGTTATCCTTAATGCATGCTGTAACTGTGACGAATACCACTCTTCAAAATGAAGTCTTTATGTGGTTAGTGGCTCGTTAGAGGATTCTTACCAATCTTCAAATAAATAAATGGAATACAAGTATTTCGACTATTTGTTCATGTTATAATAAGAATGACGAGTCAATGTTACATATTCTTCATGATTGTATTTGTATGCATGTTACTCAAATTTGTTTTCGAATTATAGATTCTAAAAATAGTACTACTTGCTTTATTCTCGAGTGGGACGAAGGAGTGGATCTTTTAGAATATGTAGAGATAAAGGGAATGCAACAACTAGCGTATCTTTTTCGACTGTATGGTGATTTGTTGGTCTTTGTGGAATTGGAGAAACTGATGTATATTTGAGGAGGGATTTCATTGTCCTTTTGAGCAAACTATGGATATTCTTAATCTTTTGCAAGGATATGCTCATAAAACTGGCAATTTCGAGCTAGCATGGAAAGAAGAAGCTAAGCAGGTAATTGTGGAGAATGATTCACAAGTTTTGATCCATCACATAAGGAGAATGATGCACATAATTAGAACGTTAAAGCGGTGATAAGAAAACATAAGTGCAAATTCGCTAGCTAACTTCAATCTCAATTTAGCATATTTTGATCTTATGGTCCTCAATCTGCTAGAGAAAGAGTTATTGTAATCGTTGTTTGAAGATAATAGTAGGGTTTTTATACCTCGTAGTGTTATTATAGTTTCTTAGTTTTTTCTCCCCAGTTTTTTATGGGTTGGTTGAATGAGTTGGGTATTTATTAGTAATTATTTTACAACAAAAAATAGATCCAATTAAAAAAAATGTCACGTCATTTTAAAGTGTCACTTTGTCACTTCTGGATATACATATATTCATTTTTCCATTGTTTGATCACATTTAAGACAAAAAAAAAAATGAAGGTATTTGAAATAATAGATATTGGATAGAAATAGTTGCATGAAAGCGAACGACATTCAAAGACTTATATTTAACTAGCGAAAAGATGGGCACGTAAGTGTCCGTCTTTCCGCTCTTTTTATTACACTAACGTTTGAAAATTATTAACGGTGTTTTTTTTTATGAAATTTTAATTTAGATTAAAACTAAAAATATAAATGTTTGTTGCTTTCAAGTTATAACAAACCAAACTAATCATGATTATTTATTTCAATAACACCAACAATATAAAAAAATATAATTTTTTTTTAGTGACACCAACAACGATCTTTATTATAGAAAAAAGTTGTTTAAGGATATAATTGGGATGGTGAAAAAGTAAGTATAAATATACTCATTTAGTTTGTTACACTTTTTAAATGATAAAGGAAAAAACAGACATATATATACTCATATCGTGTTTGTTACATTTTTTTAATATTTAAATTTATTCTTATCTATTTGTTACATGTATTATTTGTATTGAAAATTAAGGGTATTTTTCAAAAGGAAAAATCCAGCCCAAAAGTACTGAAAGATGTAGTTTTCTTTATATATAGTATAGATATAAAAAATTGAGCAAATGACATAAAAAAAACTAAAAACACAATTAATCGTAATGTTCGGAGTTCGGAGTTCGGAGAAAATCTACAATAGATTGGATCATTTTGACTAAGAAAAATCCATAAGTGAGATTGAAATCACATCCTAACATAAAACTTTTAGACATTAGGTATATTAGTCATCTCACTTGTATGTTGTTGAATATCTATTATTACATTCAATGTAGAAGTTTAACTCACATGTTACGTTACTATATTTTCCTTAATTATGAGACTTTTTGTGTCTGTGATAGGGTGGGATAGCCAAATAAGATGAGAGGTCTAACATTGTCAAATATGTGGGTTCATATAGGTTTCATAGCAGATGCCTTTTTCCCTTTCTTTCATGAGAAAAGAGAAAATAAATTAAATATATATATATATATATATTAAAGAGAAATTTGAACACAAGGGAAAAAAATAAGGAATATTTGTTTTATCTGTGAGAGCATATATGAATAGAATGAATTATTGATAATTTTATGAATTTCTAAATGAGTTAAAAATTACTGAGTAACTATACTACCAAAATAATAGACTAATTTAAAATGCCAAATCATTTATAATTATAATAATTTATAATTATAATCCTACAAGTTCTTTAATAAATTTTCCCTCCAAAACTTCTCTTTTCCATCCAACTAATCTATAAATTTTCCCTCCAAAACTTCTCTTTTCCCTCCTACTAATCTCTTTCTATTAATTAAATTAAATTAAATTAAATAAAAACTCCCTTTCTATTAATTAAATAAAAAATAATAGTTCTCATGAACTTAACTCAGTTGGTATGGATAATGCATAATATATGCAAGGTTTGGGGTTCGAACCCCGGCCACCAAAAAAAAAAATTCTCTTTCTATTAATTAAATAAAAAATAAATTAAAAAAACTACCCACTTTCCTTTTAATAAAGAAGTAGTGGCATTTTTTAGATGAAAAAGGTAGTGACATTTTATAAACTTTTTTTACAAAAAAAAAATCTACACAACAATTGAAAAAAAAAATACAAATCATGGAAAAAAATTTGCTACCATCACTCTCAAAGAACTTTTTTTTTTTGAAGAAAAGCTCTCAAAGAACTTCCCACAACAATTTACCTCATTCACAATTAAATATGTTTTTTTTACAAGAAATTAAATTTAATAGGTTAACCTATGTCCAAGAAAAAGAATTTATTGTCACCATTCTCTTCTATTTTTTTCCAATTAATTAATTAAAATTAAAATCATCATCCTTATTTATTAATTTTATTAAGTCTGTAGCAACTTAACCTAATATTTTTCCTCTAATTTATTGTATTAGGTTAGCAGTAATTTAACCTAACAAATTCCATCTGAAAAAATGCATCGCACCAATTTCATTTCTATCCTCTTGCCTTTTTTTTGACAATATATTGTACACTTATGTCTTTTTTAACAATATTTTGCACACTTATTTAATACTAAAAAAATGCATCGCTATCATGTTGCCTTTTTTTTTTGACAATATTTTGTACACTTTGCCTTTTTTCCTTTGACAATGTTTTGTACACTTATGCCTTTTTTTTTGACAATATTTTGTACACTTATTTAATACTAAAAAAATGCATCGCACCAATTTCATTCCTATCATGTTGCCTTTTTTTCTTTGAGAATATTTTGTACACTTATTTAATACGTTTACAAACAGAATACCCTAATTTTCATGCAAACTCGGCTACCCTAATTTCCATGTAAACTTGGCTATATCCTTGTCCTTATTTATTAATTTTATTAGGTCTGCAGCAACTTAACCTAATACTTTCCCTCTAAAATGCTCCATTAGGTTAGCCGTAATTTAACTTAATTTAACCTAACAAATTCCATCTAAAAAAATGCATCGCACTAATTTTATTCCTATCCTCTTGACTCTTTTTTTGACAATATTTTGTACACTTACGTCTTTTTTGACTATATTTTGTACACTTGTTTAATACTAAAAAATGCATTGCTATCACGTTGCCTTTTTTTTTACAATATTTTGTACACTTATGCCTTTTTTTCCTTTTTTTTACAATATTCTGTACACTTATGTCTTTTTTTGACAATATTTTGTACACTTATTTAATACTAAAAAAATGCATCGCACCAATTTCATTCCTATCATGTTGCCTTTTTTTCTTTGAGAATATTTTGTATACATATTTAATACGTTTACAAACAGAATACCCTAATTTCCATGTAAACTTGGTTATATCCTTATCCTTATTTATTAATTTTATTAGGTCTGCATCAACTTAACCTAATAATTTCCCTCTAAAATGTCGCGCACCAATTTAACCTAACAAATTCCCTTTAAAATGCAGCAGTCCCTAATATTTCTCCTTACTGATGAGCTTTTCATTCTTATATGTTGTGTCATTGTTTGTATATATCTATTGTTTCTGTAGACTTTTTTTTCAAGTTGTATTACACTTATTTAATACGTTTACAAACAGAATACCCTAATTTTCATGCAAACTCGGCTACCCTAATTTCCATGCAAACTCGGCTATATATAGCAAACCCTAAACTATGTTTCTCTCAACAAAAAAAAAACCTAAACCGTGGTAAATTACACAGACAGCAGAAGAATCATATATTTTGATATTTTGATTTTTGTAAATGGAAGGACGTGACCTTACAACCTTCCTCTCATACCACTGCTTTACTGGTATTCTAATTTAACATGCATTTTATCGATATGCATATTTTTTTGAGAAATGGAATATCCTTTTTGTGTTTTTTGTTTTTAGTTTGAGATGTTTACATCAATTTTGGCAGTATTCCTTTTACAGCAAAGTAGCAATGCCCATTATTTAAGAGACTCAACATCAAAATTGGAATGAAGGTAGTCAATGGATTCTATATTTTGTATCTTTTTTGTTAATCGTATTCTACTATTGTTTTTTTTTCTTTTGAAAAATTTAACCGCATTCTAATTGATAACTAAATAAAACTAATCCCCTTAAATGCTAACTCTTGGAGCAGAAAGGATGAAAGAAACAATAAGTGGAATGAAGTAGTAATCTATGTTAATTTTTCTTTTAGATTTTTTTATTCTATTTTATTTTTGAACCATGTATTTGCTTTTTGTTTTGCTAATTTTTTTTCTTTGTTTTTATTAATTTTCTTGCATTCTTTTTCTTGACAGTGCACTTTTGAAATATGCTCACATTGAGTAACATTCATGACTTGGGAAATATGCAAGGTTAAACTTTATATTGGACTAGAAATACATGATTTACTGATATAAGACATATCATCAAAGACATGATGTTTGTGTAGGGATATTATCAAAGAGCCTAAAAAATAGTCAATTTGATACTTATATATGACACTCTAAAAATACAGTCAATTTAATACTTATATATGACACTTTTAAAAAAGCATACATCGCACAGGTCGAATTCTGCTTTATAATAATAATCCTACAAGTTCTCTAATAATTTTTCCTACAAATTTTCTCACACCTCCATTTCTATAAATTCTAATAATAATTAACTAAATTAAAAAAATGAAAATAACCGCCTCCCACTTAAAAATGAAATTAACCCCCACCCCACATCAAAATCCCCCAACCCCACCTTAACCCAATTTAATTAAAAAAATATAATTAAAAAATTAGCACAAACCCACGTTAACCTCCCACTCCACCAATCCTTTAAACTGTATTACTTAAATCAATTAAATTAAAATAACCATGTAATCCTACATATTTTATTAATTAAATAAAAAAAATGAAAATGAAAAATACCACATCACCACTTAACCCATGTTACCACATTCATAATTATAGAAACAACCATAACCGACTCATAAACTTGATCCCACTATCATATTGAATAACCATAACTTCCTCATAAATTTCATCCCACTACCACACATTAAAAAAAAAATCATTTCTTTAACCTATTCCAATTTTATTCTTATAAATAGCATAACATAACATAAATTGTTATTATTTATTCAAAAAAAACTTAATTCTTGCTAGGTAATCATGTCATGCATTTTTATTTCTTCCATCCTCCCCTCTCTTCATTGTATTATTTTATTTATTTTAGCATGGTTTCTTTTGAGTTTTTGTTTTTATTAATCAGAGATATTGATGAAAGAAGGAAGAGAGTTGCTGCTGCAACCATTGGAGCATGGTGTATAAAATAAATTTCTTAACTCTACATCCCTAACTTAATTCAACTTTTACTTTCATTCTGTAACTATTTAGAATATCACACATTAATTGCTTAAATAACATTCTTGGTTGCAAGGTATAGTTAAAGACAATGCAACAACGCTTAAAATTACATGCTCAAATTGATGATTACATTGTTTTATATAAGGGTGGAAATATATGGGATGAACTAATCATTGCCTTAATTATATGACGTTTATCAACTGTAATCTTATCTATTTTTTAAGAATTTTTCTTTGCCAATTCTGTATGGAATTTTATTTCAAAAAAAAATAAGTATGGAATTCAAATCAACATGCTTACAAATATGCCTTTTTTTCCTCTAAATAATATATATTTTATTTAATTCATTAATTAAATTAATAAAATGAGTAAGAGAATGAGAAACGTGGGTTATTTTTTCATACCAATTGTTTTGAGATTTTTTTTTAATTTAATAAATATAATGAGATATCTTTTTTCTTGGTTTTTATGTACTACCTCCATCCCTAATTATAAGACCCTTTTGAAAATATTTTTTGTCCCTTTTTATAAGACCCCTTTGCTATTTTCAATTACATTAATTATTTTTTTACCACCATACCCCTATTTATTTTGCATCTTTTTCTTCAATCAACAATAAATATTATGTTGAAATCATAAACTAATTATCTCTCTTAAGGATAAAATTGTAAAAACAATAGTAATTATAAACAAATTTAATACTATTATCAACTTTCTTAATTCCCGTGATTTTGGCAAAAATGTCGTATAATTAGAGACGGAGGTAGTAGTTTTTTACTATCTTGCAGTTTAGACAATTTTAGAAGAGTTTGTAATGGACCTTATCTTCTTTTGTTTTGGCATTTGTTGCTTCTTATGTGATCTGAATACACTTAGCGTATCATGATTATCTTTTACGATATCTTTTAATTTTGTTTCCCTTTAATTTGATTCTAGCATTGGTATGTAATTAAAGTTATATGGGGCATTATGAGAAATGACAACAAATGATTTTGAGGGTAATGTTTTTGGATGTTCATTACAATTACCAACAACAATTCAATGTATCAAGTTTTACTTTTATTTGAGTACACTTAGTGCAAAATGTTTTCCTTTTACCCTTAATTTGATTATGGCTTTGGTATGTAATTAAGGTCATTGGTTTTTTTGAAACATTATTCCATAGTAGCATACATTATTTTATTATTTATGATGTAAATAAAAAAATTTGAAACATATTTCAAGACGGTTATTTAAAGAAAGACAAAGACAAAGAAAGAAGTGGAACAAAGACAAAGAAAGAAGAGAAATTAGGGATAGTGGAGGTTGGTTATTTAAAGAGAGGTCCATCATATCATGGATAATGTAAAAAAATGTTATTAAATTTAAAACAACAACAACACTAAGTTCAAGTTAAAACCGAATGTCAAGATACAAACACTACTTCAAATGATGTTGATAAAGAAATGTTTCAATTTAATAATACATGTACTTTAGACATAAAGTTTAAAAGTACATGTACTATTAAAAATTAGTCTATAAAAATTGTCTGTGCGTCGTACGGGTAGTGGTCTAGTAAATTATCAACTCAATAGAACATATCTATATTTTTCATTGTCAGGTCCCACCAAAGACAAAAAATAAAGGAATTTGAAATAATAGAGGTTGAAAAAAAAATAGAATGAAATTGAATGACATCAAAAGACTAAATTTTAAGATAAAAAATTAAACAAATGACAAAAAAACTAACAAACAAATCATCATAATGTGGGGACTTTAGCGGAAACCTACATTGTATCATAACATTAGGCTACAAGCAACCACACAATTGAGATTGACATCGCATCTCTTTATAAAGTCGTAATGCATTAAGTATACGAGTCATCTCACTTATATATTGTTCAACATCTACTTTTACATCCAAGATGGAAGTTTAACTCACGTTTGACACATTAATAACATCTCTTCATTAAGCACGAGACTCTTAGTATCCTGAATCCACCACCATGAACCATCCTCACTCTCTCACAATGTTGAACGAAATATGATACGACTGTTGGGCCTTTTATGGAAGCCAACACTTATGTGAATTGACACATTATAGAAAGAGCAACCACACAAGTGAGAATGATACCACATGTTCATCCAAGATTTTAAGGTTTAAGTATATTATATTTTTCACTTATTTGTTGGTTGACCTACACTCTTTTTTTAACTAATGTTATACTTTAATTTGCATTTGATACATCACAATTTTATTTCACTCAAATATGACGAAATTCTAGTGCATGCTTGACATGAGTGTTCATACAAATAGAATAGATATATTAAGTCTAATATGTCTAATGAAGATCGCGAAAAGAATGTGGTTGATGCTCCGTTAAGGTAGAGGTTGATCCTTCACGATGGTCTTCACGACGGAGGAGAATTGTGTCTGCAAGCACGTTAACACTCCGACGCTCAAGTCAGTAAGAGAATGAGGTGTATATGTGTGACATGAGGTAAAAGTGAATCGTACCTTGGAGGTGATGCTATGTTACCCTTATATAAGAATGTAAGAGCATATTCGTCTCTGTAAAATGTGACACCTCTCCAAGAGCGCGATTAAAGATGACTGCAACGGCTCAAATGGACCAAGGCGTGCTCTAGTGCGATGCCGCACACATAGCTTAACCTGTTATATCGTCGTCGTGGGCCAATATTTGGTGGGCCTTGGCTTGTCGGGCCTTGTAGCCGGCCCGAAACAAAATCAAATTATATCCATCTGTATGTTTTTGAAGAAATTTAAAAAAACTAGTTAAAATTAACTGAACAATTTACCTTGCACCCCCTACAATTATACCCATACCCCTACAAACTATATAAAATACCAATTTTAACCCTTTTTAAATTACACTCACCCACCCTCCATAAAATAATTTTCCTGGATTACGAAGAATTCTTTCCGGAAACTTTGAGACGGTTTTCTGTATAACGATCTTTAATTTTTTATATAGATATCATCGTCGCTTACACCACACCTTCTTCCTCCCTCCTTTCGGTTACCCACTAACACCCCACCATCTTAATTTTTTCCCTTAACATTACCATTGGATCAACCGTTCCCATACCCCACCACCTTCTGTTCAAAAGGATGTTGAGGGGGAAATGGGTCTCACTGATATACAAAACTTTTGTTTAATTTTGATTCTTGTCTACAGGTGACGTTTTGTTTGTGGGTGGGGAAGACACGGTTGGGGTAGCTGTGTGAGTTAAAAAAAATGGTTCTGCAACTTTTTTGTTTTGCAATTGACTCACATTAGTAAGGCTTAATTTAAACTATAAAATTAATTCCAGAAAAGTGGAGTGTTTGTTTTTGGGAAATTTTAATCAAACTATAAAATTATTATTGTACGTTTTCTGAAAAAAATTGTTAAAACCAAAAACTTTTAATGAAGTTTTCCCGAAAAAATTACATATTGGAATTCAGAGTTGTAATGTAGGGTGGACTTAGGAAAGTCTAAAACGTAAAATAACAAGATGATGAAATTGACATTTTGAAAGGTTTGTTGGGGTGGAGATAAAAATGTAGGGGTATAGGGTAAAACTTCCAAATTAATGTTACAGTCTTCTTTAATTTAGTGATGTGGAGTGCATTTTCTTTTACGATGTTGGTGCATAAAAATTAATCCATTACCAACATATATGCATAAAAGTTACTACCTCCGTCCCTAATTATAAGATTTTTTGAGAAAAAAATAGTCCCTTTTTATAAAATCCCTTTGGTATTTCCAAGTACATTAGTTATTTCCTTGCCAACATACCCTTGTTTATTTTGCATCTTTTTCTTCAATCAACAATAAATATTATGTTGAAAACATAAATTAACTTTCTCTCTCTTAAGGATAAAATTGTAAAAACAATAGTAGTTATATACAAATTTAATTCTACTACCAACATTCTTAATTCCCGTAATTTTGACAAAAGGCTCCTATATTTAGAATCTAGTTAGATAAGCCAATAAAGCCGCCTTATCTAACTTATGTACAATCATATTTGTTTTTCTCCCCACAAACTCAAAAACTCAATAGTTGAGTTTTCATAATATTGTCCAAATAGAGTTTTACAATTAATGTATTTGGACTATAAAAATAACCATATTTTATAAATATTATTTTGTTGGATTCATGAAACAATTAGTGTATCTGGACTATATAAACAACCATATACTTGAAAATTGAATATTTGCCTATAACAACGATCAAGAGAATATTCCACAAGGAAGTGAGTTCAATTCTCTTTATTAGTGTAAAAAAAAACCTTTTTTGGTTAGAGATTGCCTTTATTTTTTTTTTAAGGATGATTAGAAATTACTTGTTAATAGTTGTTGAACTTTGAAATTCTTTGTAAAAAAAAAAGTTGTTGAAATTTGAAGTATATCCTAATTCGTGAGCCACATATGTCAACTCATTTAAACTTTTTTTTTATCATTCCAATTATATCCTTTTGACAAATTACTTATTTTTTCTTATTATTTCAATTATATCATTTTAGGTGGATTCTAGGATGAGGGTTTAAACAAATCCCTCATCGGTGAACCACTTTGAACAACAGCTGAGAGCCGTTAGATCAATCAAGTTCACAGATCATATTTTACATTGCATGCACTAGATTTGTTTTCCTCTCTTCTCTATCATATTCTCCCCGCCTCTGTCCAACCCTTCAACGACTGAATTTTCACAACCTCAAAGTCCCATTCTTCCTCAAAAATGAACTATTGATTTAATCATACAGTTTAATTCAAGTGACCGATGAGGCACTTAATAGGTGGTACACCTTAGACGCCACCATCATTTTAACAAATTCTTCTAAAATAAGTTATATTTTTGGCTAACTTTGTATGAAGTTTTTTAGTAAACGCATGATGTTATATTAAAAAAAGATATGATTTTATATTATATTTACTAGCGGAAAGACGGGCATTATCGTACCCGTCTGTCCACTTTTTCTACTACGCTAACGCACGTGGTTATTTTATTTTGTTTGTTTGTATAATTTTGATTAAAAAATTTAAATTTTAAAATATTAATGGAAATTATTGATATATTGATTCTAGGGTGAGGGGTCAATTAAGTCCCTCACCGGTGAAACACAAAGAAAATATCGTTGGATTTAATCAATGGATCAGATTGGTTAAAGATAAAATTAAGAACATCTACATTTTTTCACACACAATCTTCTCCCCCCTCTCATTCCTTATGCAACGCTTCCATCATCCCTCGCCCTTCATTTTTGTCAATCTCTTAGCTAACCTCTCTCCATGTCACCGGTCGGAGCGTGGTTCCATCAACATCTTACCAATATCATCAATTTTATCATCTCGAATCACTTGTGTCAAAGAAATATTGGCCAACAATCATTCGAGTTTTCAATCAATAGCATCATGTCCTCTTATTTTCATCAAACCCATCAACAATTTTGTTAACTCATATTCACTATTCCAACATAATTAAATTTCCCATCATGTATATTTACAAATACACTTTACCAAACTCAATGACCAATAAATAGGAAATTTTAATTAATTTTCACTCTCTTTCATTCCCCAATTGAAAAATCACAAAGAAATACAATATCAAAATCAAAATGATTGTTTAATTGAACAAGAGAAGCGAACACATATATTTTAATTGTTAAACACCAGAAGCAATGACATTGCGAATGAGTTTGTGCAGCTCAATGCTATGACGACAACAATGTTTCAATACTTTGTGGATGGTGAGTTTGTGCACATGATGGTTGTGAAGGCATCAAAGTGAAATATATGTTAGGGAGAAAGAACTTGTCGTTTGTGAATAATCAACAAAATTTTGTGCGGAATTTTAAGAAATGAAAGAAATTTTAAATGAAAAAATGTTGGAATTAAAATGGGGATTTTGGCAATAAACTGTGTCTATGAATTAGAGGAAGTCATTGTCCATGTCTTTGTGTAGCAGCAACAGAGTAACATGCTAGGAAAGAGAGAATGTGGATTCATAGAAGAAACATGAGATCAGATTGAGTGTGACAATGACTAATGATTATCATATAGACTAATTTAATCTAACGGTATAAATGAGTGGTACACCGGTGAAGGACTTAATTGAACTCCTCGCTGTAGAATCCACCTTGATTTATAAACAAAATATTGTCAAGGCATATAATAAAATTATTTATGAACTCTACATATTTTAGTTTGTCTGCATATAAAATAACGATCATTTATTCTTTATTCTAATAGTAATTAGTACATTATAACATAAATGTATAAATGACATGTTTTGTAAAAGAAAGATTGCTATGATTTTGATAAAAGAATATCTTTAAAAACTACATTTTTCGTAAAGTACTCTCCATCTTCTCCTTCTATTTTCTCTTCTTTAATGAGAACTTTTGTTGAATTTTGAGAAACTCCTCTTGATAAAGCTACGTATAATTGACCATGGCTGAAAACATGTCATGGAAGATAGATTCCGACATTGGGAATGGCCTCTCCTTGTGACTTATTTATGGTAATTGCAAAACTTAGTATAACGGAAAACTGTTTTCTACTAAACACAAAGGGAAGTCCTGAACTCGCATTTGTTTTTAATTTAATTCTAGTCAAGGATGTTCCTTTTCCAACATTGCTTCATGTTAGGATTTCCACATCCAACATATTCTTAAATAAACCACGACATAACAACCATGTCCCATTACACATGCCATATATAGGGTCTATGTTTCGCAACAACATCAAAGGTGCACCTTTTTTTTTTACCTTTAAAATATGTGGTGGGATACTTCGTTTAGCAATTGAGTTTAAGAATTCATGTTGATATAAGTCATGAGTATCCCCTTCAACCTCGTCAAATGAAAACAAATTATGTTCGTCTCCTGAAAGATTGATAATTATGTCATTCAATTTTTGAACATCATCATTTGTAGGTGTAATTATGGCTCTTTCAACCATATACGATGCATCCCATCCATGCAAATCTAATTGTGGAAAAATATGATCAATAAGAATTTGCATTGCCTGTTCTCCTTCCCACGGTAATGCAATTTGAGGAGGTATCCTCACCATATCATTGGGTTTGGTAGGTTCAACACTGTCACCAATTCACATAAGAAATTGTGCAAATTCAGGATCACCATTCATTGATCGCATATTTTGTACCAAATGTAGGACTTGGTATTAGCCCACAAATAAGACCTAATAATACATGCAGATATCATTTGTGCCTTACTACCTTTTTGAATAACTGGAAGTACTTGACGAAAATCTCCACCCATGATCATAACTTTTCAACCAAATGGAGCATCACAGTCTAAAATATCTTTTCCTGTTCGATCTAATACTTCTAAACAGTATCTGTATGTCATTGGGGGTCTTCATCCCAAATTATGGCAGCTGCTACTCTAATAAGCTCTACAAGATCTTTTTACTTTTTTATATTGCAGATGGAATTTGGTTGTACATCAAAAGGTAAATTAAATTGGGAGTGTGCAGTTCTACCACCCAGTAATAATGTTGCAGACTTGCAGCTATATCAGATGACGCGGTTACTAAGACAAATTTTCCTCTATTTCTCAAAGTTGCCATTAATGCTCGATAAATGAATGTTTTACGTGTTTCGCTTGGACCATCAACAAAAAATACCTGACTCTGTTTACGATCAATGACATTCACAACGTTAGAGGATTTAAAGTCAAATCTTTAACATTATTTTTTGCTCACGTTTGTTACATTTATTTTAATATTTAAATTAAATTTATTCTTTCCTATTTGTTACATGTGTTATTTATATTTAAAATTAATGATATTTTTGGAAAGAAAAGTCCAACCTAAAAGTGTTGAAATGAGTAGTTTTTTTTATATATATAGTATAAATTATATTATTGATGTTATTGAAAAATATAAAAGTTATTGAGTGAATTACATAAAGTCCTAAATATCCATGATTATTATTAAATAAATTGTATCAATTTTGAATATTCAATGAATAAAATATATAACAAACGTAGTTATCGTAAATTAAGGATGAACCAAGGTGTTTTGTTACAAACCCACACGAAGCGTATCCAACACAACACAAACACACACAACTTCCATGACACGATTACACGACACTATAAATATAAAATAAAAAGCGGCACTTCAAAAAAACCAAATTTTCATCAAAAATCGCGCGCCAAAAACTTTCCTTAAATAAATAAAACCAATCTCTCAAATCGTAACCCTAATTTCTTATAAAAAACCCCCTAATTTCTCTGAAATTTCATCTTCAACACAGAAGAAGAAGAAGAAGAATGTTTTATTCTCAAACGTTTTTGGCGCGAAAAGGACCACTCTCAACGGTTTGGATCGCTGCTCATCTTCAACACAGACTCAAGAAATCTCAGTATGCTTCTACTGATATTCCCTCCACTGTTCGTAAGTACCCTTTACTTCAAAACCCAGAAATTTTAATTTTTTATTAATTTTGTTATTTTTTTAATCCAGAAGTATGAAAGATTGAATTTTTCTCAAAATCCCATCTGGGTTTTGTGATTTTTGGAGGGATGTTGTTGTATATTCTATTGGGTTTTATTTTTTCATTAAAAATTTTGATTTTTCATAACTTTTTATTTTTTCTTGATTGAAAACAATAAATAAATTGGGTTTTTGTCAAAGTTTATCAAAATTCTATCTGGGTTTTTAGTTTTTTTGAGGGGTAATGTTACTCACTCTATTTGGTTTTGATTTTTCTTTTGAGCGGTAATGTTGTTCATAGAAAAAATATTTTTTTTGTCGTCAAAGTTTATAAAAAATCCATCTGGGTTTGAGATTTTTTTAGGGGGTAATGTTATTCATTCTATTGGGTTTTAATTTTTCATATAAAAATTTATTTTTTCTTGATTGAAAACAAAAAATAACGTTTTTGTTCTCAAAGTTTATCAAAACCCAAACCCAATTTGGGTTTTCAGTAATTTGTGGAGATTTTTGATCAATTCTTTTAGGCTTAATTTTTGAGTCTGTTAGTTCCTATTCTGGTGGTGGTGAGGCTGTTTATGAATGTTTTTTTTATTCTCAAAGTTTGAAAGTTTTTATTTTTTTTCTCTATTGGGTTTTAATTTTTGAGTGTATTGGTTCCTTTTGTGAATGGTGGGGTGTTTGTGACAATTGAGGACCTTGAAAGTTATTGAAGTTAGTAATTTATTGAATTTTGTTTGTTGATTCTGTTTCCATGATAGTTTTTATTTTATTCTTCTAAACTTGCATTTAGAGATTTTGTTTATTAGGTTTTTCTTTCCTCAATATCTATTGACATTGTTGTAGACACTTTAATAATCTCAGTTGAAAAGTTTGTAACTTTGCTCAAAATCCGATAAAATCCCATCTGGGTTTTTGGTCACTTGTGAGGGACAATGTTACTCTGTAGGGTTTTAAGTTTCCATAAAAAAATTGATTTTTCTTGATTGAAAACAAAAGGAACCTGAGTGTGTTGTTTTTTGATCAAGTCGAAAGTTGAGTTTATTATCAGTGTGTTTGGGTAAAGAAATAGCGGTCCAACCAGTGATATCACCTGAACTGCCGTTTTTTGACCGATGATTGGTTTGTTCCCCAATTTTAATGCATAACAAGTTTCGGCCTTTTCGGATTCAATCCGATTTTTATTACCTTAGTTTTTTTCATCGAAGTTTCATTTTTTAAGTGTATAAAAGTTCTGCTTTCTACAATGTTTATCAATATTGTTGCTATGATTAATATTGATATTTAATGTTTCTTTCAGAGCATATAATGGATCCTGGGGTTCCCATTGCATTAAGGATGTCAGCTCACCTACTCTTAGGTGTTGTTCGTATTTATTCGAAAAAAGTTGATTACCTTCTTAACGACTGCAATCTTGTTCGTACTGTTCTGTACAAAGTATTTGCTTCTGTATCAAATAACACTCTACCTGAGGATGCGAGGCAAGCACCGGTTCATTCTATTACCATGCCAGCCACTTTTGACCTTGATGCGCTTAACTTAGGCTATGAAATAGATATTAACGGGTAGAGTTTCCTTTATCTTTTCATATTATTATCAAAATCTATATACAACTGAGTTTTCTTTATCTTTTCATATTATTACCAAATTTTTTATACAACTGATATAAAATTGGTTATGTCTTAGGTACGAGGATGTTCACATGAGGAGTCAAGATGAGATTACTCTTGCAGGTAAACTAAGTGGATGCATAATTTTAGTTATGTAGTTTTTAAGTAACACCTGAAAGTTTAACATTTAATGCTACTCCATGTGCAGATCGAAGTCCTATTGTAGTGGATAATTACGTGACTATACGTTTCGATGAGGTGCATATTTTTTCCTTTCCTTCTCATTCCTTTTATTTATATAGAACTTACGACTTCAATTTGAATAATGTTTTATTTTTTTGAATTACAAATTTATTTCATCTTACTTGTTTTCTTGTATTTTTAGGACATACCATTCAGTCCTTCAAATGCACAACCGCTACCAGATTCTGAGGCAAGACCAAATGAGGAAGAGTAAGCTTTGTCGGTTTTGCTGTTCCGTTGCATTTTCATTTCTGTTTCATCTTATGAACCAATAGAATAATACATTGTTATTTGTCCTTGTAGATTTATTCCAAATTCCGAGGCAAGACCAAATGAGGAAGGGTAAGCTTTGTTGGATTTGGTGTTCAGTTGCATTTTCATTTCTGTTTCCTCTTATGAACCAATAGATTAATACATTGTTGTTTATCCTTATAGATTTATTCCCCAATCTCCATCGACAAGGGTAGTGGATGTTCAAGATGGTGGTCCAAGTTCCCATATAGAGTCACATACTACCAGTCATACTAGTGGCGATAGCCATCATCATATCTTTCAGGATCCCATTACAAAACAGACAATGCCACCGGAAAGTCTTCGTGATCCTTCCAATGATGCTGTTGAAAATATTCCAACATATATGGATATCGACAAAACTGTTCATGAAAAGGATCAGACACCTGAAATGATTCCTGAGATCCATGCTGAAACCCCCCCAACTCAACCAGCTAGACCACCAACTCCAGATGCTTCTCAAGGTGGTGGCTCAGATGCACAAGTTCATGGAGGTCAGTGCTTACCTTTCTCTTACATTTACATATGAATCATAGAAATTTATAACTGATTTTTTCGTATTCAATCTTAGGGCCAATTTCTGAACCATCTCTTAGGAGTTGTTCTTTCGATGCTGCGATGCTTCCTACCCCTCAAATGGAGCAGGGACAGAGTTCTACCCATCAAATGGAGCAGGGACAGGGTCCTGTCCCTCAAGTGGAACAAGAACAGGGTCAGGGCGAGAGGCCTCAAAGAGTAAGGAAGAGAAATCAATTCTATGATGACCCCATAGTGTTACCAAATAGGTAATTTTTTTCATTGTTTGATTCAACTGCTTTTTGTGTCCTACAACACATAGTTACTTTTAGAAATGCCTGGTTTTCCCATACTTGTTTCTCATGTTGGGATACCATTATAGAGTCATGAAGAAAGCCCTTAATGATACTCGCAACATACGACGGAAGCGAAAGGACGTCACTGCTTTAGGTGCGTGGGAACTGAAGAGCAAACGGTTCAAGGAGGGTGTTTTTGAACAGCCTTTATTTACAGGTAGTTCTTTATTGTTTAATTTGCAGATTTTGGTACTTGCATTCCCTTATGTATTTCTCAATTGAAACTTGTGGTTTCTTATTCAGGAATATGCAATGAACTTCTAAACATACAAAGAAGGGAATATATATGTTCAAAACCTCACTTGGTCATCTCTGAGGAAGATAATCTGGATAATACTACTATTACTCCTCCAATTAATCAAGTTGCTGACGAGCCAATAACTGATGCACCTGAAATTGCTGTTGACGAGCCAACAATTGATGCACCTGAAATTGTTGTTGACGAGCCAATAACAGATGCACCGGTGATTGTTAATGCATCTAGCGTGGAAGATATTGAAAACATTCGCGACGTTGCTGATGATCAACCTGCCACTATCCCAACTCAAAGTAAAGACACTGAACAGATAATTCCAAGTGCTTACAGGAGTCCTGTTAAAGGAGGTGTTGCGACTCCTACTTCGGTTTCTGAGGGAATGGAGATACCATATGGTGCAACATCACCTCGAGCTCATGCATCTGAAACTGGAACCCCTAGCACATATCATGATAACATATTTCAGAGCCATGACTTTTCAGATACTAATCAATTTATCAATTCTGCTGGAAAAGATGTAAGATTTAATGTCTCTATGAATACTTTTGTACAATCTCACTTGATGAATTATATTCCACTTCCTTTCAGCATAAAACTTTTATTGTTAGCATTTTTAGCCTGAGCTGAGTAAAAATTGAATGAGATGTTTATTATTTGCATCTTTTTGCTCTCTTATGATAGGTAATGATGTACATATAACATGTTGTTATTTGCTAGTATCCATTTTGATACATTATTTAATGAATATTTTCGTGACAAGTTCTCTTCTGTTGTTACTTTTCAAACTATCAGAGTGCTATCCTGCATGTTCTACCTTGTATACAGTATCCTTATATGGTTTTGCTTTTTGTTGAATTGACGCATTTCAAGTAATCTAATATCTCATTAACCTTGTTATATTGTAGGACCTCTGGTTTCTCGAAGAAGATAGTACACCGGCCACAGCCAGTATGTTCTATTTTCGTGTCATCTGCTATTTGATTCATGAGTATTTTACTCATGCTATGTTAATATTAGATAGCAAGTTTCTGTAACATTGATATTGTAGTTGACGTAAACTTTTTAATGACAGGTTCACAAAATACGAGTAGAAGTATTGATACATTGTCTGGGAGGACTAGGTACTAATCGATTTATTACTATTTTAGAATATATTTGTTCTTGTTTAAGTTGTTCATACCATGTTACATTAAATCACTTTAGCGAAAGGCTCTGGAAAAGCTTTCCACTTGGATTTGTGCCACATAAGTTGTTATGTTAACTTTGTTCTTCAAAATTCCAGGGGTCTAGCTCAATATTTAAAAGATTATTCTCCATGTACAACAATTCCGGAGCAACCTGCTGAAGATTTCAGCTTGAACAAGATCTTGGATGGAAAAACTAGAAAGATTGCTGCTCGGATGTTCTTCGAAGTTTTGGTGAGTCATGGCATTTCCAAGTTAAAAATTAGAGATTAAATGATATTAAATTGTTTTACATCGACAACCGATCAAAGCTCGCCAACACAACAAATAACTACACAACAGTCTTTTATTAAAAACTGTCAAACTTGATGTGGAAAATCGAAGAGTTATGATTGGATGTTAGTGTAAAGTAACTTTACGCTGACAGTGCATATCCTTAATCTCCAAAACTTATATCTGTATGTTGCATTTCAGGTGTTAAAGACTCATGATTTTATTGATGTACAACAAGAGGAGCCTTATGGTGATATTAGCTTCAAGTTGACTCCAGCACTTGCCAAAGCTAAAATTTAATATTTTTAGTTATTTATAGTCCTGTTTAGTCCCTGATGTAAATTAGAGGTTTACCCCTTGAGAAATGTGTATTTTACCTACCTTAGAGTAAATTAGAGGTTAACCCCTTGGAGTCGTATTTTTTTTTTTTTTTTTTTTTTTTATAGGCTTGAATGATTTTTTCATTACACCTAGTTTAAAATCTTATGATTCCTCCTCAAGTTTTGATAGCATTATTTTGGTGAATCAAGTGGCAAAGAAAGAACCATTCCCTCATCCCCTAAAGAATACGTGTTAAATCAGTCATACAGTTCTCTTTTCTAAATATATTTGAATCTCACAAGAATATCATTACAAAACTCAAGTGCTTTTTGTGATCATGATGCATATACGAGAATCTGTATAAGATTAAAGCACTCAAGCACACAAATTAGATCACAAAGAGACCAAAATCTTCAAAATATAATTAAGATGTTTGTTATCGTTAGAGTGCCAATTCTGCCACAACAACTTTTGATTTTTTTTTTTTGAGAGAGCAACAACTTTTGATGATGACCAACTTTTTGAATAGATTTTTATTTTGATTTAATATTAATTAAAACGAAGAATGTTGTTCACACATAATGTTAGCTGAAAAACACCAGTAATTATTTACCAATATAATCTCATTGGCAGTTACCTGCTGATGAATTTTAACCGGTGGCAATTAACTGCCGATCGACATTTATGTTTTTTTTTCTAATAAAATATGCATTGTCCAAAAACCCGTATGAGAGCATGTTTTAAAAAATTTGTAGTGCTTCAAATATGTCTTTCTTTGAAAGCAAAAATCATGGTAAGGAGAGTGACAGATAGAGAGATAAGAAGACATGACCATAGTAACAGTCAATTAAGAATTCTGCTCATTACCCACACTTTTTGCTCGTCCCAACTGAAAAAACCAAAAAGCCCCAAATGAAATATCAATTCTCCCCCAAATTACAAATCGATTCTCAAAGTATCCTTTTTAAATCCATCTTAAGAGAAAAAGATGTTCATAGAAGTCTACAAATTACACGTTCGCACTTTCTTTTATTTGGAGCAGCTAATTCTGAAGCATGGTGCTGCTGCCACAGCTGTCAGAATCAAACAAATGGATCATGGCATTGACTTCTATTCCTCTAAACGAAGTCATGGTAACAACTTTTTGGAATTTATTGGAAAAGTAGCTGAGTCGTAATGATAAGCAGCTTGTTTCTCATGATTCAAAGAGTAGTGATTCGCAAGATCAAAGGTCCTATTGCAATTCACTTATCTCTAACAACCTAGACAGGATCAAAGGTGCCTTAATCACAACAAATTTCAAAGTTGGTTTTTCCTGTTTTGTCAAAACACTCTAAGTGAGTTAACTCACACATGTGTATAACCAGCGTGAGTTAACTCACGCAGATGTACTTTAGATTCAGTTGGAAGGAAGCGTTTTTTGTTGGAAGAAGAGCAGATTTCTTAGATTAAAAGAGTGTACCTAAGCCTATACCATGAGCAAAGCTTTATGGTGGGACGATTATGGTTTTATGATCCAAAACCATAACTTGGACAACTATCTCAATGGACAGTTGTAGACAAATCAGGAGGAGATTTAGATCAAATAAAGGATCCTCATAAGTTCAAGGATCCTTAGAGATTTGGATCAAACAAAGGATCCTTATAGGTTCAAGGTCCTTCTGAAGTCAGTGACTTGAGGTGACCTGGTCGGTAGATGTATTATGTCAGACTCGGTATAAAACAAGTTTTAAGTAAGGTATGTATCTATCTATATATCTTTGTAATCGAAATTTGTGTTGTTCTTAGACCTTTATTGTATTGAAGTGTCATCCTTTAAAAAAAGCTTCTCAACTCTGATTAAACATTGCCCCACGATCTTTTACAATAATGGTTAATTTTACCAATAATTTGACTAACTTGGTGTTAACGGATTTTGATTATACACACACAAAAACACACACATGTATATACAAAGAGAGAGGTAAAGAGACAGATTAATCACTACAACTACAAAATTCTTACGGTATAAAATTATCATTATTTCATTATGAAAAAATAGTAGTTGTATATTGTTACATGGTAAAAGATATGATTTTTGCTGAGCTATTTGTATCATGATTGAATGTTGGTAATCAACAACTCTATTCGAAATGTTATTTATGAGATAGATTTTTCATAATCGATTCATCTTTGTTGACATCTGAAGCACTCGCATAATCATGTATAAAAGTTGGGTGAAGATTTTTAATTTAAATGAGCAAATTCTTAATATTTCTTTCCAATATGTAATTATAAAAGCAGTGATGTGTGAATTTTTGGCAAAGCTCGGGCGCTATTCAAGGTTATATATGAGCTTTTGGCACTTCGCCATCGATGTTAAAAACAGTGTTAAGGCTTAATGCCCAAACCTGAACATTTCTAGTTTTTTTCTTCTTCTTTTATTTCCTTTGTCATTCTACCAACAAAATATCACTACAACTTAATACTACTTTCTCTTAATTTCATTTATTCAATGAGACTCCATCTGTTCCTAAATGCATGTCGTAGTGAACCACTTCACACATGTTAATACACAAATTTGCTTATTAATAACTTTAATTATATATGATAAATTTTTTTTATAAAATTTGATATTTAAAAAAATATTCGAGACAAATCGAACAACATATTACTTACTAACATTTATACTTATATATTAGTTAAAAAACACGATTAAAATAAATTACATAAATAATACACTAATATAAAAATTACGGCGACATATATCTAAAAATGGGGATTAACTTGTGGGTGTGTTCATTAACTCAGGAGCTAAGTGCCAATGTTAATCAAAATGTTGTTACTCAAACTTCGAATAATGTGACCCCTCAAAAAAAAGTGTCACAAAATACATAGTTAATTTTATTTTATCTTTTGTATTTAAAAAAAAGTTATTGTATCTTTTCTTTAATTTCTTTTAGAAAAAGCATTTTAAATGTTTTTTCCTTAGAAAATAACTAATTTAAATCCGTCTTTATTAGATGGCATTGTGGTAGTCCCTTTTATGGCTCCACAAGAAATTGTGAAAAATGTTATTTTTGAAAAGGGGCAGAATGTTTTCGATATTTCTTTATTCAGAAAAGAACGAACGCTTCATTCTTTTTTCTTGTCAAATAACTCAGTGGCTTGAATTCAGTGTGTCCGAAGTTTAAACTCAACCCCTACTTATAGCAATGCATTATTTTTACCATCAGTACAAGTGGGAGTGGAATAAAACAATTGAAAAATTCTTCGGTATCCTTAAAAAAGATCGCTATCAATATTTATAAGACAAACTAATTTTAAAATTTAAAATTACTTAATTTTTTTTACGCACACTTAAATTAATTAAATATAAAGAAGACTATTAGCCTGTTTGGTTTGGCGGTATATTTGCCAAACGTACCTCTCAAAGCACTGGACTTGAAAAGAAAGAAGTTAGAAAACATGGCTTCCATGTCAATATTTTTGGTACACACATAATAAGGACAACATAAGATATATATCATATTTAAATGATGAATTCATCGTTGTGAAACAATTGCATTTTTTTTCCAAGTTATTATTTAATATTTTTAAAATTTGTAAAATTAGATGGGATATGATTAGAAATAAAATATTAGAGAGAAAGTTGGGGTGAGACTTAGTAGAAAAGATGGTTGAAACTAAACTTAAGTGGTTTGAACATGTAGAGAGAAGACATGTGTATTCTATATAGTAAGAAGAGTAAATTAGATGGAGACGATTCAAATCACCAGAAATAGAGGAAGAGTTAAAAACAACCCATACAAAACGATGAAGAAAGAACTAAAGATTAATGAATTGGATAACGACATGGTTAGTTTTGCAATGTGCAATCATAAATCAAAAGTTCATCAAAGACACCCTCTTGTATTTAGCAAAAAAATCATGATATCCATCTAAAGGCCAACAACCCGCCAATAGAAGATCCATGACTTCACATTCTAATACTATAACAACCGGGACAATAATCATCCCTTATGTGTGTACCAAACCAAACCATGTGAGGTTGAACTTCTGAATCAAAGCTACATCAAGATTGCATTTCAGAACACTTGTAAGAGGCTTTGCTCCATTTGATCAAATGTCCTTTTAGTGCTATTGTTGTAGTTCGATGAAACACTACCCATGAGTGTTATAGAAAGAGTCGGTCCAACGTATTTTAAGGTCTAAAGTGAAATTTTGAATGGGCCTCTATCAAAATTAATAATAATAATAATAATATTTTTACAACATAAAAATTAATTATAGTTTATTTAATAAATATATAATGGCAGGGTTGGACCAATTTCTTAAGAGATCATATGTTTTTTTTTTTATTGAAAGGACTAAATATATTATAACAAACTCAATACCCAAGCATAAGTAATAAATTATGGAATAATTCTGTTTATTTCACATAGCAGAATGGCTAATATATACACAGTACCACTTCATTGTCATATCAGAGTCTTTAAACAATTGCCTAATTTATCTCCTTAAACTATGACTACATTAAGATGGTCAAAGGTGCAACTAATATACAATATGATAGCTATCAATATACTTAATGAAACATATTCTGTTTCCTATCAATAAGACATACTAAGATAGAGCCGATAACATAAACATCATGGCACTGTCTGTAAAAGGAAAAAAAACACCCATAACCTTACACCAAATCTGTCAAAAAAGACAAGCAACGAGCACCAAATTGTATCACATGACCCCAAAAATTAACAACACCCGAAACTGAAAAACCAGTTGCCACAACCCCTAGAGGTTGGCTGAAAAGCCTGAAACCAGATACAATTACCACTCAAAAAGGATTCATTTCAAGTGGAACTTTGATGCACAAAGGGATTTTGATCAATTCAAGAAAGCAGTGGCAACTGCTTCCATTCTCCCCTTGGCATATTTTTCTACTTTGTTGGGTGCTTATTTCACCATACAAACGGGTCATAGAAGTTTAAAGGAATTATTCATACAAGTCATTGAAATGCTTGAATAACAACACTACCTTGCTAAGTTGTTGGGTACAAGTATGATATACAATACAAGTTGAGAGAGAACAACATTATAGTTTTTGCTTTTTATTAATATGTTCCTGAAAGACCCTACGGTTTTCATGATGTATCAGTCACAAACAATTCATTTTTCGAGGATCCCAAATCTGAACTAGCCACTAAACGATTTTTCATTACATGTGTGCCAAATTAAAGGTTAATTCCATCTTCATTACATGGCTTTAGAGTCAATGATGATCTCTTAGTTTGCCATTGTAGGATTTGGATGAGCACACAGTCACATTTTAAGCTACTACTCATGCGTGAATTTCACGAGACTCCAATGGTAGGCCATATTGGACTTATGAAGACAATGAAAGGCCTATCAAATATTTTTTCACGGACAGCATGAAGCAAGAGGTTCAACGTAATTTATTCGGCAATGCAAGGTTTGTCAAAAATGCCAAGTATAGCATTATTACCATCTAAGATCACTTCAACCATGGTCGTGGCCTAAACAAGTTTGGAAGAATATTTCTATGGATTTTATCACCAACTTTCGTACATCTCAAACGTCAGGACCACAAAGAGACTTGGACACCACATCTCCACCAAAAACTTTAAGGCATTAGGTATATGGTTCCCCTATCTTATATATTTAATGTTTCCTCCATTTCTAGTCGACGTGGGACATAATCACTTACACTTGAATCTATTGTTTTTGTATTTCCAAACTGTTGTATTTGGATTTCCAAATTCTATTATCTACCGAAGTTGTTACTAGGTTGAATCACGACCAGGTCGTTCTCTTTAACACGTTTCGTGGTACTGCCCAAAATTGTGCAAGACAGACTATCAACCACGCCGTCTCCAAGATAAAACAAGCACAGCTACAACTGTTCGATTAACTACTGCACTGTAGAAAACCGTTTGAAAATTACATCTCCAATATGGTACCAAGACCATTCTTTTAATATTGAAACCACTTTAATATGGTATTGTTACCACTCTATTATGGTGCTGAGACCACTCAAATATGATGTTATCACCATTCTAATTATTAACTTCTCCAACTATGATACTATGATCACTCAAATATGGTTTTACACCATTCTAACGTCTAACTTCTTCAATAATCGAAGAAGAATATATTTTAAGATCATTCGTAATTTTGAAGGGACGTTATACCGAAAAAGGAACTATGATCTTAAATTATTATTTATTCCGAAGGACATAAAAATATCGAAGGGACTATAAACTTAAGACCATTCTTAATTCCGAAGGAACATTAAACCGAAAAGGGACTATGGTCTTAAGAACACTCTTAATTCCGAAGGGACATAAGAAGGAAATGAAGAGAAGAAAGACTCGTCAACACTAGTCAAGAAAGGGAGAAGAGAGAAAGAATTCCCGACAACTTAATGAAACTCTTTGGTATAATTTTTGAACTAGGTGAGATCTCCTTTTATAGGGAGAGTTTGTAACTAATGTGGAGAAGCTTAAGAATTAAAAATTAGTTTAACTTCTTCAAAAAAAAGTGGACTTAAAAATTAAGCAACCCACCGATCAGGTCAAGTAACAAACAAATCGGATAAGTTCAAAAAGAAACAAACCCACAAGATTAGCTGAAACAAACTAATGAAGGAAAGATAGAAAATTCAGTTGGATTCTCAATCTTATCACAACAAACATAACCTAAAATTATGGGAAGTGATATCCATGAATAAAGAATAATAATAATAATTTTCATTATTATCAGGTATTTAAAATTAAATACCACTATTTAAACACTACTAATGTGTGTGTTCTATTTTATGTGGGACCCCCACACTCTATTTTTTCAATTCACAGAACACCAGATCAAAGTTTAATTACTTGGTGTTTAATCTTCCAACCTTCCAATTTCTTTCCATCTTCACACCAATGTTCCAACAATCCCCCACTTGAATTTAAAAAATGGTTTCAATAATAACGTCAAAACGTTTCTATAAGGTTGTTAATAAACAAAAGTGTCGCCTATAACTTGAACTTTCGCATAGTGGATAATATTCTGATTTACAAGAGTTGCTTACAACATTAAACTCTATCTCAGACATAGAACCCGCACACAAACCTTTTCCTGAGTTGTAATCTAAAAGCCTGTGCGTTTTTGGCCCTGCACGTCTATCCCAGTTTTAACGAACGCTCTAGGTATTCTACCCCGAATACCATAGGAACCGGCCTCCATTCTACATTAGTATATGTGAGTCTATCAAGAGTACTCCTGTAGCTATGTACTCCACTCAACATAGAATATATATCTCATTAAGAGTTTATATCATCTCATCCTCATGCCGATGCAGGATTCATGCTTTCTTAATTTTTCTCATAGCATGTTCTATCACTCATGACTTGTTATTACCCATTGAACCTATTTCTTGGGATCTCCAGTCATGTAGGTCGGGTTGCCATCACTTGTGACCTTTGGGCATTAGTCCCATCCTATTGGATGTGTTTTGGACTTTCTTTCTAGTAATTCCTTTCGTCAAAGGATCAACTAATTCTTCATCAGTACATGCATGATATACTTTAACCATTCCTTTTAGAGCTCTCTAATTATTCTGTGCTCGTGCCTTAATTATCGTCTCTTGCCATTGTGATAACGATTCTCAATTTTGTAATAGCTGCAGACTATCACAATAAATTAAAACTTTGGACAACGGTTTCACCCACTAAGGGTTCTTAGCTAGAAAGTATCTTATCAACATGATTCTTCACTAGTTTTCTCTAGTGTTCTCATCCCGGATACATTCCATGGTGGACTGAGTCAATATCATTTGTTTCAACAAACAACTCCTACAATGATGCTCAATGTGCAGTCACTGGTCGCTTTAAGACTCATCTGAAGGATGTTCTATTTTGTATCTTCTACCATTCAGGTACAATTAGTTACTCCTCATATTTTAATCTTAGAGTCATAGTCTTCTTAAGGCACCTCATGACTCTTTCAATAGCATGACAATGCTTCTCATTCGTCTACTAGTAAACTTGCACAAGAGTTTCATGACATCGGCAATGTCGGGTTTAATACATTCAGTGGCTTACCTAAGGACTGCCAATGATGCTCGCATATTTTGTATGTTTAACGCCATCTCAAGTGTTCTTACACTGGATCATAATATATGATTGCAAGTTTACGGTCAAATAATTACATTTCCTTAAGATCTTCTCAACTTTGTGAGATTTATCAAAAAAGTTCTCTTTTCTGATCTAGTAATCTTGAAACAAAGAATTACTTCAACTTTGTCTAGATCTTTCTTATCAATGTTGTTGATAAACAATGATTTCACATAATTCATAACATGAATCTTTAAATCAAATATGAGCAAGTCGTCTTCTTAGAGACATATGATCGTACAAATATTATTTGTCACTTTCATTCACTTTATACTCATTTGATAGCATTAGAATGCCAATTTTTCATGTCATTCCTCAGGAATTTATTTAGACCATACAAAGAATTATCTAACTTACATACCTTGTTTTCTTGTCCATGAATCACAAAACTTTCAGGTTGTTCCATATAGATTTCTTCTTCTAGTTCACCATAAAAAAAGAAACTTTCACATCCATTTGGAGTACTATCGAGTTATGAACAACAGCTAAAGGGACTAGTATTCTTATGGATATGATTCTAATGACTGGTGAATGAGTTTCGAAGAAGTCTATATTTTTCTCTTTATTTAAAACCTTTGATTACAAGGAGAACCTTGTGTTCATCAACCGTCCCATCAGGTTTTAGTTTCCTTTTCCAAAATCCAAATACAACCGATTGATTTTGCAACTATGAGGCAAGTCAACCAAGTGTCATGTTTTGTTAGACTCTAGAAAATCCATTTCATCGTTTATTGCTTCTTGCCATAATTCAACATCCAATGAGGATATAGCTTTTTTATGGCTTAATGGATCTTCTTTCAATGTATAAACCATAAGGTCCATACTCTTTAGCAATTCTTGCTTTCTTACCTCTTCGAGGTTCTATAACATCTTGTACGATGATTTCATAACTATTTCTGATTATTGGAATGTGATCAGATATAGTGCCCCCACTAGTTCTTAATTTTTAAAAGGGAATTTATTTTGCTCCCACTAATATCGTGCTCCCACTAGCGCCCCCACTAGTGCCCCCACTATTCTTTATTTAAAGGGGTAAATATTTACATAGAAATCAACATCTTTTAATTCTATGATCACTTTAGCATTAGGTCATAAAACCTATAAGTTTCGCTATTTATAGCATTCACAATGAATACACATTCATAGGCTCTACTAGTGAGTCCAATTCTCTTGGGAGTCCAGAATCTAAATATAGTCCAGACAATCCCAAGTTCAAAAATAAGACAAGTTGGATTGTCTTTTCTTTAAAAATTTCTTAATTATAATTTTTGTTCATAGACTTTGATACTTTATCCAACATATTCAATTTTCGTTAGAGAAATTGAAAATATCAAGCATATCAATTTTATTTTTCAAAATTCACAGTCATCAATAAATATTATAAAATATCATTTTATCATTTCTAGTTTATGTGCCATCAAGTTCACACATATCATAATTTATTAAGTTTAGAGATTCGAATTCTCTAAATACTGGTTTATATGAACTTTTGGTTCATATATCTTGACTGCAAAAAATAAAATTGTCTAATTATATAACTTTAAAATTAAGTTCAAGTTACTCAAGTTTAAATTAAACGCTTGTTCATGAGTCAAATATTAAAATCACACAACTAATAAAATAGAAAGAGAATTTTAATTTTGAACATGCTATCAAAGCTACAGTTTTTTTCCCTCAAAAATGCATGGTACACACTTCTCTCTTTAAGTCTGAGTCAACTCAGTCTTATTCAGTAAAAATCTGAAATTCAGATTCTTTCTTATTTTGGAGCATGCATCACGTCCAAATCTTAGCACTAGCATCAGGAAAAAATGGGAATTCTAAATTCTTGCAGTTTTAATATGCTGACTAGGGACTATATATACCCAATTTGCAACTGTGTAATTCGATGCATAAGTTTATGGAACTTCACGTAATTTGTTTGAAAAACAAACATAACCAATTACTTCTTAAAACCAAGTAAGTTACATTTCGATCACGTAAATTACGTTGGCATATCTCACATAATAATTTGTTTTCTACATAAAAGTTTGTTGCATAACTCACGTAATTTGTTACTGTATAGTAACAAAAGTACAGCTTGCATTATTTTGTTTTTTGATCCAAAACATTTTCTTATGTTCAGTAACAAACTAAATTTGTTCAATTTATCATTATCAATGATAGTCTTAATCAAATACTGATCCATCGGTACTGATTTCAAAACCAGATTTCAAATAGATTCAGGGTATTTAAATTTTTAGTGTTGTTGCTTGAAACAACAACCACCTCATTGTTTCAGTCGAAAGATGTATTTGTATAGCTTGATTTATCCTTAATGTATTTAGGGACATCTGAACCTGACATAGCATAATGAAACGTCTCAAAATTGTTGTTTTTGGATTTCCAAACTATTGTATTTGGATTTCCAAATTCTATTATCTACCGAATTTGTTACTAGGTTTAGTCACGACCAGGTCGCTCTCTTTAAGACGTTTCGTGTACTGCTCAAAATTGTGTAAGACAGACTATCAACCACGCCGCCTCCAGGATAAAACAAGCACAGCTACAACTGTTGGATTAACTACTGCACTGTAGAAAACCGTTCGAGAATTACACCTCCAATATGGTACCAAGACCATTCTTTTAATACTGAAACCACTATAATATGGCATTGTTACCACTCTATTATGGTGTTGAGACCACTCAAATATGGTGTTACCACCATTCTAATTATTAACTTCTCCAACTATGATACTATGATCACTCAAATATGGTTTTACACCATTCTAACGTCTAATTTCTTCAAGAATCGAATAAGAATATATTTTAAGATCATTCATAATTTTGAAGGGACGTTATACCGAAAAAGGGACTATGATCTTAAATTATTATTTATTCCGAAGGACATAAAAATATCGAAGGGACTATGAACTTAAGACCATTCTTAATTCCGAAGGGATATTAAATCGAAAATGGACTATGGTCTTAAAAACACTCTTAATTCCAACGGAACAGAAAAAAGAGATGAAGAGAAGAAATACTCGTCAACACTAGTCAAAAAAGGGAGAATAGAGAAAGAGTTCCCAACAAAGTTAATTATGTGGCAATTCAAGATAGCCAACTTCGGATTTAGGACATTTATTTTAATGATTCTTGGCCCCTCAGTTTATTATACACTCCATTACCTTCCGATATATAGGAATTATTTAGCAATTATAATTTTATTTATAATTAATGACATAACTGTTTCTGCAACGTCCTGGAATTTTTTTTAAAACATTACGTCTAATTCTTTCTTTTTAGAAAATTATGACTATATTTTCCTTTTTCTAACAAGAACTTAACAAAAATAGTTAAACTATTCTAAATACGATTCAGAAACCCAAATTTGTTTCCCCGCATACACGCTTCAAGCAAGACATCAAGCACACATGAATATCTCCTTTAGTACCTAAAATATTGGTTGTAAGGGTTAGTCTTCAACACCCATTAATAAAATCAATAATAAATTAAGACATCAAATAAGAATATAAAATCATGCATCTAGGAAGACATTTCTTTTTAATTTAAAATATTTATCACTCTAAAATATTCTAAAAGAAACAAACACAAGCTCAATATATATTTTTTTCTTTTCGAATGAGACACAAGACTCAATGTTAATGCAGATGCATGAAATGCATCTAGAGTATGATCCGGATATCGCCCCAATTGGCATAACAATATTAATCGTCCCATTTGGCAAAATGATTTTGATCGCCCCATTTGGCAAAATAGTTTTGATCACCCCATTTGGCAAAATAGTCTTAATCGCCTCATTTGGCAAAATAGTTTTAATCTCCCCATTTGACAAAATATAGTTTTAATCGCCCCATTTGGCAAAATAGTTTTAATCGCCCCATTTAGCAATGCATATGAATCGCCCTAATTGGCACATTAAGAATCGCCCCATTTGGCACTTATGATATCATTATATGCCATGCTATGAATGCAATATATTTTTTTTCCTTCAAATTTTTATAGTTTTATACTCTCAAGCCACATAGCTTATCAATTCCACAAAATCATCACACCTCGAAATTAATAAAATCAAATTTCTGAAAAACCTCTAGAGACAAAATCAACAGACAATCACCTTAAATCAATATAATTCACAATTTCACATATCAACAATCATATACATCAATCAACCAATTACCAATTTCAAAACTAATCAATCATACATATAATTATCAATCAAAATTCACATATTCTTCAGAGTCAATATCAAAAATTACTAAACAACAATTCTTATATTTATTAATAACAATTAATCTCTTCACTCATCCATTGAATCAAGAAGCATATCAAACTCAATATCATAACCTATTATTTTCAATTAAATCATGGTCGAGCCCTTACCTTGGTCTCTTTTCTTCCTAGCAAAAGGACTCTAAATTTGTACACAACAATCTTTACTCCGCTATGTCTAAACTTGGAATTAGCCATGCAAGTGGTTCCTACTATATGTTCTCTTCTAGTTCTCATTTTCTTTCAATTTGTCACTGACTTTGGGAAGTTGAAGTCGGGAGAGTATTGTGTATTTTGTGGGTTTGTGTAGCAGACCGTAGAAGGTATTTCAAGTCTCTTCTCTAATTGTGTTGTTCATGGCAAAACTAGTACAGATAGATATGTGGCGGTTACTCTTGAACAAAATCAGGAAAACAAAGGAATGGAACCTAAGTTTATTTAATGGACCACTCATAGCATAACTATAGGTACAATTAAAACGTGAGAAGTGAATTCCTTATATTTAGCAAAGCATACTAGGTCAACAAAAGTGAACATGTCTAATGAGAGAGAGATTTGTCCTTGATTAAGGAAAACTCATGACTAAATTTGAGTAAATATAGACATTGACTAAGCACAAAAATAACAACGTACAAAATATTTGAAGAGATGGTTACAATAATGATAAAAACACTTTTTGAGTAACTTTTGAAAGATTTAGAAATACAATATAGTTCATTCAAATATGCTGAGACCACTCAAATATGGTGTTGCCAACATTCTAACTTTAATTTCTCCAAAATATTAATATGGAACTACGACCACTCAAATATGGTGATACCACCATTTTCACCTTTTAATTTCTCCTCAATTAGAAAAATAATGAAAGAATATTTATATACCGTTAAGATCATTCTTAATTCCGACGAGACATTATTATTCTAAAAAGGGACTATGATCTTAATAGTACTCTTTATTCCGGAGAGACTTATATTATCGAAGGGACTATGTTCTTATGATCATTCTTAATTCCGAAGGGACATTAAACCGAAAAGGGACTATGGTCTTAAGAACACTCTTAATTCCGAAGAGACATAAAAAAAGGAGATGAAGAGAAGAAAGACTCGTCAACACAAGTCAATAAAATGAGAAGAGAGAAAGAGTTCCCGACAACTCAATAAAACTTTTTGGTGTCTTTTTTGAACTGAGTTTAGTCCTCTATTTATATATAGAGTCTGTAACTGTTTTAGCAAAAATTAAGACAACAGTTATGGATAAGATTAAAATGGAGTTTATTCATTAATCAGTTTAGCAACACTTGTGGATAAGATTAAAAAAAAACAAATCCACAAAAGTGGAGGAAACAAACTATTTGATTTGAATGAAGGAAATATAAGAAATTCAATTAAATTCTTATTCTTATCACAACCACCATAAGCTAAATTTATGAATAAAAATAATATAAGTATTTAAAATTAAATACCACAATTTAAACACTACTAATTTGTGTGTTCTATTTTATGTGGGACTCCCACACTATATTTTTTCAATTCACACCACATTAGATCAAAGTATAACTACTTGGTGTTTAATCTTCCAATTTTTCTTCCACCATTACATCAATGTTCCAACAGTGTGCTTGTCACCAAGCTATTCCTACCACGTCTATGTTGCATCATCTGTGAAGCCCAGATACGAGATACGATACGGATACGATACTGCTAGGATACGTTAATAAAAAAAATTATATAATTAAATGTACAATATAATTATACCCATTTTTTTTAATATGCAAATATATTAACAAACAAAAGAAACCAGTCATAGGCTCGTAGCACATCAACATAAATATAAATAATATTGACGATTAAGAGAGTGATGATTAGTCAATTACATACACAATATA